>Ga0208012_1000780_pt1 | contig 9892 bp, 3 predicted proteins | sample 15BtaG_FD_184090 | JGI IMG/M metagenome (GOLD analysis project Ga0208012, IMG submission 184090) | Marine viral communities from the Subarctic Pacific Ocean - 15B_ETSP_OMZ_AT15312_CsCl metaG (SPAdes) (version 2) | ecosystem: Environmental > Aquatic > Marine > Oceanic | place: Pacific Ocean... | reverse complement strand
GAGAGGCCTGTCTGGATTTTTTAAAGGCTTGGGGCCCTCGAATAAATATTCTAAACTTCCTCATGGCCCGGCCGCCGGCGACTTCCCACATGTCGCCGCCTTCTTCAGGGTACCCAACATTACCTATCGAAGCAAAAAAGCCCATGATAGAGTAAATAGCCAAGAATGATGTAAATCTCGAAAATGGAAACACATACTTAAACATTGTTTTGTACTCTGGGGTTTTCACTAATTCTTGGATTAAACACTCTACGTCATAGCTTTCCGGATCAAAGAGAGTAAATTCCTGATCCGGTATCGGAAGTTCCGCGGATGCGATGGGGATCAAATAACTTTTCCCGGCAGATGTGGGGGTACTTATCCTAAATGCTTTATCCAGCATGCAAGTCTCGGCACTAATAGTGTTCATCATTCCTTTAAAAACCCCCTGTTCATCCTTCGAAGGCATATAACAAATTCTAAGACCAAACTTCCAAGCCTCTATATTAAAATCATGCTGATGTGGGCCCTGATATGGGTTGATCGGGGACTCTTGTACAACCGCTTTAATTATTTCATGAGAATGCTCATTCCCCGCGTCGTCTGTATATACATCAGTTACGCCATTACCATCTTCGTCCATTTCATATAAATGAGTATGTCCTGCCTCTTCCAAAGTTATTGCATTTTCACCATCTAGATCTGGCATGCCCCAAAAACTTGAGATATCTCCCTCTACCTCTTGCCCTTTCAAGTCTTTAACATAGTCGTCCCAGTCTTCTATATTAATTATGTTGTATAAATTTGATTTTCTATCCCTAACGATAGGAGACGGTTTTCTTTTGTCTTCCACACGAATATACTTTTCTAACACAAATGGCCAAGATGGATCTCCGCCTATAGGAACGCTGCTTCTTTGTGGGTCTGACTGAACATTAAAGGGTCCGGTACCGTAGGCGCCACCGCGAATCCAGCCATCATTTACCAGGAAGAGGTGATGAATATTTGGAATACGGGCTGGTATCGTCTTACTAAACTTTTCTTTTAAGACATCGAACTCTTCCCTGATGTATCTTCTGAGAAGTACGGAGGCATGCTTTTCCGCCTTCCCAACAGTTTGGATAAATACATCTTCCTTTGCTTTGGCCGCGGACTTTTTACTAAATCTTGAGCTACCCGACCCAATGCCAGTAGCGCGGGCGCCCGCTGGTGTGGAAAACACGCGCTTAAGCACAGATTGGCTCTTGATGGCAGCCCAAGACATGGCAGCCAAAGTGCCTTCGTATTCTTTATAAAAGCTCGCAACGACACCGCCTTCCTCGGCCGTAAGAGAAATGATCGATTCGTAAGCATCGATCTCTTCGCTGGTGAATTCCTCGTCGATATCTATGAGGCCTGATTTAACTTTGCGAGCAGTATTGTTGACAACCTGCTCTAGAAAACGATAGTAATATTCATCGTCTATCTTGCCGGAGGTGCGTAATCCATCTTCATACAAACCCTGTCTTATTCTTTCTTGAACAAATGTCTGTAACATACTATCAAAATTTTCTCCGTTAAGTTCCAAAGCAGAAAAAACAGGTACTCCCCTAACAAACACATCTAAAATATATACTCTTATAACCGCCCTTATAACTCCTTCTATCAAACCAGCATCATAAGAAGATATGATTTTATCAAAAGGAGCCTCTGGCGCGCAGAGGGGATCTGCCTCAAGGCGCGGGTCTGCCTCTACATTATTCGCAAAGGTATTAACAACGCTTTGTAGGTCACTCAAATCAAAGATGGGCGTCGAGGCCGTTTCACAACCATCAATCTCTGGACATAAAGCGTCGGCTATATCCATCCAACCCTCATACCTTCTCTCTTGAACATAAAACGGAGGAGGTACCTTTTCGGGGAACAACCGGCCCAACCAACCGCCATACTCCGCCGGATCCATTTCTATAATCTTGGGCTCTCTCTCTGGGTCATAACCAAAGAGAAATCCCCTGGATACCCCTCCCAGCTTTGACGAAATGGAACTTTCTCGGGTCAACAACTCCTTCCAGTTTTCCGGAGGTGGCGCTACTTCCTCATATGCTATGAGATCAGATATCTTTTTTATAAACTTATTAGTAATAACATCATAGTTGTCAGCAAAATATCTTCTTGTCTTCGCTGTAGCAGCTATGGCTTTGTCTTTTTCGTCGGATCTACTAACCAGAATATTGGTTAAGAACTTATAAAAAGTTTCTATTTCATAAGAATCCTTAACGACCCCGGATTCTCCTAGTTCTTCCAAAACTGTCTCTATATCAATGTCTGAAGCTGACTTAACTTTAAGGTCATAAGATGAATAAGTATATACATCGCCGCCTGGGGCTACACTTGGCGGCGCTATTTCTCCACCCATCTTCCTTTGTTCTCTTCTGGAGGGCTCGTCTCCGGAATAACCACGATGTGTTTCGGAAATCTTGAGTCTATATTTTTTATCATCTTTAAGATTGCCATCTTTATCAACCAAATTAGAGTCATATTCCAAAGTAAAGGACCATGGCACAGCATCGATATCATTCTTATCATCTGAGTAAGCATCATAGTTTAGAGCCATCTCCGCCGGAATTGAATCTGAGGCTGGGAGGCCAAATGGAGACGGCACATTTACCGTTGTTGTTTTAAAGTTCGGTTCCATATCGCGATACGACACCCACATATGCGCGCCTAGAGTAGGCCCATATCCCCCTTCAGAATACTTAAAGAAGCTTTGCCCTTTCCCCTCGTCGCCAACAAGGTCCTCACCATATATATTAACCGGTTTGTTATTTGTTGCATCTTCTGGGTCGGGAGCTGGGCCGCGGATGCAGTTATCACTGGCAAATTCAAAAAACCCTAAGTTAGAAGCTAGAGGGGAACCAAAGTTCCTCACTACCCAATTGTGCTTTTTAAATGGCCGGCCTTTGGTGTCAGATAGAATGCCATTTAACATACCTCCGTGTCCTGTAAACGGATTGATCACTCCCCATAAATCTCTCAAATGAGCCGTTTCGATCGACTCAAACAATATCGAAGTTATATTATTGCACAAATCATCAGAAAGAGGGTCGACAGGCGAGATTAAACCGTCTGCGCAGGTCGGCGAGCCGGGGTATGCCGCTCCTGGGCCCGGGGCGACTATCGGAGGAAATTGAGAAAACGGCCCGTTATTTAGTAAATCACCCAGATCTTCCATATCTTGAATGGCCTGTTCTTTCAGGTCATCAAGTTGTTCGCGGCACTGAGCCGGCGTTAAGCCCTTTTGGGCTAACAACTGGCACTTAAGATCGTCGATCTTGTCCAAAACGCCTGGAGGGCAGGGGTGGACAGGGCTATTATAATAATTTCGATCGGGTATTACTTTGTCCGCCAACTCTTCTATGTCGGGCAAGAAGACGCGAAGTGGGGAGAAGAAGTTATCATAAGCCGACGGATCCGAAAAAATATCTCTAATACATTCAGAATCGCTCGTCAGTGCTACTTCAACGGCTAAAGCTAGCGTTTCCTGAGTCGCCTCTCCCATTATAATTTGCAGAATTTGCCCTTGGGTGAGCATCAACGAGAGGTCATCAATGAAGTCAGATATTTCCTCATTCGTAAGACTCTCTATACAAGTCTGGTCTGGGCCGGCCAAAGTAGAGAATACGTTACCTAACGATTCATGTAAATCGTCCATCGAGGCGTCGGGACAAAGATTATCTTTAAGTAAGTTTCTGAAATGATCGCTGCCGGCAAACAAATCCATAAGACTGGCTCCTAGAGTCGCTAGGAGATCGCAAGCCATGGAAAGGAGTTTTTCTAAAATGAATTTAAGAACCATTAGAAACATAGCGAGCGCGGTGTCATAAATGGCCTCTTCTATTGCTTGCGTGATCATATGAAATATATTTGTTACTGATATTTCAAGCGTCGGGTACAAAACCGGCAATGTTAGATCAGCGTCCCACTTACATATATCAAATTCGAGTGTCTCCATAAAACTATCCCACCGAGGGTCGAATACCCACGGAGGAGTTATCTTGCAAGGTAAGTGTTTAAATATTTTTGCAACAATTGGGGCGCCGGGGAGCTTACTTAACTGTTCCATCAAAACATCGGCTCCGACGGCCTCTAACATAGCTGCGCGGTACGCATCAAAGATCGCCTTTTGAACGCCGGCCAGAGCATCACCATATGTGCCGCCGGCGGATCCAGAACGGTAGCCTGCTTCGATTGCGGCTTGATTAATATCCTTGCTTATCTCTCTTCCTATTTTTCTCTGCTCCTTGGCATACTCTTTTTCTAAATCTTCCATCGTTTTCCCGTCCGGAAGGGGTTTGCCTGAAAGATATAAGCCAAGGCCTTCATCGGCTTCGAGAAGTCCAGGATAATTCTCAAAGAGTTTTTCGGCTAGCCATTCATCGGTCATACCGGCCTTGTCTTCAGCAGTCGATTCCCCGTCCTCTTGCATAGAGAGTCCCGGGCTTGAGTAGTTGCCTGCGACGTATCCGACATCCCACGGGGCAGGAGCATTCTCAAATCCATCCTTAAGGGCCCCAAGAACCTTTTTTTGGTGTTCTGGTGAAAGACCGAGAAAAGATCTACCGATATAAGCATCATCCATACTATCAAAGGCCGACTTTGTTAAGGCCTTCATAGCGCTCTCTTCACCCAGACCTTGCGCCACACAATCCATGGCAGCCATAACTAGAGCAACCCAGCCACACCAGCCCAGTTTATCGTTGAGCCGGGTCCACAAGCCGTAGCCTTCGTCTCTATTGTGTTTTTTCCACGACTTCTTATAAGCTCTTTTCTTAAAATCCGGGTCTGGGAATGCGCCGTCCGGTTTGGACTCCTTGGCCACGGCGCGCGTCATGCCGCCGATCGCGCGGTTCATCTTCGCGCCCAAAACAAGTTCGTCTAAAAGAATTTCAAGATAGGGATCTTCCTTCCCTATTTTCTTTTTCATTTCTTCAAGAACCTTCTTGGCGCCGGTCGATGCGTCATCTCCCCAATTGTCTAGGGTGAGATCTTTAATTTCTTTCTTTAACTGTTCCGGGGTTTTACATGAGTTTTGGCAAAATTCGTTTATAATAGTATCAGGTATGCCAAGAACCAAGTTTTCTAGCCCCTCCATCAAGTCCCCAACCGATTCGTCGGCACCGGGACCAGAAGGATTAATGGTTTTCGCAAAGCATTCTGGCATATTTGGTTCATTAAAAATGCTATTTGCATTCTGCCCGTAAAAAACCTGAACTGGTGGATAGGTATACCTTGTAACGACCGTAAGCCATGGCGTCGGCTCTCTTGCTTGTAGGTCTATATCAATCTCCGGGGCTGAACCGATATAATGAAGTGTCCTGGTCCGCTTAAACGGCTCCGCCTCTATTAACGATTTGAATACTCCTGGAAATTTCCCCCCGGGGCCAACTTTAATATCCGGGCAGCCTATTTTGTTGAATATTATTTGACGAAGACGGAGATTTTTCTCTGGGCCCACCTCTTCGAACTTAAACCTTATTTTTTCTGGCACTTTTGCTGGCTTAAACGGGTTGAAAGAGAGGCCGATTTCTTCACTAGATATCATGCTATCTATCCCATCCGCGAAGTCCATTATTTTATGGCCTTCGTGTACCAAATCTAGAAAAGAATGCTTTCTTTGCGCGGGATCTGTGGCGCTAGTGACTTCTGATAGGCGGCCTCCCTCAAATCTCCTCCAACGAACCAGCTCATTGCCGTATGCCTTAAAAGCGTTTCTGATTCTCTTCAAAATCGGAAGAAAGTCTTTCCCCTTAAATGTTACTTCTAGATTAGTCTCAAATTCAGTTTCTGGTTCAGAGACAAGTTTTTCGGGAATCTTGTCGAAATAATTTGTTGAAATAGAAACCAAAAAACGTGCTCTGGCCTTCAATTGTAACGGAATATGTATAGCGTGAGTAACAGCTTCCGGTTCCGCTATAAGATCCTTTACAATATCCACTTGTTTGCTTGTTATATCATACCCGGGGACCGGCGATGGTATATACTGACCCAAGACGGCGCCGCCCAAGCCGCCGGCGACTGCGCCGACGACGCCGGCGCCGATGCCAAAGGAGGCCAGTCCTGCGCCGACGGCGATGCCGCCGAGGGCGATGCCGACGGCGCCTTCGACAAGCATTTTGTTCTTCTTGGGAGGCTGCTTCACATACTGAAATACTGTTGCAACGTCTGTTTTACCATAGGCGTCCAGAAGAAGACGTATACCCACTTCCTTCATGTCGGCTATAAATTGCGCGTTACCCAATAGAGGGACGATGTTCGCATCGAGCCAATCAGCAAGAACGACATTTACTGTACACTTTTTCTCATCGAAATATACTTCTCCTTCCTGCATCATTCGATAATCGGGAACGTATGCGTGTGGGTTCGGTATACAACTAGGGCACTCGACCGGTACATCTTCGCCTAAAAGTGGTGGGCAATCGAAGAATTTAAACTCCTCGATTGCCAAAGCGTTGTCGGCGCCGGCGGGTGGTGGCGGTGACGCCCCTGTCTCCGTGTTGGGGCCCGTAGAGGCCGGGGCTGGTTCGCCGGTAAGGTCCGCGTCGAACAGGCCTTCGCCGTCTCCGTCGACGGCGCGGGTGCCGTCCCCTCCACCCAATGGGTGGCCACCGGGATCCGGGAGAGTTCCTCCTGGTCCTGTTCCGGGGCCGTATGCTTCGGGTACTTCAACTCCGTCTTTCTTTATGGGGCTCATTAGTTCGTCCTATTGTGGCGACTATTGATAAATAGGGCGCCCATATATTTTAAATAGTCTACCTTATATGCCATCATTAACAACCTTTGCATACCGAGATCACCAGATTGTTTGTTTAGCATTATCAAATAAGACGCAACATTCATATAATCTGAAATCCCGGGGAATGTCGTGAGCGGCCCGCCGGCATTAACACCCATTTTAGGAGTCATAACAGCATTAACCAAGTTTGGCATAATAGCGAGCGTGCCGGCAGCAATTCCGTTTAAAAGTTGAACGTTTTCGTGCAACTTTTGTAAGTATTCAACCAGATTGTTTCCCTTTGGTATTGGTTGCAAATATTCTATTTCGCGCTGATCAGTTCCTGGGAGATTAAATGCGTTAAGCTTCTGTTCCAAGCCTGTTTTTAGATCCCTGTTTCCTGCTATCAAATCAATACCATATGTAATCTTGAGTTTGCCATCAATAGAGTTTCTACCAGGAGGATTTTTACCAGTAACCAGTTTAATACCTTTCCTCGCCATTATTCTAACCGAATCCGCCTTCATCCCAATTGCTGAATCGGCCACCGACTGGCCCACACTACCATCGCATATGTCGAAATACTTATCAATGTCAGCTCTTTGAGAAATATAAATGCGGGCCGCATCGCCAGGCATATCTTTGTCCATGGAACCAAAGTTTTTATCTGCAAAACCTGTTATGATATTTCCATCCGCATCCACGGTGCTGTTCTCGCCTGGTGCCCAACCCTGAAGGCCCACTACAATATCTATCGCGCCTGAGCGAGTATGACCCTTGCCCCCGTAGCCGGATGACCTCGTGTTTGGTCTATCCCTGCCAAGGATAATATATGTGTTGTTTTTTCCCCGAATAACCTTCTCGGTGGTTTTTATATCATTATATTTCGGCTGTATTTCAAGTAAGGGTCCGTTATGTTGGGCCTTTTCTAGAACTTTAGGATCCCGTGACCGGGCGCCGTCAAATGGATCTAATGTTTTCTTGCTATCCGAATCATCAGTAGAAGCTATCCCTTCTTCATTGAGGCCCGGATCTTTGGTTGCGCCGGCCGATGCCGCAGACATTTCCGGGCGCGCCGTGCCGAACTGACCTTCTGCTTCAGCAAACTCTTCGCTCCAGCCCTGGCTCACTACGGCGGCCTCCGCAAACTTCCCCTCTTCATATAGATCTTCAATTTGCTGGAACTCGTCACGGACGGCGGGCTCCGAAACAACATAGTCCTTGCCTCTTACTCTTATTGTTTTTCTCTTGCCCATATTACACTTACCTTATCATATCTTGTTTATTCAGGCTTACAAATTTTAGCTTGTTTGTTCGCCGAAGCCGCGTATTCGCTCGCGAGCTGCATGCCATAGTTCTGTTCCAAATATGTAGCCGCTCGGGCCTCGCCCTTAGTACTTAAAATATCTTCGTATATATTGAAGTCCGGACCTTTGCCGAGAGCAGGAGAATGAAATACACCCATAAACACGTCCTCTTGGCTAGTGAAAGAGTCGACTTTATTCCCGGCTGCGTTGAACTTGTAACCACCGGGAGCGCCGACCCTATCTAGCTCAAAGTACTTCTCAACCCAGTCCATTTGTTCTACCGCCGAGAGGCCGCGGAGATGGGCTAGTGTGGTTCCCAGTTCTTTTGCTGTCGTCTCTGTAAATTGAATAAGACCGGTCGCGCCACCCTTGGGGTTGACTGCGGAAGGAGAAAATGCCGGACCGCGGGCGCCGGCGCCAGATTCAAAATATATCACGTTGGCAAGCCAAGCCGGATCCATGCCCAGATTGTGTGCAACTTCTTCTATCTTGTAGGCAAGGGACCAGTCCATATTTTCGTCGTCGAAGTATGCATCCATGATACCACCAGCAGTGGCCCAACCGCGGTCGTCGCGTTCGACATCCTTACAGGGCCCTGTACTTCTACTCCAGGTACCTCGGGGGCCGGAGGATGATGCATCTCCATTAGCGTGGGCTTCAGTCGCCGAGGCGGACTGGACGGCCTTCTGATCATAACTAGAAGCCATTACAACTCCATGCACGGAACCCCTAGATAAGTTGGTATCTTTAAAAGTAATATTTACTATATACCCGGGTTCGAGGTCGGCGGGGCTGAAAAAGGTGCCGCCGGTGGGGCGCTCATCCATAAATATTGGAAATCTCAAACTCCGTTTAATATATTCATCGGAGAGCCAACCATGGTCAAACGGAATACCCAGGTGCCCGTGAAGTTCTGGGATCATACAAAAACAGAAAGCTCTCGACTGTTGTTCTGGTTTAAACCAACTTAATTCACTACCAAAAGTGCCTTTTAATGCGTTCCAGTACTCAGTATCCTTTTCTCCCACTTCAAACCGAAGTAGCACGATCCCATAATAGCTCTGAACTCCTTCGAAGATATTCGTCGATAAGGTAGCACCGAGAGCTTTTCGATAGGTCGATAAGGGATCGTCGATAAGAAAATCTGGACGTGTTAGCGAAAGGCGGGTCTTCGGGTCGACCGGATTTAGCTGTTTAGAAATAAAATTGTATAACTGTTCGTTAGCCACCTTCAGGCCCACCCTGAAGCATATCAAATATGTCGGCTCGATCGTCGTCACTCAAACCTGTGTCTCCGGCTTGCTGCTTATGGATGAGACCAGATATCTTAACCAACTGCTCATTGCTTCTCTGAAGCGTCTCAACGTACTTAGCAGCGACCGAGCCGACTTGGGAGTGTCTCTGCTCGTCTTTCGAGAGAAACCTCATCACGTCGCCCAGAAGCTCTTTGGTGACATCCCTGTCATCTTGTATATTCTGTATGGCGGTTTCAAGATAGTGGTCTAGATTTTTCATAAGTCGCCCTTATCCCATTTCTCTCTAAAGATTCGATACTTGATTCTCATTTTGTTCAAGTTATTAACAACTTGCTTCGTATTGAGGCCAGTGATCTCTCTCATATATAAATAAATAGCTTTCTTATTAAAAATTTCTATGTCTTCAGCGCTATCAAAGAGTATTTTAATCGCATTTAAAACCCTTTCCTCATTCTCTTTCATCTTGTCATATTCCCAAGTATCCATCTCTTGCTTGAGAAAGTTAAAGAACTCTTCGTGCTCGCGGTGGGCTGGGTAAGGGTTGACAGTCGAAATATATTTTAGTTCAAGGTCTTTTGGTAGTTCCCCGACGATCTCTA
>Ga0208012_1000776_pt1 | contig 9933 bp, 13 predicted proteins | sample 15BtaG_FD_184090 | JGI IMG/M metagenome (GOLD analysis project Ga0208012, IMG submission 184090) | Marine viral communities from the Subarctic Pacific Ocean - 15B_ETSP_OMZ_AT15312_CsCl metaG (SPAdes) (version 2) | ecosystem: Environmental > Aquatic > Marine > Oceanic | place: Pacific Ocean... | reverse complement strand
GTAGTTTGGTTCACCACCATATAAATCTACATCTTCTTTAAACTCAGCTTTTCCTCTATCTCTAATCTTTTTTTCTAATAATAAACGAAGTGGATTTAAAATTGTTTCGTCTTGACTAAGTTCAGGATCATCAGCAATTCTTAACATACCTTCTTCTATTTCTTCTAAAGTTTCTGGAAGAGCTGCACGAGTTGCTTTAATTTTTTTTCTTTTTAAGGTAGGATCTTGACTTAATTTAAGATCTAAATCTAACATTTCTTTATATAATTTGTTAGCTTCTGCTCCTGTTATATCTTTTTCTGCGACTGGATCTAATATTCCTTCTACTAAAGTATTTAACTTCTCAGCATTTTTTATATTTTTCTTAGCCACCTTTGTTTTATCAGAAGATTTATTTAAATCTGCTAATAATTTTTTAGCTAATTTTGCTAAAGCTTTAGTTGATTGAGCTCCTAGACGAGAAACATTAGCCATTAGTAATCAATTTTCTCTGCAATGTTTGCTACATCATTAGTAGATGTTGAAAAAGATTCTCCTTGAGGATACTCAAAATCACATACAGTATCATGTGGAGTACCTACAACAGATGGTCCTTTACGTGCTGCACCAAAACCTTGTCCTGTAGGTTTGCCTGTAACTTCTTCAAGATTAGCAGGATACTGTAATAATGTATATGGTCCAGGAATTGGATCACTTTGGTTATCTTGTTTTTTAGCCATTTATTTTCTCCTTCTGCCTTTAGCAGCTAGTTTTTGAAATTTCTTTTTACCATATTTTTTTCTGCCTATAAAAGCAGCAAGAGCTTTTGGATTTTTAGCACCCTTCTTTTTTAAATTCTTTGTAAGTTTTTTAAATCTTTTACCACTTCCTAATTTAGGAGTTAGTTGTTTTTTTATATTAGAACGACTTATTGCCATTACTTCATTGCCTTACCATACCCTTTAGTAGCAATACCTACACCTCTAGGTTTCTTCTTTTTAGTTTTCTTTTTAGCTGAAGAACCTTTATTTTTAAAGTATTCCTTTCCATAATTATTTCTTAAAGCTCCTTGGTCTGATTCTATTCTATCCTCTTCTAACTCAAACATTCCTTTATAATCTGGATCCCTAAAGGAATCTAATAAAACTTTTAGTGATCCACCTCCTATAGGTCCCATAGGTCTAAGGTTTGGATTCATTAATTGTTTTACTTGAGATCCTAGTCTTTGTCGTTTACGTTTATTAGCTTGTCTATTTCTTTTAATTGCTGATTCTGATAATGCCATTATTAGTTACTCCCTTTTTGTAATGGATTTGGTGAACCAACAGGACTGTTAGCTGATTCCATATCATCTTGTCTAGTTCTTCTTGCTTGATTCCGTAATCCTTCAACAGCATTTACATAATCTCCTTGCCATGCTTGAACTGTTTCCCAGTTTTTAGCATACCTTGTTGCTTCAATCATACAAGCATAAAAGAGAGCATTATAACAAAACTCACTATAATAATTAGCTGTTGTAACACTTGTTCCTGTAGCACTTGCTAAAGCTAGTGGTCTACGAACATACGCAATTTCTCCTGACAAAGCAGAAGTTGGAGTTGGTACAACATATATAGAAGAGTTATCTTTTCTTGAATAATATTTTGGTCTGCCTACTGAAGTAGGAATACTCCAATAGTCTAAGGCAAACTCATAAGGTCTTTGTAATAGAGGAATAATCCCATCTCTTTCACCAACTAAACTAGCACTTGTTGTAAAGTTTACATTACGTACTATTCTTGTTTTAGCTGGTAAAGATACAACAGGACTAGATGCAGTAAAAGTAAATGTTGCATAGTTATTTAAACCTGCATCATCTAAATCTTTTGTTAAACGTATTTCTGCTTTATCAACAAAGTAAGGAATTTGATCGGCAAACTCTGTCGAATCATTTTCCATTGTATTTATAATGTCAGCTTTTAAGAAAGAATAAGTAGCCATCTACTTATCCTAATATTAAAGTTACTGAACTGCCGTTTGAAGGTGCTGAGACTGAAACAGTACCTTTAAATCTAATACCATCATCTCCTATATAAATATCTGCTGTTCCACTTGCAGGAACTTGAAATTTTATTTTATCACCAGTCGAATCAGAAAGAGCAAAAGTACCTGTTGCTGTAACAGCTGCAGCATGTACTGCTACAACTCTACTAAAATCAGTTGAACTTACTGTAACAATAACACCATTGGTTGCACCACCAAAATATTTACTTGAATAATTATTAGCCATCTTTGTTCCTTATATAAAATATATAGGGGATAGTATTACACCATCCCCTACATATATATTAGTTACCCTGCACTACCATAGTAACCACGCCAGTCAGATATACCAAAAGAATATCTTTCTCTTGCTTTAAAGCGTAAGTTACCTGTGTCGAAATCAGGTTCCATTTTTGTTTGTAATGGTGTTCTTGTAAACATTTTTGCACCATTAGGAACATCAGTTTTTACAAACCATGCATCAGTATCTGTAAAACGTCTATTGACATAGAATCCTTGAGGAACCATGCCCATATGTCTTACTGGATTGATGTCATTTCCTGCAAAGTGATCTCCAGTACCTAAGATACCTTTTGTAGTACCAGGTGTATTTAAGATCACATCAGCAATATGCCATGAATCCACAGGGATATGTAATGATAATGCACTTGCACCAATCAAAATACCTCTGTCATCTTTAGTCTTCTGTATAGAAGTTAAAGCTGTTTCTAATGTAGTTTGTGCTAAGTCTGCTGCACCAAGTAAATTACTTTGATTTCCATCACCAATAGTTGGGTGAGCATTAGAAATAAATGATACTCCATCTCCGTAAGTTACTCCACCAGCTGCAAATGCTTTATTAAAAATATCTGCTGCTTTTACTTGTTTAGTTGTTGCCATAGCTCTTGCTAAACCTTTTGCACGTAACTTAGCGAAAGTATCATAAAGATTATCTTCCATTGCTTCTTCAGTTACTGCGAAAGCTAAAGCGATAGTTTCGGCTGTATACCTTGCAGTATAACTTTCGGATGCAGTATCATAAACTACTGCTGCTCCTTCACCTTTAACAGGTGCTTCGCCAAAACCTGTGAAGAGTACTTCTTCTTCAAAAGCTCTGTCTGAGTTCTCTATATCAAATAAAGACTCATGTTCATTATTTACTTGTCCATACTCCAATCCAAAGATTGCATTCAATCCAGGAAGGAGCTCTTTGCTTATACTAGCTCTATTTATAGCCATTCAATTATTCCTTTCCTGATTAACTAGCTGAAACAGTAGTTGTTGTAAAATTATCGAAATGAGTATTGATACGTACTTCATACCAAGGATATGCGTCTGTGATACCTGCTGATGTGCTAGTACCTGTATCCCAAGGTGCTCTACGTATAACTCTTAAATTACTTACTGCTTGAGTATTTCCATCTCCATCCATAACATAACCACTTTGTCCTGTTTTTGCAGAACCAGTACCTACAACCCAAGGTGCATTATATATACCAACACCTATTGGATTAGCAGAAGTAGTTACTCCTGTATTAGATTGAATAAAGTATGTTTGATTTGGATCACTTGCAATATGCACGTGAACATCTGTAGCTGTGGTTCCTCCTGTCCAAGATCTACTGAACTTTTGTTCTCCACTAGCATTTACGAAACTACATCCCTGAAATACACCTGCAGCTCTTTCATCAGCATCAGCAGTATTAGGTTTAATTGTACCTAATGTATCTATAAAAACAGGATCACCTGTAAATACATCACTAGGCATTAATGCTGAAGCCACTTTAGGACTTGCGTGAACGAGATCAATAGTACGTATACCAGTAGAGTTAGAACCATCACCATTTTTCTTAGCGAGGACTAATCCTCGTGGGGCATTATTTGTTGCCATATTCTTTCTCCTTAATTATAAAGAAAGACTCTATTCTTGAAAAGAAGGAGTTCTTCCTTTGATTACTGTTGACTTACTGTTATTAGAGATAGGCATTCTCGAATTGTTCTTTGACATAAGCTGTGAATTAACAGCATCCATGAGTTCAGAACTTTTATTTTGATAATGCTTTCTCTTAGCGTTAAGCCTGCCTGTAGGTATTTTACCTAAAGCTACATCTCCACGACAGACAACTCCAGCATAACGCCCTTCCTTCCTCACGATAGAAGTAGCACCCATTTCAGGAACTTCATCAGGAGAAACAAACTCCCACCCTCTTTGCATACTTTTACCAATACTTTGATAATCTTCTTGACCTTGTGAGTCAATTCTTAACCATCTTAAAGACATTCCTTGATTAGCAAATCTTTCTTCTACTTCTTTAGGAATATCTGTAGTACTAGGTTCTTCAAAGGTGTATTCAGTTTCTTCTCTAGTATTTAATTCTCTTTCTTCAGATGTACGTGATGTATTACGTGTCATTTATTTCCCTCCACGTTGCATATTAACAGTAGTGTACTCACCTTCAGCTTTTTCAGCTTTCATTTTTTCTTGAGCATACTTATCAAGTGGTATATTCCATTTATTAGCTAAACTTAAATCATGTTGACTTAACTTAACTTTTTTAGAATTTGAAGCAGAACGTGATGCTCCAGCTACTACTTGAGCAGGTTGTGACGTTGATTCCTGCTGACGATTTATTTGAGGTTCCCCATTAAATTTTTGTGGGAAATTTTCTCGCATTCTTTTATCAACTTCTTGATAATACTCTACTTCATCAGTATTGTAACCTTCTTCTTTTAATGCTGCATCTATTGCTAAAGCTCCTGCAGTCATTATATTATCTGTACCAAACCATGAATTTTTAGTTGCCCAATTAGTCGCTAAAGGATCTGCAGCTGGTTGTGGTGGTTGTTGATACTGTTGTTGTATAGGCTGTTTCGGTTCTTGTTGAACTTTTCTTTCAAATTGTTGTTTTGTTGCATTTACATTTTTTAAATCTGTTTGTGCATCATTTAACATTTCTTGTGAATGTAATAATTTTTCTTTATCACCACTTTCAAAAGCATCTGTGTATGCATTACGAGCCAAATTTAATTTATCTTGAAGTTGTTTTTCTGTAACATCAAGATTCTTTTTACTTACTTGATCAAAAGTTTCTTGTGATTTATGTACAGTTGTTTTTAATTGTTCATTTTGTTGCATGAGTTGTTGAATTTGCTCATCTCTTTCTTTCCGTTGTTTTACTAACTGACGGATTCTTTTTTGAGCACCTTTAGTTTCTATTCCTTCTAATTCTTCAGGAGTTTCTACTACAGGTTTAGATTCCAAAACTTCTTCTTTAGTTTCCGTTTTTGCTTCCACTTTAGTTTCTTTATCTTCTCCTTCAACTTCATATTCAACTTTATCTTCTTTTTCTGCATTTTCAGGAACTTCGACAGATTCCCAATCTTTATCGTCTTTTGCCATTCTAACCTCCGTTGTTTACGAGACATACGTATTACGTTTTAAAGTATTATAACATAGAGTTATAAGCTATACAAATTAATTAGATCCTCGTGTTAAATTAAATGTAGGATCTAAATCTTTAGGATCTTCAACTTTAAGAATAACTTGATCATCAAATAATAAAATTAATCTTGTGGCTTTATAATATAGTTTTTGTCCAGCATGTTTACCATAACAAACATAATCACCAACATCACACCACTTTCCATTAGGAAACTTATCTAAATCTTTATAAGCTAAATTTCCAACAGCTAATACTCTACCTACAGTTGTAAGATAAGACATATCTTCTCTAGTAGAATCAGGTATTAGAATACCTCCTTTTGTTTTTTCTTTAACAGATATTGGACGTATTAAAATATGATAACCTGGTACTTCAGGTAAAACATCTGGATCAGGAGTTTCTTCCTGTGAAATCCACATATCATTCTTTAAGGCTTTTCCCATATGTACTTGTTGCATTTTACTCCTCTTCATTTATTGAATTTAGATTTTTTAATATATCTAATAATTTTTGTCGGCTCCATTCAATGCCTTGTATAGAACCAACTACTTGACGATAATGTTGATAATCTTCAACATTACCTTCTCCCAACATATTCTTTAAATTTTGAATTTCAGTAGAATATTCTTGAGAAATTTCTTCCCAAATTTCCATTAAAGTAGATTATAACTCTGCACAAGCATAACAGTTAATTTCTAATCCAACAGCTATTTCTTTTATATTAGGTGTTTTCCACATAATAACGTCCTTTCTATTTTTTAGGTTTTGGATATTTCCATGAGTAATCAGAATACTCATTAAGAATTGATCTTCTTTGTTGTGGTCCAACAGCTCCATCATCTAAAGATTTTGTAAAAGAATCCCCAAATCCTTTGGAATCTGGTTTAACATGAGTAGGATACCCATTTTTTACAACACCTTTAAAATCATTAGGAACATGTGTTGGATAACTATTCCCTGTTCCTTTTACAGAATTAGGATAGTGTACTCCTCCATATTTAGGCATTATTTTTCCTCCTTTATATTAATGGTTTCTTGTTTTGTCATATCATTTAAAACATCAAGAGCTTTCATTTTTTCTTGACTTTCTATTTTATCAGCTTCAATTTGAACTCTATTTTCTTCAGCTGTTAATTTAGCTAACATATCTAAAGCTTTCATTTGTTGTTTACTTAATCTATCAGCTTCAGCTTTTTGTTCTTTAAGGACTTGTGTTTCTTTTCCTTGAGCTGTCTTTAATAACATTTCTGTTTGTTTTAATTCTATTTCTTGAGCATCTTGAACAGCTTGAGCATTATCTTTTGCTGCTTGTAATTGTAATTTTTGCATATCAAGTTCTACACGTTTTTGTTCTAACTCAACCATTTGTTGTTCTGGAGATTGTTGTTTACCCATAGCCATGTTTGCATTTAATATTTCTTGAGCAGCTTCAGCCATAGCTCCTTGTACAACAGCAGGATTCTGTGCTTGTTCTGGTGCAACATTTTGTTGTAGTTTTTGTTGTGTTAATCCATTCATTTGTTCTTGATATTTCATTACAGAATGTTCTTGTATATTAGATGCTAGTATTGGTTGTAATCTTTGCATAGTTGGACTACCACCATTTTGTGGATCTTGTAAGTATGCCATCTTAACTTGCATATGAGCATCATGGTCTTGTCCAGCAAAAGCAGCAATTGGTATCCCTTTGGATGCTGCAAGAATATCGGATACAGGGTCCATAGGTTTTGGTTCTGGTTTTGGTGGTAAGATTTCATCTATGTTTGGCATATTAACAGCATTTAATATTGATCTATTTAAAGCTTCTAAGTTAAACATTCCAGGTGGCGACTGTTGTGCCATCTGTAATGTCATTTGTGATAACATTAATCTGTGAGCATTAGATGGAATGTTTGGATCACTAACAGGAATAATATCTACTTTACCATCAAAGTCTGATTTAAATATATTTCTTTCAGCCATTGGAACATCATAAGGATATTCATTTGGTAAATAATTAAAATCAATATCTGCTAATAATTTAAACTCTTCTCGTTGCGACTTGTGTAATCTTTTATGAATAGCAGAAAAGAATTTACTAGACGCTTCGAGAAGAGCCATGGTTGTTCCGACTGGTCCATAAGAAGCAGCATCTGCGACAACTTGTTCTGTGCTGTCTGCAAATTTTTGTCCAGCTGTAGTCATAAAGCCGAGCATTTGGAAGAGTGTTTGGGAGGGCTCTTTGTAAGGGAGAGGTACAATTGCCTTTGAAAGGTCAATACCAAGTGCTTCTACTTCTTTAAACTCACCAGGAGCTATAGGATCATTATCGCCAACCATACGAACTCCTTTGGCTTTGAAGCCACCAGGAAGGTTCGCAAACTGTCCTGCATCTACTAGACTACGCATAGCTGCTGTAGCAGTCATGGTTATGTTGCCTAAGAAATGCATTAAACCTAAACCATAGAAACTAAATCCTGGTACAAAACGATAGTGAACAAAATGAATATTTTTTTCTTTTGTTGGATCATCAGGTTTAAAGTTTCTACGTATACTTAAAACTTGTCGTGATTGTTCTTCAATAGTTACAATGTAAGGAAGAGATTCTCCTTCTTCACTTTCTGAATCTTTTATATCAAGATAACAATGTTGTTCTAATAATGTGTATTGTGGATCAGAATCCATTGTAGGAGATAAACCTAAAATTGTATCCATTTTTTCTGATAGAGGTGTTAGTGTAGGATTAGAAGCTTCAGGTAATTCTAAATCTAAATATAATCCACTACGAATTTCTTTAGCTAAATCTACAGGGCTTCTATAAACAACATGTGTATAACGATCTGCTTTTCTTAAATTACTTGCGTAGTAAGAAACATAGAATTGATCTATAGGAACAAATTCTGAAACAGGACGCTTTAATGTTGCATCATAATAAACTTTTTTAAAGGCTGAACCAATAAGAGGAAGATGGAAAAGCATTCTTTCGAACTCATCAAAGTATTCAGGCATCTGTTCTGTTACTTGATAGTTCATAAAGTCTTGCACTCTATTTGCTTGCAGTTCTTTATCAGGTGTTACTTTACCTAAGATCTGTGCTTTAACTGGTCCTTTAGAAGGAAATAATTCTTGTGATGCTTTTGATTGAAATTTAACAGCTGATTCAATAAGTAAAGGATGCACAGCTGTACATGCTCCTTCAAATGGTTCTGCAGTATCTTGTATTTTTAAACCAAGAAGATCAAATCCTCTTTCAAACATGGCTTCCCACTCAGCACGAGATTCTTTATCAGAAGTAAAATCATCTAAAATAATAGATCCTATTTCTGCTAGTTCTTCTTCATCCATGTTTTCTGCAAGATTACCATACCATTCTTCTATTTCCGTAGAAGCTCCCATCTCAATAGATTCTTCAGAAAAATCTACAGTTATTCCACCATCATCTTCTAGCTGATAGGTTGGTCCTTCATTAGTTTGTTCTTGCGTTGGCATAGGAATAACATTGGTTATTTGCTGTGCCATTTGTTCATAAGGATTTTTTTCAGTAGCCATTCCTTAACCTTTCATAGTAAATACAATTAAACCTCTCTTGCACCATTATACACTTAATATCTCCAGTACGCAACTTTTTTCTTTCTTGGTGCATCATCATCCCATTCTGGATCATCTGGATGGTACAAATGCCATGAGTCTTTCATGTAGTGAATAGCCATAGTTAAGGCATCTACTTGATCATCATGTGCAGCATTTGGAAATTGTAATAATTCTGTTAATAAATCATCTGACCATGTTTTATTTTTTGGTAGCCATACTCTCCCTGCTTCCATCAAAGGAGACGCAGCGTACACTCTGGAGACTTTATCTTTATCTGGAATATATTCTTGAACAGGGAGTCCACTTCTTCTCATATCTTGTATTAAGGATTGTCCTGATGCTTTCTTTTCTATGATACATACGTCAGGCATATGTTTAGAATACAGAGTTTGAGAAATACGTCTTAATTCTGGGTACTCAAAACGTCCTCTTACATTTCCTAGCATAATTAAGTTAGAAGGAAAACCTTCTTCCCCTATTTCATTCTGATCATACATAGAAAATATACCCCATGTTTGAATAACAGAGTAATCTGCAGTTGTTCTTGTAGAGAATGCTGTATCATAGGTTTGTATTATAAAATCACAGGGAGGTGGTTCAGGAGAATCCCACCATTGTATCCATCTTTTCTTTATAAGTCCACCTTCTTCTGGTGTTGGGTTCTGCATATAGAGAGCATTCCAATAACGACTTCCGTTTGATGCTTTTATCTCCATCTCATCTACTTTCAAGACATCATCTGGTTTCCACTCAGGGAAATATGAAGAGCCGACAGGTAAATTTAGTAATTTAGAGGAATTTTCGTCTACCCATGCAGGAATTTTTATAACTTCCCATGGAATTACTTCGTATTGCGACATATCTTCCTGTTGTTTTAGTAACCATCCACATAAATCATCATAATGGTACCTTGTATTTA
>Ga0208012_1000770_pt1 | contig 10006 bp, 22 predicted proteins | sample 15BtaG_FD_184090 | JGI IMG/M metagenome (GOLD analysis project Ga0208012, IMG submission 184090) | Marine viral communities from the Subarctic Pacific Ocean - 15B_ETSP_OMZ_AT15312_CsCl metaG (SPAdes) (version 2) | ecosystem: Environmental > Aquatic > Marine > Oceanic | place: Pacific Ocean... | reverse complement strand
AGAATCAGTTGATTACTGAAAGTGAAGAACTTAATGAAGAAGATATACCTTCTCTTCAAAAAAAGATAGAAGATTTAGAGAAAAAAAGAGATGGGGTTAAAAATGACTTTACAGGTGTTATGCCAAGCGATGAAGATATGAGATATTTAGATGGTATAAATAAAGAAATTGACAATTTAAAAGACAGAATTAAGAAATCTTCAACAGAAAAAGGAAGTAATAACCAAATGGGTATTTAATATAAAACAATGGGAAGATTAAGAAAGTTAAGAATAGAAGCCACTGAAAGTGCCAATAAGGTACTATCGGAGGGTAAAATAGAGGTAAAACCTGCAAAAACAGAGGATTCTGAGCAAAAAACAGAAGATTTTGGCAGTTTACAGGACTTTTACACATTAATTGAGTCTAACAGATCCAACACTGTAACTGAAGAAGAGGAGAGTGATGAAGGGGAGTTTGAGTTAGATTATTGTAAGAATTGTATGCAAATGAAGAATCACATTGATGGTGTTTGTCAAAAATGTAAAAAAGAAAAGGTTGAGAAGACTGTAGTCACTGAAGAGATGAAAGCTGTTGTCGACAAGATGAAATACATTCTTAATTACGACCTTACTAAGACGAGAAAAGAAAATATAAATGAACTACACATACTGGATCCTGAAGGAGGGGATGATGACTTTAAAAAGGATCAAGAAAAAAGAAAAGATGGTCCATATGAAAAAGCATCCAAGGAAGAATTGAGGAAAGCAATCCATGCCAAACAAAGAGCCGAAGCTGGTTTGGACTCAGACGAACCTACGTTCTCCATGCCGGTAGTTGATGTGAGTGGAACTGATAGAGGAGCTGCACAAGATAAAGGTATAACATTTGGTGATAGTGGTATGGATATAAATATTGACTCCATTGAGATTGAAGACATCGATAGAGATGATTATCCACGCTTTTCAGATGCCTATGCATCTTATGCTGAGTGGGAGGATGGTACAGAACTTACCGATGATGAGTTGGATGAGTTAACAGACAACCAATATGACTTGATAAATCGGTTAGCATTAGAAACATTACAGGGAGAGTGATCAAACTCTTAGACTAATATGTACCCACTTGAGAGTTATTTAAACGATCTGGTGGGTTTTCTATGCTCAAACGACTATATGTTAGATATTGACATTATAAATGCTCTAAGTGAAATTGGGTTTAATAGACCGATAGATTATATTTTTACAGGTGTGGCATTTTGTTACATTGCATGGTTGGCATGGTTCATTAAGAATGATAGGGTATGAGGAAAAAGAGATTCAGGTTACTGAGAGAGATTAGGGGGGATAGAAGAGTTTTCGAAAAGGGATATGAAGATGCGATAGACTATCCACATTGGTACGACAAAGAATATGATTTATTGGGATTGAATGACGACTTCAGCGGTTACATTTGGGTGAAGCCTGAAGATTACATCGTCATCAACACAAATCGAGAAGAATAGCAACAAACTTATTGACAAAACAACATTTTTTTATTATATTTGTAGTATGATAAAAACAATGGAATGGAAAGAGATTGACTGTAAGAACGTCAAATGCTTTCAGTTAGGTGATGACCCACAACTTATCTATATCGTTAAGACAGGGTTTAAGAACAAGTATATGGTACTCTATGAAGATGCCTATCAGTTGAACATTGGTCACACAAAGATTTTATCAAGAGAGAATATTAAAGAACAATATAATATAGAGTTATGAGATTTAAAGAAATTAAAGACAAAGTAGAATATTATAAAAATTCTGATGATTTTTATAAGGGGTATGGCATGATAAAAATGGGATTGGACGATAAGAAATACTGTCTTCATTGTGAACAAAAGATAAGAGTGGGTGATTTTAAAGTTGAGTTTGTTTATGATGAGTATACCCGAAAGGATGATGAGCTTGTGGTGTGTCCTAATGCCCCAGAATGTGATGGGACTACTTTGGATTGGATGTCTGAGGATTTATATGATCAAATTCACAAAAATGATAAAATATAAAATAAAGTTATGAGCAAAAGTATATATGATTTTAAGAAGGGAGATGAGGTTGTAAGGACACAGGCATCAAAACCTGTGGGACATACGGTAATGAACCCCGAGGGACACAGAGACAGGAGTTACATCGGCAATAAGTTAATCTTTGTCGGTATTGCCAATGGTTGCATTTATCTGCAACGGACAGGTATTGAGGCGAAGATGTTTCCCGATAAGTTGGTTGACTTGCCTCTTGACCTCTTCGATGAGGGTTGGGACCTTTACATCGACCCAGAGAAGTTATTGGAGGAGGTGGACAGTATCATCCCTATGGAGGCATTGCAGAGGGCATTACATCTGGCGTTACAGAAGGAAGACTACGAGGCTGCTGAGAATCTTAAAAAGAGGATAGAGATAAAAAACAAAGGATAGGTGGAAGATGATTATGAAGACATATTAACCTTTGAGGCCACGACGGTGGAGGAGTTCATTGATGAGGCGATGGAGAGATCGGCGGAGTTATCGATAGTAATAATGAAGAAGACGATGAGGGCTATAGAGAATAAGGCACCCCACGCGATATATGGTTACATCCCAAGTATGGGAATATGTTTATCATGTAGTGAGGAGGAATATAAGATGGTATTGGAGACCAACATGGAGAAGTGTGAGGAGATAGAGGAGTATGAGTTATGTAAGATGGCAATGAAATACCTTGATAATGATTAAGGAGATATTACTATCATCACTACTAACAATAAATAACGATACAATAAAAGAAACAACGATGGCAAGTGACGACGAAGGGGAGATAATAGAGTGGTGTGGTTATAAGTGGTTATCACAGGAACGATGGGGACAGATACACCCTGATAAAGCATTACAATGGTATGACCCAACTGCCATAGAGATAAACGATAAGGGGCAGTTAATATTAAAGACGCATTACAACTCCAAGTATTTCGAGGAGTTTGATATTGAGAGCACCATTGGTGTAGGGTTTATGTCCAACACCACAGAGTTTGGGCATGGGTACTTTGAGATTGAGGCTATGCTGCCGACGGGGAAGCATCTATGGCCAGCCTTTTGGATGTGGTCGTTTCAGTCATGGCCGCCAGAGATAGACATCTTCGAGGGCTACACAAATAATTGGGGTGGTTACTTCAGGTTCGATATAAAGAATCCTTTGGGGTTCTGGCATGTCAATACAAACGTTCACTTGGGATATATGCCCGACAACTACAGCATTGGTGCCAAGTCACATTGGATGGGATTTAAGAACCCAGCAAAACATTTCATTAAGTATGGATGTGAATGGACGGAGGAACACATTAAGATATTCTTCGACGGCAGGTTGGTCCGTCACATCACCGATGCCGATACAATGGAGAAGCTGAAGGGGAAGACAATGAATATAATAATAAACAACGCAGTACAAGCAGGGATGGATGTGGACAATCCCACCAGGTCAAAGTTTATTATTAATTATTTCAAATACGAACCACAATTGTAGATAGTTATTAACATAAAGATATAACACCATTAAAACAAAAACAAAATGTATTTAGAGAGACTAATAAGGAAACTGCAACAGGCGCAATGCATGACAGCATTGGACAGAAAGAACAGAGACATAAACATCAGATTAACGCAGATGCAGATAGGGATAAGAAAGAAGAGAGATAAGATGTTAAAAAGAATAAGGAAATGAAAGCAATAATAACAACAATAATAATGGCAATGATCATCGCAATGGCAACGGGATGTGGGTATTCAAAACAATGCACCACCAGCCCACTACAAGAATATAATCATTACAAAGAATAAAGATGTCAAGGACAAAGATAGAATATTATATACATAATGATACCGAATACAAACGATGCCACTCTTGCAAGGAATATAAACCCACAACACATTATCGACAACACAAAAGAAAATGGGACGGACTACAAGCATACTGTACCCCATGCAACAAAAAACGAAGGGGTAAATAATAATACTAAATATAATAATACCAATATGAGTAACATACATAAAGTACATAACGAAAAAGAAGATATAAAACTATCTAATAAACAACTAAATAAAATATCAAAGGATATAATAAATATAGTATTCCATTCAGAAGATGACTATCAAGCACAAGATGATATCATAGAGAAAATAAAAGAAATAATATTACTTAATGATACAGCTAAACATATAGAGAGTCTGAAGAATATATATACCCTCTCACCAGAAGAAAAAGATATACTACAATCACAAAATAAAGAAGAAGTGACACCTATAGATAATATAAATGCTAATATACAAAAACCCTAACATGAACAAAGAACTAATTAAAGAAAGAATAATAGACTTTAGCGTTATTATAATCCTATTTACAGTTATAGCACTAGTACTGAATCATTATAACTACCTGTGAGATTATAAGACATATTAGTACCGTATGCCGTTAAAGATATTTGTACCTATTTATCCACATTATTACCCACAAAAACTGTACCTAAATAACTGATTACCCCCGTAACAAATCATCATACCCCTTTTTCCCTATGCGGTAAAAAAATACTAGAAATGTACCCACTTTTATACTACCAGTACCTATACTTACCACTAATGAACACCATTACCCACTAACTACCACCATAAAATACCCCATTTTTAACCTAAAATCATAGTATTTGATGAACCCATCTCCGTAGCGATATGTAGTGGCATTTCGTGGTACTAATTGGAGGAGCAACCAGGAGACACTGGAAGAGGGGTGATAATATTATCCCTTCCCAATACCCTTCCCAATTATTTTCAAATTATTCTGTAATTATATTTGTTTATATGGTATTAATTGTTTATCTTTGTATATATGGACAATGGAGAATGTGATGAGATATACCTAAGATTTATGTTGGGGCGGTACAATCCGTCGGCAGAGGTTGTAGGATGGTTGCTTGAGAACTTTGAGGCTAGGGATTTATTTGAGAGGTGTCAGAGGTTGGTAAAATATTCTGACAGTTTATCGGCAGGAGGGGAATGGGAGTTTGAGATAGTGTATGATTAGGGGGGTTATAAAAACATAATGTGTAAACACCAATGTTTTTATAAGTATGCCAGGATCTGGAATATTCTCATAATAGTGTCAGAATTATTTGTTTTAATGGAATATTTTCATTATATTTGTAGTATGGAAGATGTAACACAGAAGGATTACGACCACGTCAGTTTAATACTGAGGGATGCTGGTAAGTACGATTTAGAGTTAGAGGTTAGGTTAATGGCTGGTAAGTACATCAGTGAGGGTTATGAATATGTTGAGTCATATTTAATGGCATACAATGATTGGATAAAATGAGAGTCAATAAGATTTCAATAGGTAACGTTGTAGAGTTCATTGACAACTTGGGTGGTGAGTGTATCGGCAAGGTTATCAGTAGGTGTGCTGGTCGTTCATGTTTTGAGTTGAGGGATGTCACGCCTGACGGTAAGGAGGAGTGGCATCAGAAGAGAGGAGGAGGAGCATGGAAGTCTCAGTATGTGAATGGATATCGTGGGGAGGTATTTAAGGTTAAGGCTAAGGACATAAAGAAAGTTGTTTATTAATTTGACTATATGGAATTAATTGTTTATATTAGTAGTAGATAAAATAGTTAGAGATATGATAAGGATAGATGTAAGTAAGTTCAACAGTTTAGACGCCGCATTAAAGGGCTTAAAGAAAAAGGTAAGGAACTGTAAGGTAATGGAAGAGTTAAGAGAGAGGAGATATTTTATAAAACCGAGTGTAACTAATAGGAAGAAACTCATAAAGGCTAAGTATATACATAAGAAGTTTTCAGAAGAATAATAATTGTTGTTTTGTTTTGGATGGTAAGAGGTGATCATTAATTTGGTCACCTTTTTTTTATACCATTGATTGCATGATGGTAATGGTTATGCCGATAGATAGTGCGGCAATTATGATCCACATCATTATTGTTAGATTTCGTTCTTCATTGTTCACACTATAAATACTCCTCGATGATGTATTCGCTGGCGGTCTGATAGTATTCTTCATCTACTCTGTCGGCATAACAGTTTCCTTTAGAAATATTTGAGAACGGATCCATCGGTTGTAGATTTGATAAGTGATTTACGATGTGTTGAGGAGTGTCGGCATGAAACCAACTGAGGGGTATTTTGTGGTCAATATGGTCGGTGTCTTTATAACCGAGTGAATATAAATGGTTGAATAGTTCGTCGGCAGAATACTTTAACATTTCTATTGTCGATGCCGATTTGGTTGTATTCATTCTTCCGCAGGCATCTTTTAGTAAGGCTCTCCATTTGTATTTCTCGGGGTTGTTCTTTCTGTCTTCTCTTACTCTTTTATTATTTCTTTCTTTGACTTCGTCTCTTCTGTTGTATTCGTGACGATATTCTTCATACTCTGGAGTTTGACGAAGTTTCTTTGTACTTCTCCTCTGTGCCTCTTTCCCTTTGTCTGATTGTTGATATTTTTTAAGAGATATCTTTCTGTCTTCCGTTTGGTTATACTCTTTCATTTTTTTTATCCCTTCTTCACTATTTCGATATTTGACGGCATAACTATTTGAACAATCCTTACAGACAGTCCTTAACCCATCTTTTTTCCATTTGTCTTTGTGAAAACCATCGACAGACTTCTCAACATTACATTTAGAGCACACTTTTCCCACTACTATAAAGATAATAAAAAATACGGCAAAGTAAAGGATAACGGAGGACGGAAGGAGAGATATGTATCCCACAGGCGGGCGGGCAGATACATATCCCACAGGCGGGCGGGCAGATACATATCCGTGTGCGAATATACGGTTAGGCGTGCGGGTAACACCTTACGTACACACATATGTGAGAAATCTTTATATGTAGATACGGATAGACTTCGTATTACTCCTACCATCACAATGTGGGATCAAATATACTATAAAGATAATAAAAAAAAGTGACATAAACAAATTATTACGGATACTTTTTAAATACGTCTCCCTTTTTTATTGGCAAGATACATAACCCACACACACATACGTATAGGGATACGAGTGTACAATATGGAGGGGGTTTTTGTATACGTATCGCTAAAAATAATATATAAGGATATGGATTACTTTTTAAATCGATTCAGAGATACGGATAGTGAAACAAAGATACGCTTTTATTTGTTATTGTCCAAACTTTTTTGTATCTTTATACAAACAAACAAATTAGAATATGATTATGCCAAAGAAAGTATGTCGGCAGGAAACATTAAAGTGTCGGCAGGTTGCAAAGAGAATTATCAAGTCGGCAAAAAAGAGGGATACGATATCGGCATATGAGGCAAGGGTTCTCAGTGGGGTGACGGTATGGTGTGTGGATCAGCGTTGTGGTAAGGCTTATCAGAGTAGTGGTTTGGTTACCATCCCTCTGTGGAGTCTCAGTGAGAAGGAGGGAAACGGATACCTCACTTACTATGTGGCGCACGAATTATCACACATGTTGGCAAAGAAGAGATACGGTGAGAGGGGCCACTGTGTAGATTTCTACAGATGTTTTGTTGATGTATGTCCGTCGGCAGTACAGAAATACGAATACGATTATCAGAAGAGGAGTCCTAAGAAGATGAGGGCTGCTAGGAGGATGAATAAGGAGAACCCAGGACGTTTTGATAATTCATCTGGCATGGTTATGTTTGGGGAAAGAATATCATAATGTCGGCAGGGATAGGATATATGTCCACCAAATCGATTATCGTGGGCATAAAACTTTCATATGTCCATAGGATGGACACATCGTTACGTTGGCAGAAGTATACTCTTGAATATATGACCGCGCACGTGTGATTGGCCAACCTAATGGCATAAAAGTTTTTTAAAGAAAAGTGGTGAAATATTTGGCAGTGTCAGAAAGTTTTCGTATATTTGTTTCAAACAAAATCACTATGGAGAAACTTAAAATCAACAACGATACACTCTGTGACATCAGAGAGGGATACTACAACATCGGTGATGGTATACAACAGATGATTGAGTCATTAGTGTCGGCAACAGAACAAAATGGTGAGTGGAAAAAGGAATTGAAACTTCTACTAAACCTACAGAAGACATTCGATAAGATGGAAACTGGCAAAATACTTTAAGAAATATTTGGATAAGTCATTTTTTATTCCTATATTGTGTTACAAACAACAACTAAATGAGATAAAACTATGAGTACATTAAGATTTTCAGATGGTGAAGAATTCGATACATCAGTAGAACTTCAGTTAACGATTCGAAAAGACGGTGTCTACGTAATCGGTGAGGGATACCTCATCCCAGTGAGAGACATCGACGAAGGTAGAAAGAAACTGGAGTCTTACAGGTTGAATCTAGGGCACAGATCGGAGAAGAGTTCAAAATTATAGACTAATGACTGTATTAGAGGCGATAATAAAACATATGGAGGATAACAACTTAGATAGTGCCAATGGCATAAACATCTGTCAGTTGATTGTTGACAACGACATCGACGTTGGGGATCACATCACACCACTGATAGATAGTTTCAAACGTCACAAAGAAAATCAAAAATAGTTGTCAAAAGATTTGGCAATGTGAAATAAAAGTTGTATATTAGAGTATTCTTAAACATTAAAAACAATAACTATGAAAAGATTACAGATAGAAAAAAAGATAACGGTGTGGACAACAGAGTTCATAGAGTATGATGACACAAAGTATACTGAAGAAGAGTTTGTGAATCAGTTCCACAGAGTTGAGAATGGATATAGTAATCAAAAACTTGAAGGTTGTTTGTATGAGACATACGATCATGAGGTACACCAACATAGTGCTGATGAACTCACACCGGCAGAGAATGGAGGGGTGGCGACTGTGATAATAATGGACGAGGAAGGAGATGAGATTTATGATAACCATTCAAAGAGTTACAAAGAAAATCAAAAATAGTCGGCATAATATTTGGAATTGTCAAATAAAAGTTGTATATTTACATTATCAATAACAAAACAAACAAACAATGACTTTAGAAGAAGTACAAACCCAAACAACAGAGAAACTTATTCAGTTCCACATCAGTCAATCAAAGTATTGGTTGGAAAGAATGGGTGTAGAGCCTGCCGCTGAGAAATGTTTATTACTGTCGGCAACAGAGTTAGTAAGATTATATAAACTATTAAAAGAACTTAGAGATGATAAGTAGTATTAACCAGATAAAGTTTTCACCCCACAGGACATTCGAGGGTGGGATACAGACACAGATTGAAATGGATGGGTTCATCATTTCCATCATCAGTGGTGGAAGGAAGAATGGTGTTGGTGGTTCTTACGGGCACATCGTTGAGGACTTCACCATTGGAGGTAAGGACCTCAGTCATTCCACCTTTGAGATGGCTATCTTCACAAATGATGAGAAGGGGAACTTCGTGACACATGAGTTCTTTCAGACAGAATGTAATGGTGACCACGTTGCGGGGTTTCTTTCTGCCGACAAAGTTGTGGAGATGATAAATGAGTTGGGACACCACCATCAACTGATATTCAGTCAGGAGTAAAAAACATTACAAATTATTTGGTAAAGTCAAATAAAAGTTGTATATTAGAGTATCATTAAACATTAAAACAAAACAATAGCATGAAACTTAAACAACTATTAGAAATATTAAACTCTCTTCCTGCCGATAGGATGGAAGATGACGTAAGCATCTGGATCGAAGATGGAGACAGATATGATTTGGATTCCGTTGATGATTCCATTGATGGGTTGATTGAGTTGAACGTCAAGCAGTACCACCACCAGACATCAACATCCTACGTTGTGGGATTATTGGTAGGACATGGTCATACTGTGGAGACGGCAACAGAACTTGTTAACAAAATAAAAGGAATAGAATGATAGAAGAAGAAAACATACCAGAACTTGACAGTGCAGGTTTCGATGCCGACGGCAATGACAACTACCAACCGAACAAGTATTACAACCAATTCAGAAAGTACTATAACTTCG
>Ga0208012_1000767_pt1 | contig 10031 bp, 32 predicted proteins | sample 15BtaG_FD_184090 | JGI IMG/M metagenome (GOLD analysis project Ga0208012, IMG submission 184090) | Marine viral communities from the Subarctic Pacific Ocean - 15B_ETSP_OMZ_AT15312_CsCl metaG (SPAdes) (version 2) | ecosystem: Environmental > Aquatic > Marine > Oceanic | place: Pacific Ocean... | reverse complement strand
CCAATCCGACACACCATCCTGTTCATATTGAGCCTGAATATGAGGGAAAACCTCACTTTCAAACTGTTCACACGCCTGTTCCCAGGTCATAACACTATCCAAATTTGCTGCCATGTGTATCTCTCCTTGTGTACCTATATTATACACCCATTCCAGGGCGAAGTCAATCACTCTTTTGTCAAGAGATTGTCAAGCGCTTCAGGAGCATAGAGCGGACGGCACCTTGTGCCATGCGCTCACCAACCAGCTTAATGAAGGCTGCGCGGACACTTTCCGGCGCAGTTTCAAGATGGTCCATAACAATGGCCGCTGCTTCGACCTTTTCGAGCCATTCTTTTTCTTCGCGCTCGGCACGTTCCCATGCGAGTCCATCGGCCATACTCATTATATCTCTCCTTGTGTACCTATATTATACACCCATTCCAGGGCGAAGTCAATCACTCTTTTGTCAAGAGAATGTTAGGAACACTGACAATGCGATGACTCTGGACCTCAACTGCGATGGCCTGTTCTTTGAAACACGCTGTTTCCACCCCTTCTACCCACCGCAACGCAGCAGGGCCGTTCTTGCCTTTTGCTGCTGCGCCGTTACAGGAAAGGAATTCTTGCAGCCCCTCTCTCATCGCGGCTTCAAGGGCCTCCTCGATGAACAATTTGACCTGTTCAGCAGAGGCCTGCTCTTCGAACCATCCGAGAAATTCGGCAGGAATCTCGACGGTGACCGAAGCCGTTGCTTTCGCGATGTGGCCGGCTAGTGGATTTGGGTTACTCATTCTGTCTCCTTCTGTACCTATATTATACACAAAATCTCGTTGGAAGTCAATCACTCTTTTGTCAAGAGAATGTCAAGGGATCTGTTCTCTGTTTTCTATATGTTCGTTCCACTCATCTTGAGTTAATAGATATTTCACCTCAATACAGGAAATATCCACATCATCGTAAATACCATCACCCGTATGAAGCCAAAGAACCGCTATTTTTTGAACAGGCCGCGCTTTGTAGATAACTGCTTCGGCACTTCTCTTAATAACAATACCAATATCATCCTGGAATTCACAACCGGGGTCGCGGGGTTCCGTCGGGTCATCCCTATAAAAGATCAAATCACCTACTTGAAACTTAGCTTTCCATTCGTCATCTACCATCTTCTACCCTTGTGTTATAGCAAACAGAGGCTTGAACCCCAGCTTTTCGATAATATGTTCAGATGTTTCGAGAAGTTCGATTGAATCTTCGGCCCCAAAATACCCCAGAATCTCCGCTTCATCCGAATAAAGGTCTAGCCACTCCGCTAGCGAGGACACCTTGATGTAGCCCGGCCCGGCTAGCTTGCCCAGAGCCCAGGAAACAAGAGTATCTGAACCTATTATATCAACAAAGCTCTCCGAATCATTCTCTGCCATATCTGCCCAATACTCGCGCACATGGCGAGCAGCGGCTTCCCAGCTCTCGAAAAGGTGAACTGTCTCGGTCCATGCGTGTTTCGCGCTGGCTAGATCAAATGTCGCAATTCCATCTCCGTAAGCATACATGTCATCAGGCGACACAATATGGAAGGTTTCTCCTTCGATTTCTTCGGCAAAGACGATATAAGACATCTATTCTTCCTCTTCTTCTATCCAGCCCATTACGCGGATTAAACCATCAACATCTCCTGGGAGCCAATGCCAAGATATCTCTTGGAGATCTGGTTCCCCGGTGGCTTCGCAAATTAGCTCGTTGAAGCCGTCGATTCCGTCGGCGTTCACTACCTCATCAAGATCGATCGTGATTATTTCATTAAATTTCATTCTGCCTCTCCTTCTGTACCTATATTATACACAAAATCTCGCTGGAAGTCAACAGCTTAATTGTCAAGAGAATGTCAAGGGATCTCGATTTTTTGAAGCATTCGCTGCTCATATATAAGATCGACATCGAGGGCCGAACAAGAAAACCAAAGAACATTATACTTATTTATCACCCTTCCTCTTCCATAATCAATCGATTGTTCTTTCGTTATTACTCCAATTCCATGCTCCTCATGGGTCGCATGGCGCACCAAATCGCCTATTTGAAGCTCGTTTTTCATCAAAACCATCCTTGTGATTTGTCGAAGCACGGGGAAAGAACTACTTTTTCGTCCGATGAATGAGGACACCACACCCAAAACCGGGTTTTCTTGGTGCCAATCAGGTGAACCCCGTGAGGTGCTGGTCCTTCCAGACCGGCTTCACAAGCTTGGCTTTTGCTGGGGAATATTCCAGCTTCTACTGCCATTTCTGCCAGATCATCGTGCTCTATCTTGATCAGCCTTCCTTCATCCATTCTGCCGAAAACACTAGCAATATCACAATCTCGTACCAAAAAACCTGGCCGAGTTACTACAAAATACAGCATTCTGTCCCCTTTGTCTCAACATTATACACCCATTCCAGGGCGAAGTCAACACCTAAGTTGTCAAGAGAATGTCAACCATAAGAAACCCGCTCCAAATCTTCCATATAGCGCATCCACTGACCTCCATCCCAATCATTGAACCACCTAACCCAAACAAAAGATTCGCCATATACACCCACCGTGTTAGATTGTGAGACGATGATACCTATTCCTAGCTTATCAGCGTCACCTTCGACTGTTCCTGGTTTTGCTCTTACCAGATCTCCTACTTTCATGAGCTTACAACCTCCAAGACTTCTAAATCGCAAGGCAAAACCCTTCTAATGCGCTCTTTCGAAAACATAAAAACTCTACACACGGAATAATCATCGTGAGCCGAGCTGTAGTACAGCCCGGTCTCGACGTATGCTCCTACAACCAAGCCCAAAGAGTCAATCGGGCCGGCTGTGCTAGCGCGAGTAGTTTTTACCAGATCTCCTACTTTCATGAGCTTATAACCTCTATTTCCGCCACAGGGAGCCAACCCATCCACTCAACTTCTTCTGATTCCAGCAAGACCCATAGGCCAGCGCCAGCGTCAAAAACTACCTTCTTAGGGGGACTTCGCACAGAAAAGGATGGACCTTTCTCGTGAATGCGGTTCTTTGTCCTTCTCGTTGCTTTCAGATTGGCGCGGATACTGATATTATCGCCGATCTTCATTAGAACTTTCCTTATGCTTAACTTTCCGAGAATATCCTTTTTTACTGTGATATCCAGCAGATCCACCATTCTTGTGGCGGAGGATCATTCCATATGCTACCATATTCCTAGGTTTTTGAGGTTGCTTTTTCTTCATTTGAGATATCCTCAATATCAAGCTCAGTAATGCGCCAGTCAGGACCAGGAGCGAGCTTGTAAGCCTGCTCAAAGGTCATCTCGCCATGAAGTAGAGATTGAAACTGCTCTTCTGTAAGTAGTGAAGTATTTACGGTTTTCTCGATAGTTTCTTTCAAGATTTCCTCCTTGTGTACCCATATTATACACAAAATCTAAGGCGAAGTCAACAACTTAATTGTCAAGAGAATGTCAAGTCACTCCAGGCTCCTGGGGTTGGATCCGATTCCTGGCTTGCAAGGTAGTTTTCGAAAGATGAGTCCAAGTCCTCATCCCACTCTTCAGGTTCGTCGTCAATAATCTCAAAGACATCTATGAGAGGCGCTGAGGGCCTCTGTGAGGGCTTGGGGCTCTCGGAGGTGCCTGTAGTCGCCGGCTGCTCTGGGATGGCTTCTAGGGTGCTCCCAGGGGCCGAGAGTACCGCAACTGTCTTGCCCCTCTTCTGGATTGCTACTGGACCGGATTCTAGATCCTTGATCACTGCTGTAAGTTCTGCTCGAATGCTGCTAAGGCTGATAGTCTTCATTAGACCTCCGCTATTGGTTGTTGGTTGTTTGGAACGACAAGATTGTACTGATTGTTCCTGATGAAGCGCTTGATGTAGGTTCCAAGCACAGTTCAAACTGGTCTGGGGCTTGTTTATCAAACAAGTAGTTATCATATTCTACGATATAGTTATCTTTTCTTGGGATCTCGACGATTCGGCCTACCTCCTTGGTAAACCTATTCCTGACGAAATCGCCTATTTGGAGTTCATCTTTGCTCATTCTGTAGTCTCTCCCATTCTTGTTGGGTGTAGAGGCAGCGATTCTCCACTGCTAAATTTCCGACCCCATCTTCGGATTTAAGCCAGAGAATCCTAACGGCACCTGAGAGGTTGTGAAACTCAATAACAAGCCCCATATCATCCTCAGTCTCATCTCGCCAAAATACCAAATCCCCTATTTGGAGTTCATCTTTGCTCATTCTGTAGTTCCTCCCATTCTTGTTGGGTGCAGAGGTTACTATTGTCTCCATCATAATTTCCGACCCCATCTTCGGATTTAAGCCAGAGAATCCTAACGTGCTGGAGATGGGGTATGTGGCGATAGGCTTGTCTTGTCCCAATAACAAGCCCTATATCCGCAGGTACGCTCCCGAAGCCTCTCCAAAACGCCAGATCCCCTACTTTAAACTTATCTTTGCTCATTCTATAGTCTCTCCCATTCTTGTTGGGTGTAGAGCATAGAGTGCGTCTCGGCGAATCTTCCGATCGGATCTTCGCTCCTAAGCCAAAGAATACGAAGCGCAGACTCCGGGTTCTTCGGGTGGGCGAAACCACGGGGAAAAACTTCAATAACGAGCCCCATATCGTCAAGCGACTTGTCGTCGCCTCTCCAAAATACCAAATCCCCTACTTGAAACTTATCTTTGCTCATTTCTGGCGTCCCATTCTTGTTGGGTAAACATCGTTCCAAAGTTGGTTCGAAAGCCTACAATAACCCCATCATCAGTACCGAGCCACAGAATGTCCACGCGAGGGCGATATGGGGTACCATAAGCCTTCAGGACGATGCCGAAATCCGACCGGTCACCCGCAGACCAATACGCCAAATCCCCTACTTGAAACTTATGTTTGGACATTGTTCTGCTCCTCCCATTCTTGTTGGGTGTAGAGCATAGAGTGCGTCTGGGCGAATCTTCCGATCGGATCTTCGCTCCTAAGCCAAAGAATACGAAGCGCAGACTCCGGGTGGGCGAAACCACGGGGAAAAACTTCAATAACGAGCCCCATATCGTCAAGCGACTCCGTCTCATCTCGCCAAAATACCAAATCCCCTACTTGAAACTTATCTTTGCTCATTCTATAGTCTCTCCCATTCTTGTTGGGTGTAGAGGAAGCGATTCTCCCCTTGATAATATCCGAGCCCATCTTCAGATTTAAGCCAGAGAATCCTAACGCGGCCTGAGAGGTTGTGAAACCCAATAACAAGCCCTATATCATCCTCTTTCACGGATCGCCAAAATGCCAAATCCCCTACTTGAAACTTATGTTTGGACATTGTTCTGCTCCCCCCATTCTTGTTGGGTGAGATAGTAAGGTGATGTTTCTATGGCTTCCAAAAGTTCCATATCAGTTCCATCATTAGAGTGTAACCACAGAATTCTCACAGTCGTGGTCTCGTGGCCGGGAAGTAGATCAGGTTCAACCCAAATCTTTGTAATGAGTCCTATGTCTGGAGGGGAATAACTGCCTGCCCAAAACACCAGATCCCCTACTTTATATTTCGAAGCCACTCTGTCTCTCCTGCTGTACCCATATTATACACCTAGGCACAGAAAAAGTCAATGAATAAGTTGTCAAGGGCATGTCAAACCTCGAAACTGATGTTCGACGCTCCTCTCTCATTCGGTGGTAGGTTTTCCCTTCGTGGCAGATCTTCCGAAATAGGAGGTGGAGCCGGCAAATGCGGCTGAATACGGCGCGTGCGACTGTTCTTTCGACGTTCGTTCTCGATCTTTTCGATCATCCACGGTTTCATAGGTTTCCCCTTTATTAATAAGTAGTGAGTGGTATTCTAAGGTTCCATCTTGGTTTTCAGTGATTATCACTTGGTATCTCCAGTTTAATCGTCCAAGTTGCCGGATATGAAAGCATATCACCGCTTTCGAGCCACAAGACTTCCGCTGCATAGCCGCCATAACTAGCAAAATCTGGGTGTGGTCCATGGAGTTTTAGGACCACACCTGGACCGCTCGGGCCAGTGTAAAGATCAACTCTCACCAGATCTCCAACCTGAAGTTCGCGTCTGTTCTTATCTGTTGGCATAAAGCTTAAGCTCTCTCTGGTGGGAAATCAAGGTTCTTCCTCTGCTTGGGCCACAGATCCAGCGAACGGTCCAACATTCGTGAACCATCGGTCGCTCCGTGATAATCCCATAGGTTCCCTTCGAACCTACCTTCTCAACATACTGTCCTACATGCATAAGTGCCTCTCTTTGTGTACCTATATTATACACAAAGAGAGGCAAGAAGTCCAGCACTTAATTGTCAAGAAAATGTCAAGGCTACAATAGGCTCTTCCAACGCTGAATCTCGCTATCTCTCCATACACCTTCAAGCCGATTGTTGATCTTCATTTTCTTCAATTCTCTGATCTTATTTTCAACAAATTTGCCCTTTGTACCGGCAATCTTGGTCCAGAAAACATCATCTTCAGTAGCCCTTTCTATCGTTGTCCAGGGTCCAGCCCAAGGATCTTTGAGCCTGGATTCTTCATCAAATGTGAGAGCATCGTAGTTATATGCTGCAATAAAATAAGCTTCTCTCTCTTTTCCACTTGTGCTGACGCGAATCTCTGGCCTGCCAAAGATAAAAGCATACTGGTCATAGGTGCGCGAAAGAGACTTTCCAAGCTCAAATAATCTTATTTCTTCTTGTGCAAGATCTGACATTTCTCGCTCTACATCCCCTCGTTTATGTGTTGTTACAATATGCGTCATCTCTATGACTTGTTGAATCACATCGTCTCCTGTTTTAGGATCTTTCAGGATTTCCCCTGTTTCAGGATCCGTGACCTCTTCTTGGCCAGCACCCTTGGCGCGAATAAATGGGTATCCAGCTGCTTTGATGTCTCTTTTCAAGTTTTTATTTGGTGTTTGGTTTGCTTCACCTTTGCGATATGCAGAAATCACCAAGAAAGGGCGGCGCTGCTCGTCAATCATGCGCTTGAAGCGATTGAATGATGCTTCTGTCAAAATGCTCGCCTTATATTTCCTCCATTCTTCAAATAATAGTTTCATTAGAATATCTCCTATTTCAAATCCAACTTATCCAAAGCTTGAATGGCAGTTTTCACGTCAAAAGGAGTCACTTCATCAGTACGATACCATTCTTTAGCCTTATATTCTTCACGTCTCATTTTCCATTTCCACCGGTCAGAGGCTTCAAATGCTCCATCGGATACCCAATCGATATTATAAAACTTCCATCCATCATCTATCTTTTCATCAGTTATGACCCCAAATCTCAAACTTGTGCCGTAAACTGTCCAAACTTTATCTCCTATCATCTCATCTCCTCAGTAAAAGTCTTGTTCTAACCTCTCTACTTCGATAGGCTCCCAGAGCGCCACAATGGGGTTCCCCTCTTTTTGTAAATAAATAAACCCGTAATACCCTTGTTTTTCGGCAAGAGTTGCAACCATCTCATATCTACAGATAGGATAATAAGATGGCATACCATGGCGAGTCTCTCGAATATCCAAGTATTCAGCTTCTTTATCAGGCTGGGAAAGTCCCAACGGATCTTTCATTACTGGATAGAGCTTGTCTGCTTCTGCCTCCGCTTTATAGGTTGTTCCCTGTATTCTGCCCAATCCTGCATCTTCTTGTCCCAAGCGAGTGAAGAAGAAAACTCTGGGACGATCCCAAGTTTGATATTCTTTTTTAGTATAACTCTTTCTTTGGGTTCTTGCAGTTGGCGGGCTTAGAACTTCTATATCTTCTGTAGTGGAGACATGATATAGGACGACCTTTCCTTCGTCAGTATATTCTAACTGTGCTTCATAGTTGCCCAAGATGCTCTCCTTTAGCAAAAATGCATTCCAGTTTTTAAGTATTTGTCTCAATCTACTCTCCACTATAAATAGTCTTCTACCCTAGTAACTCCATAAGAGTTCTGGGGTAAATAAAGCATTTAACTCTTTTATCTCTATAAATTGAAAAAGCTCCATTGCTTTCACGGAGCACAGTTCTGAACTTATCTTTTGAGTATCTTGTGGTACTGCTAGCATAAGCTCTTCCAATATGAAAATAATGCGTTGTTTGCGTACTTCCGCCTTATCTAGTATACTAATCATAAGAAACTTTTTTCAAGTTATCTTGGTTAGACCAAAGCATAACTTCTGGTTCCCTGAACCAAAGGACTTTGCATTTATACTCAGAAAGGTGCTTGGCGTAGATTGACCGCTCCCACTCGTCGGCAGGCACGATGCTCTTCATTTCCAGAACTAGTCCGATTTGTTTCTTGGTGCCCTTGAAATGCAATCGGTACGCCACCAAATCCCCCACCTTAAATTTGGGCTCAATTTCTATCATTTGGGATATCCAGTTTATACATATCTTTGTGCTGATATTGTGTTACATAGCCGTGGTCTTCTAGATCGAACCAATATACCTCATAGGGATAGCCCTCGTTCAACGTCGGGTCTGACCGTTCAGTTGCTAAACCGTGTGAACGCGGATAGTCGTAGACCGATGCTAATCCAGGTCGGCCTATTGATAAAACCAGGCCAAGCCGTTTTGGAATCCTTTTTCTGCCTACCAAATCTCCAACTTTCACAAAAAGCACCTTTTTACGACCCACGTTTCCTATCCTCCCATTCTTGTTGAGTATATAGGTCTTTGTCTGTCAACCATTCTTCTATCCCAAAACTAGAATGTAACCATAAAATCCTCAATGGCCATCCATTATCAATAACAATTCCCATATCGTCGTCGTCCAGTTCGATTAAGCCCCTGGAGGCGTCCCAAAACACCAAATCTCCTGTTTCAAGCTTACTTTTGCTCATATCTCTCCTATTTACTATATGGAACCTCGCAGAAGAATCGAACTTCTCCATTTGGGCTTAGAAGACCCAATGCTGTCCATCAGGCGAGGCGTAATAATAACATTATAGGGGGAAAAAACATGTTTGTCAACAAAAAAATTATATTTTGTGCTCTCATGGCGCTGCTAGGTTGTAGCGAATATGACATTCAAGGCCAAATATCAACGCCTGGAGCTAAGCTAAATCCAGTAAAGCTGGAAACACCGATCGTGGTTGACACCATCAGCCAAATCAATAAACCAAAAGTAGATATTTTATATATTGTAGATAATAGCTGCTCGATGGGTGAGGAACAGTATTCTTTATCAACAAACTTCCCTCAGTTTATGAACTACTTTTTGGATTCTGATTTAGACTATCATATTGGAGTAACCTCAACAGATATGTCTGGCCCAGAGGGAACAATGCGAACGGACTTTAACGGTAGCGAAGGAAGGCTTAGAGAAGCAAGAGGATACCGATATATCGATGAGAACACACCAGAGCCCGTAGAACTATTTTCTTATATGTCGGTTATGGGAACAATGGGGTCAGGCATTGAGGAGGGCAGGGCTGCGGCTTACACAGCTATGGAGTTAAAGAAGGATGGGTACAACTCTGGGTTTCTCCGAGAAGATGCGGCTCTACACCTTATTGTTATCTCCGATGAAAGGGATTGGTCATCTAATACACCTATTGCGCTAGATGAGTTTATTCGGTATTTGAAACTCCTAAAAGAAGACCCTGAAGCCATCACTTTTTCTTCTATTGTGGGGCCTCCTGGCGGCTGTTACTTTGGGGGCAGCTTCTCTTATGCCGAAGAGGGTACTGGATACCTAGAAATAACAGACGCCATTGGCGGAATCAAACATAGTATCTGTAGTGAAGACTGGAGGAGCATTCTTGACGATCTTGGCCTCCTAACAAGTGGCCTGAAACGGGAATATTTCCTATCTCAACTACCCGTTCCCGATACTGTTGAAGTGAGAGTTATTGATAGAGAGAATACTTTTCAGTTCTTCGAAGATGATTGGGCCTATAATGAAATAAGAAACAGCATTACTTTTGAAGAATACGTTCCCGATCAACTGGCTAAAGTTGAAATCACTTATGAGCTGTTATCTAATCAACGAAACTAAAGGTATAGCTGACCAAATAGCGTAGATAGCATACTAGATACGACAATCGCCCATAAGACGAATACGAA
>Ga0208012_1000761_pt1 | contig 10081 bp, 6 predicted proteins | sample 15BtaG_FD_184090 | JGI IMG/M metagenome (GOLD analysis project Ga0208012, IMG submission 184090) | Marine viral communities from the Subarctic Pacific Ocean - 15B_ETSP_OMZ_AT15312_CsCl metaG (SPAdes) (version 2) | ecosystem: Environmental > Aquatic > Marine > Oceanic | place: Pacific Ocean... | reverse complement strand
AGGTGCTTGGGGGCTGATGGTATTTCCATCTTCTTCTGCTGCATCTGTCACCGGCACTCTTGCTGGCGTCTTCTACTGCAATGAAGGTCGTGTTCTTCTTTCCGGCTCTAACCGAGACGGCGCTGCTGTTCAAGCAGGCTGCACGATGATTCAGTCAGACTCTAATGGCAAGTTCACTGCCGCTGTCATTGATAGCGCTGGCGCAACAATTGACAAGATGCAGTTTAACTTCAATCCAAGTTCGGCTCGCGGCATGCGTAAGGTGTTTAACACCAATCCAACCTTGGTTAACAGTGCAATCTCAGCCGGGACTAAGACTTACTTCTTGGGTGAGAGCTATGAGCGCAACGTAAGCAGCACTTACCTCAAAACTGGCGCAGGTGTTGCTTATAGTTCTGCTCCTCTCGTCGGTATGATGGTCCCAATGGTCGGCTCGGGCTCGGTTCAAGGCGGCGACCATCGCCAAGACGGGCAAAAGGGCGGAACAGGCTGGTTCATCTCACAAGATCTTAGTTCTAACTTCTCTGCCTATGAGCCAGAGAACATGCAGAAGCTATTCCGACTTGAAGCCCTCTCAATCGGCGAAGATTTACAGAAAAGTTATAAGGTCTCTATCTCAAACGTTAAAGCCCCTGTCGGTGAGGCTAACCCATACGGCTCATTCTCGGTTGTTATTCGCAAGATTAACGACACCGACAATCGCCCTGTCGTAGTTGAGCGCTTTGACAACCTAAACCTCAATCCAGCGTCTGAAGGATATATTTCCAAGAAGATCGGTGATCGCTACGAAGAGTTTGATGCAGCTAGTCGCACAAACACAATCAGAGGCTCTTACGCCAACCGTTCAAACCTTATCCGCGTAGAAGTAGATGAAGATGTCGCCCGCGGCGCAACAGATACAAGTCTCTTGCCCTTCGGCGTATTCGGTCCCTCAAAACCACGCGATGTGCTCTACACGTCTGGCTCGCTCGGACTAAAAGATTACGCGAGCGTCGTCTCTGCTGTTGGTGCAGTAAGCACATTCACAGGGCACCACACGGGTAGTTATAATGCCAATGGTGGTCACGATAGCGGTGATATAACCTTTGATGTTGGTGCTGCCGCCCTCAGTGCAAGTATTAAAATGCCAGAAGTGGCTCTAAGAGCCGCTGCTAACGCAGGTTCAGCATCAAGCACGAAAAATGTCTATTGGGGAGCCTACACAGGTCGCTCATCTTCTGACTCTAAGTTTGATGCACAGGTGGTTGACTACCTAAGAGCACCCGCCCAGGCAATGCCCCTTACTGCGACTGATGTTGCTGCGGCTTCTGATGTTGCACAACGCACCGCTCAACCACTAGTTACATCTTGGGTCTTCTCCCTAGATGATGTTGTCTACAGCGCTACGAGCACCATGGCTGCTACTTATGCCCGCGGCGCTCGCGCTGCCGAGACAGCATACAACTCCCGCGGCGCAGGCGAGCAAGACTACAAGGAAGTTCTCTCCGCAGGCTTCAATCAGTTCTCAACTGTTTTCCACGGCGGTTCAGACGGACTAGACATTCTAGAGCGTGAGCCTTTCGCCAACCGAAATATCGGCACAGATGAAACATTAAACTATGAACTGCACTCTATTAAAAGAGCCATTGATATTTGCTCTGACGCAGAACAGGTTCAGTTTAACATCGCCACTATCCCAGGCGTAACCAAGCCAGCAGTAACAAATCACTTGCTCGCCACCGTTGAAGACCGAGGCGACGCAATCGCCATTATTGACCTTGAAGATGTATATGACGCAGATACGGAAAATGCCGACTCTGAAGCATCTCGCAACAACAAGGCAGTAAGCACAGCAGTTGACAGTCTAAATGACCGTGCAATTGATAGTTCATACGCTGCTTGTTACTACCCCTGGGTTCGCATCCAAGACACGATAGCAGGTCGCTCACTTTGGGCACCACCTTCTATTGCTGCTCTCGGTGCTTACTCTTACAACGATAGAGTTCAAGCCCCATGGTTTGCCCCTGCTGGTTTCACCCGCGGCGGTCTTACCGAAGGTGCCGCAGGTATACCAGTCCTAGACACTTCCAAGCGTCTAACTGCTGATGACCGCGATGACCTCTATGAGGCAAACATTAACCCAATCGCCAAGTTCCCAGCAGAGGGCATCGTAATCTTCGGTCAGAAGACACTACAAGCTACCCCATCTGCTCTTGACCGAGTTAATGTTCGTCGCTTAATGATTCACTTGAAGAGAGAGATTAGCTTCATCGCTTCTCGCCTCCTCTTTGATCCAAACACCAAGACAACTTGGAATCGCTTCAAGGGCGAAGCTGAACCACTACTCAATAGTGTTAAGATTCAGTTCGGTCTAGACGACTTCAAGCTAATCTTGGACGAAACAACAACAACACCAGATATGGTTGATCGCAACGCAATCTACGCTAAAATCCTACTCAAGCCAACCCGCTCAGTAGAGTTCTTCGCACTAGATTTCGTTATCACAAACTCCGGGGCGTCATTTGACGATTAAAACTCGGGACTAAACCATATATACTAAGGAATAACAGGAGAACATAAAAATGGCAGATATCTTTTGGTCAGCGCCAAATTCAGATCCCAAAAGAGGATTCAGGTTTGTATTAAACATCGGCGGGTGGCCTGTATGGGTTGTCAAGAGTGTCAAGAAGCCTAGCTTTACTATTAACCCAATAGAGCATGACTTTTTGAACCACAAGTTTAGATATCCCGGCAAACTAACTTGGGATTCGCCCATTGATGTAACTGTTGTTGATCCAATCAATCCAGACATGGCGAGATCAATTTTAGATGTGGTTACTCAGTCTGGTTATGTTGCTCCTACTACATCGCCCTCTGCTTCTCGTAGCGTATTGAACACCTTGAGCAAGGAAAGTGCTTCTAAGGCGCTCGGCAATGTAGAAATAGATCAGATTGATGGCGATGGCACCGCCGTAGAGACTTGGAACCTGAAAAATGCTTGGATTTCAAAAGTTGATTATGGCGAACTCTCCTACGACAACGAAGAATTAACTGAGATTACCCTTAGCATTGAGTATGACTGGGCAGAAATGACTGTGGCGGGCTCACCTATCGCGCCCGGCGGCAGCGGAACTAAGCTAAACGCCGTATAATATCTCGGCAGATAAAGAAGAAAGAAAAGTATTAGCCTAGGCTAAGAAAGGTTTTAAATAATGAGTAGAAATAATAATGATAGGTTGGGGGCAAACACCCCTAGCGTTGATACGTCAACCCCTGCTGTCGCCGTAGGACCAGATACCTCGGCTCCCCCGCTAGCTTGGAGCACTCCAACAGAGTTTGTAGAACTCCCATCAGGTGGTCGCTTCTATGGAGAAGGTCATCCTCTTCATGGGCAGGATAGTGTAGAAATACGCTTCATGACGGCGAAGGAAGAGGACATCCTCACATCCCAGTCTTTAATCAAGAACGGTTTAGTATTGGATCGTCTTATTGAGAGTGTAATCGTCAGCAAGGGAGTTAGGGCAAACGACCTCCTAGTCGGCGACAAAAATGCTATTCTAATAGCAACACGCATTACAGGATACGGTAGTGAGTATAATACAACTATTACTTGCCCTGCATGTGAAGCCCGTCAGAAATATGAGTTCTTACTTGAAGATGCTAAACGCCCAAACACAGGTGAAGGCGTTCAAGGCGTGAACTTTACTGATAACGGGACGTTCACGTTCGCGCTCCCTCTGCTCAATATTGATGTTGAATGTAGGTTGCTTACTGGCACAGACGAACAGGCAATGATAAAGAGCCAGAGACAGAAGAAGAAGCTTAAACTTGGAGAGACAATGCTAACTGACCAGTTGCGTCAAATCATCGTTTCAGTTGCTGGTGATTCTACTCCTCAAACGTTAGCCAGTTTTATCAATGCTTGCCCCGCTAAAGATTCTAGAGCCATCCGTGAAACCTATGCCAAGGTCGCCCCAAATCTAACCCTCCATCAGAACTTCTCATGCGGAGAATGTGGACACGAGGAGGAGGTTGAGGTTCCGCTTACGGCGGAGTTTTTTTGGCCTAAACAGTGAGTATGCGGCTCTAGTCTACGAAGAGTTCTTTCAGCTTAAATACTATGGAGGGTGGAGCTTCTTTGAGGCTTACAACCTGCCTATTAAGTTACGTCGGTGGTTCTTAAAACGCCTAGCTGATCAGATAAAGAAAGAAAACGACGCACAGAAGAAGGCTTCCGCCAAGTCTAAGAGGAGGTAAACGCCTCCTCTTTTTGTATCAACGGCTATTTATAACACTGGTTAATATGAGGTATAAGTAATGAAAAACCCTGACGACTTTTCAGATGTTGAGTTTGATCTAGGCGCAAACCGACGAGGCGAGCTTAATGAGAATATGATGATGGTCTTTGGAGCATGGCTCCAATACCTTATTGAGAAGATGTTCCGAGGTATGAAGGTTCCCGTAAGAGTTAAGGGAAACAGGCTTGAAGTCGGTCGTTTCGTTGATACATTAGTCGGCGAAAAAAGATATATGAACGCCGTAAAGAAATACGGGTTAGATAGCCCAATGACTTTCAAGAACCGCCAGCTTCTAAGAGTTTCAATTGAGAAGTTTGAGAAAGAAACTGGTATCACCTGGCCTATCAAGTAGGTAACGTAGATGGCTGACGACAAGACACCAGAACAACTTAAGGCGGCTGCCGCGGCAGCACAAAATCTTCAAAATGAACTAAAGAGAGTTCTGGAATTGAAGAAGGCTCTGTCTGACGCCAAGGCAGGAGGCGTTGTTGCAAATGCCCTACAGGAAGAACTGAAACTTGCCCAAGATCATACCAAAGAGCTAGGAAAACATAAAGATTTAAATGAGGGCGCTGCTAAAGAGGCGCTTAAAACTGCGAAGCATGACCTCGCCCGCGCAGAAGCGGCAGAGAGAACAAGTAAGGCAAGAGAAGCAGAGGCTAAACAATACGAGAAAATTAATGCTACTCTTGGCAAGGCTAAAGGCGCATTAAACGACCAACTCGGGATGTGGACTAGTATAGATGGCATCGCCGCTCATCTGTTAGAAAGTGTTGTTAAACTTGATGGAACCTTGAAAGGATTAGGGAAAGACACAGGTCTTGTAGGTCAGTTCGACAACGCAATGATGGGCGCTTGGGAGAGTTCTGCTGGTCTTGGCGCAACCATGGAAGACGCCCGAGCAGGAATGGGTGCTCTAGCCTCAACTCTCCCCCGTCTTACTTCGCTTTCAGACGCTCAGCAACAGGCATTGGGAGCGCAAGCAGTAGCGTTTGAGAAGGCAGGCATCGGAGCGCAAGGGTTTGCTAATATATCCAATGTTATGATGGAAACTCTTGGGAAGTCTGCGGGTGAAACTGTTGCCTTCTCTGATTCTCTTGTCTCTCTCTCCAAAGAAATCGGTGTCAGCGCTAAAAAGATGACGAGCGACTTTGAGAGCGTAAAAGAGACAGTTGCCGAATTCGGCGATAGCGGCGGCGAAGTATTTGAATCACTAGCCAAACAAAGTCGTGCCCTTGGCGTTGACATGAAGACTCTTGTCAAAGTAGCAGAAGGCTTTGATACTTTTGAAGACGCTGCATCTAGAGTCGGCAAACTAAACGCACAGATGGGATTAAATCTTAATGCTGTAGCCATGATGAACGAACAAGACCCTACAAAGAGAATCCAGATGATTAGGGACCAGTTCCAGATGACTGGCAAGTCATTTGAAACAATGTCTCGTCTAGAGAAAAAAGCAGTAGCTGACATGATGGGAATGGATGTCTCTATGGCAGCCCGCATGCTGGGAACAGAAGACGAGTTCAGCCAGGCTGTCGAAGGTCAAAAAACTGCTGCCGAAATGGCTAAGGAGCTACAGACAATGGGCGAACGCCTTGCTGCGATAGGACAACAGCTTCTGACAACAGTATTACCTGTCTTGAAAATGGGTTTAACTGTCATAGAAGGTATTATGTGGGCAATGGGCAAAGTAGGAGAAGGCATTGGCTGGCTTAACAAACACACAGACGGATTCGCTGGTAAAATACTAGCAGCCGGAGCGGCAGCGTTTGTTGTATGGAAAGGCTTTAAACTAATCAAAGGAACCCTCTCTGGGCTCGGCGGTAAGTTGGGGGAGGTCTTTGGCAAGGCAGGCGGTGGTGTCGGAAAAGGTGGCATAGGCGGCAAACTCAAGTCACTCGGCAGAGGTCTCAAAGGGATGGCAGGCAAAGATGTCCTCTTCGGAGCCCTCAACCTAATACCCGCAGGCATAGGGCTCCTCGCAGCCACACCGGGCATGCTAGCCTTTGGTCTTGCAGGTTTAATGGCTCCTCTTGTCGTAGCTGGTCTAACAGGTCTAGCGACTGGTCTCTCCGTTCTTGGTCAAGCCAAGGGCGCACTTATGGGTATCGGAATACTTGCCCTTCTTGGTCTTGCTCTTTTACCCTTTGCCTACGCAATGAGTTTGATGGCTGGAGTTAGCTGGGAGACTATAGGGTCAATGACCCTTGGTATTCTTGCCATTACAGCCATGGCTGCTGGTCTAACCTTCGCTGCGCCATTTATAGCAATCGGCGCACTTGCTCTCGCTGGGCTAGGCGGTGCCTTACTGGTATTGGCTGAAGGCTTACTCGCAGTCAACAGCGCAGCGAGCGGTCTTTCTGATGTCCAAGCGTTAATCAAAGCCTCTGTCAAGATAGATTCGGGATCTATTGAAAACTTAGAAAAACTAGTAGACCAAGTAGTTAGAGTTACAACAGAAGCAAATACTAAGGAAGATACTGTAGATAAGATACTACAAGCATTAGGGCTAGGCAAGACTGATAAAGAAAAAACAGCAAACACCCAGAAAACAATTAAACTAATGCTAAATGAGCGGGAACTAGGTGAGGTCGTAACGGATTTGATTAATGAACGCTACGACCTGGCAACGGCATAAGGAGAGTATAGATGTCTAGATATATAGGGCTAAACGGGACCACTCCTCATGGGCTACCAGGCGCAGGAGTAGGCGACCTTCTGGCTGCTGGGCTTTACGTTGAATTTATACATATTCCAACAGGTCACTTGGTTCGCCTGCCTGCTGCTATTTCCTCTTTTGATGATTCTTTCACTACGAATGTAAATAGTGAATCAATGTATGGGCGTATGGATGACATCGCTGTGTATAAAAACACAATAAGAGAGATAACAGCAAGATTACAGATCACACCGGTTGACGAAGAGGATGCGATGGAACTGCTTACTGCTACGGGAATGTTACAGAAGTTTTTGTATCCAATGTATGGACCAAGTGACTCAAATTCAGCGAAGGCGGTGACTAGCGTATCTAATATTTCTTCTCCTCCTTTGATACGAACAAAGCTCGCCAATCTTATATCTCATCCCACGGAAGATATTGGGCTTTTAGGCTTTATAGCAAAATTCAGCTTAAACCCTAGCGATGAAGCTGGATATTTTATGGGAACGATGGGCACTGGCATTGAAATGTTTCCTAAGCAATATGAACTAGATTTCAACTTTAAGGTGCTCCACGAGCACGATCTTGGCTGGAACAAAGATGGGAATTTCCGCGGCGATAATAGTTTCCCTCACAGAATGGTCGTAGACACTATAACTCCTACAGCCAAGGCTGAACCCCAGAACAAGAAGAAGAAGGATAAAGAAGCAGCAGTTGAAAAAGCCCAAGAGGCTAAGACGGGGATGTCTAGCGGCGGCGGTGGCGGAAGGGGTCCTATGCCTTATGACGGCAGCGCAGGGAGTAACGTATAATGACACTCTCCAGATACGATAGAAGAAAGAAAATATTAAACAACGATGACGGCTATGCCGACGCACACCTAGCTGAACGCGGTCTAAAGCAAATGACGCACTATTCTACTGGCAAGCTGTTCTACCCAACTGTTGACGAGATAAGTAGAATGGAGATAGCAAGTGTAACATGGAAGCATGGCGACCGCCTTTACAAGCTGGCTTCAAAGTATTATGACGACCCAACTTACTGGTGGGTCATTGCTTTCTTTAACAAAGTGGCTATGGATTCAGATTTAGATATTGGAGACAATGTGAACATCCCCTTGCCATTGGAATCTGCCTTAAGAGCATACGGAGTATAACATGGCACCCGGAGCTAAGAAACCAAAACCGGTAGCAGCGGATACCCCTCGCGCTGCCGCAAGACAGCGCCTTAACGAGCAACAGTTCCTTATAGAAAACATGGACCTACTGTGTTTGCCTGAAATTGCTTCATCAAGTTGGAATAAGAAGAAGAAAGACGCCAACAAGACGTTCAAGCATATCATTCCTCTCGTCTTACCTTCGGCTAAAATAATGAACACCTTGAACAAGTCCTTGGGGGCAGAGACGTTCTTAAACGCAACATCTCAAGAGTTCTCTGCTCTTGTTCCATCTATTAAGTTGTACATGCCAATGTCTGACGGCTCACCAGATGGTAAGTTGAAAGATGAGCTTCTATATTTCGGGAACTATATTAAGGCAGACGAAAAAGTAAAATATTCCAGAGGCGACAAGAAAGGAATAACCCCAGAAAGCTTTTTAGAATCAGCAAAGGGGAGGTCAGTAGGGTTAAAGTCATTTGTCTATGAGCAACATACCAACCACCCTGGCGAGAAAAGCATGACCGCTTCGGTAGAGATATTCTTTCAATCAATCTCTGACCTCACCTCCGGTCCTTATGTTGAAATGTTGGTCCCTATCCTAAATCCCGATAGCCCCAAGCCCTCGCTGGCGAAGAATGCCTCTGGTAATGACAAAGCTCAAAGAATAAACGAACTCAAAGTAGAAGAAGCGGCAATAAAAGCCTCTATTAATAAAGGGGTCTCCGAAGGCAGGGTCTCTACACCAGCTACTAGAATGAAAGCAATCATCGGCTGGTCAACTTCCATATCCCCGGCACAAGCAGCAGGCAAGTCGGCAAAGAGGTTAGAGGCTCTTCATGGTTTTCTTAAGAGTTCCCAAGAGGTGATTATTTTAGAAATGACGAAATATAATCTAACTTTCGGTGCCGAAGGACAGGCAACTCTAAAGATAGACTATGTTGCTCGCTCCGATAATGCCTTTTCTGGACCAGGCTATAACATACTGACTGCCTCGCGAGGACAAAATGCCCAGATTCCCACCTCGCAGTTAATAGGTAAAGATGCGAGCATAGTTGGCAAGTTGCATAGTGAAAGCTACATTAGAGGAACTATAGAGCGAGCGATGTCTGATGATGCCAAAGCCAGCCACACTGGAGTTAGACAACGCGGCGCAGGGTGGACACGGGGATGGTCTCCAGTTTTCACTACAGAGGTGTTGAAAACTCCCAATTACTATGTAAACCCGCACAAGGCGATGTTGGATGTTGGTCTCCATCGTGTTGCTTTGGAAATAGCACAACTTGGAGATGACGAAGATATTATCAAGGCGGCAACGGCAGGTTTAGAAAGTTCAAGGTTTATAGCCGGGAAAATTGCATCATACTCTAGAGGCGACATGTATGGTGCTTTTTTAAAGAGGCTAAACCAGACAGGTAAAATATTTTTGCAACAGATTCCTGCCTCCTACTTGGGCGTGTATCAGGACGCTAGCGCCAAGGACGTTGTTGGCACTCGCCAAATTACATCGGCTCAAGCGAGAGAGTGGGTTAATGCTGCGACTGCTCACGGCAGAAAGAAGCGCAACAAAGGTGCCGTTACGGCGGACATGGTTAGAGCGGTTTCACAAGGAGACGAGGATACGCGACAAAAGTGGATTTCGGGAGTACGCTCAGGTCTATTGGGTGCCTCGGCAGGGAAAGAGGGCACTTCAATGTCTGTTGGGTATATCTTCCTAGGAGACCTCTTAGATGCAGCGTATGACCTGACAGACAACTCCATCAGTTCTAAAAAGAGCAAAGGCACCGCAGAAAAAAATGTAATGTTTGGCAACTTTACGCTCCCTCCGCTACTTTCCGGCATAGGCTCAAGAGAATATAATATTGCTGACATACCTATATCTCTAAAAAGCTTCCAATCTTTCTTTCTGGATAAAGTCGTCAAACCTCAACGACTCACTTACCCGTTTAAAGAGTTCGCCAAAGATGTTCTCAAGCTGATAGTGGAGCC
>Ga0208012_1000752_pt1 | contig 10150 bp, 15 predicted proteins | sample 15BtaG_FD_184090 | JGI IMG/M metagenome (GOLD analysis project Ga0208012, IMG submission 184090) | Marine viral communities from the Subarctic Pacific Ocean - 15B_ETSP_OMZ_AT15312_CsCl metaG (SPAdes) (version 2) | ecosystem: Environmental > Aquatic > Marine > Oceanic | place: Pacific Ocean... | reverse complement strand
CCTCATAGCTGATAAGACATTTTTTATATCTCTATATAAGAGGGTGAAAGTCGCTCTACCAGAATTAACAATTCCTGACTTTAAGGCTAACTACTATCAGCCGACATTTAAGGATATGATTTTGGAGGCTCCTAATATCTCTTTTAGTCCTGAGATTTTAAGAGAAAAATTAGAGGAAGCAGTGATGAGCAAGGTAGATATACCGTTTGCAACGGAATCAAAAATGATTAATATTAGGCTAAATAAGTTGGCTCAATATTTGGAAATTAAAAATGAAGAAAAGTTTGCGAATCTAGTGCTATCTTTTAAGCAAGCAAACCTAAAAGTATCAGAAAGGCTTCGTCCAATGATTCCAAATGCTAGCGGAGATGTGTATATCTTCGATTTTGATGATACTTTATTCTGGACACCAGAATGGTCTGATGAAGTTACTTTGGATGAAAATGGCGTAGCATTAGGCGTGAGCGATAAATTTCCAATGATATTCGGCAAGGCCATAAATTTAGTAAATAATATAAATGTAAATCCAGAACATTATATAAGAAAGGATAAGAAAGGAGTAATTGATCCTGAGCTGCTAGAGCGCGCCCAAGGCCTTCTGCCTCTATCCTTGAAGAAGAAAATTACTGATATTCCTGCACTCGGAAAAAAGGATCAAATTATATTTGTTCTGATTAACTCTATGGGAGGAGAGGTTTCAATAAAAGAATTCAAGGAGTTCTTCTCATCAAAGATAACTAAAACATTTGATACGCGTGCGAAATATTATCCTGATGTAGTTATTGTTTCTGGCGATCCAAATTTTTATAAAGTTCCAGACACACTCGGAACTATTCCAAATGAAGAAATTTTGAAAATTTATAAAGAAAAATCAAATAACTCATATATCTTAACCGCAAGAGAAGAGGCCCCAGGCATGGCAGAGGGCGCTGAGGCAAGGATAAGGTCCGTGGGTCTACCCGCGCCTTTAAAAGTCTTTACGAGGCCAGCGGGGATATCTGGGAGCGAATACAAGGGATATGTCATAGGCGAGATTGCTAGTCAGCCAACTGTTAGTAGCATTACATTCTTTGATGACAACCAACGCTACATAAACGGCGTTAAAAAGATCTTAAATGAAAGTTACCCAGCCTTTTCCGAAAAGGTAATATTAAATCATGTAAGCATAGAGGCAAAGCCATAATGATCAAAAAATTACTAAACCTAAAACATAGCGTCTTGCTTGAAACAGAGCTTGATATGATAAAAAAGCTTGATACCTTACTAGAGAAGGCAGCGATTAAGAAGCTGGGGAAAAAGAATAAGATTATTTATGCTGCAGCATTCTTAACTAATGAAGGCAAAAATGATCTGAAAAATTGGTGGGAATCTAACGTGCGGGAGCCTCTATTTCCGAGACTATTTTTACACCATATGACAATCAAATGGAAGCCCTCTCTCGAAGAAGTTCTCTCTCTGCCGATTGGAGAAGAGGTTATGCTCAATGCAGTTGGATATGCGGCAAGTGGCGACATACAGGCTGTAGCCATTTCTACAGATCTGCCAGTTTCAAATAAGATTCCACACATAACGATATCAGCAAATGAAGGAATCAGTCCCGTTAAATCAAATGATCTTTTGGATAATGGATTTATCAGCATCGAAGGCTTAGAGTTGCGAGCCAGAATAGGTTACTGGGATGGCAAAGAGGCTATATATGAATACCCAGAAGAAGATGAATCATAAGGGGAAATTACAGGAGTTCTTCTTTTTCTCTTTAGAATCATCGATCAAGGAGCAGAATATATCACTATCTGATGGCGTTAAATTTTATTTGATGAATCTTCTTTCCCTTAAAGGAAATAATCTTTCTGACAAAAAAGTATCAATAGCTGATTTATATTTAAACGCCCTAAATGAGGCCCGTAAAGCAAATCGAATAAATCTTCTCAAAGAGGTGGGTGATCTATCTATAATAAAAACAGGAGCATTCCCCGGCAGCGGAAGCCGGATTATGAAGAGCAAATATTATCGAGATATGGGTATAATGGGGTATGGAGAAACATACTTATATACTCAAAACGATATATATTACGATCTATCAATAAATTATGATCTATGTATAGATGCAATTCATGGAGTAATGATAATGTCTATAAAAGATGATATCTTGGGCCTTCATAGGTTTTGGGAAAAGACAAAGAGCAGAGCCGCAAAAAATAGGTTAGGAAAATTAGGATTCTTAGAAATGAAAGGAGTTTCGGCATGAGAAGTAAATTTAAAAAGTTTATAAAAAAAATAAAGGATTTATTTTCCGAGCATCCAGAATCGAATAAAGAAACCTATTTAACACATATGGGGTATGCTATTTTATATAGTTTTTCATTTATGTACGCCTCGGGCGCTTGCCTTGTTCATGCATTTTTTCCTTTTTTGTTTAAAAAAGTTGCGTCAAATACCTCTGCCTCTATACTTGACTCGGTAGAATACCGGGAGGATGATGAATAATTATGGAAAGTAATCAAGTTAATACTGGAGCCGAACAAGTTAGAGCTGAAGCCATGCCCGTTAGGTCTTTGAATATTATATATGGGCCTAATTCTTTTTTAAAAAAGCGAAGCCTAGAAGTAACCGAATCTGAATTCGGAGAAGACCTAGCGGCCTTATCTGATCTAATGCTTGAGTCGATGAAGAACCTAAAGGGCGCAGGGCTGGCCGCTGTTCAAATCGGACTTTTAAAACGAGTCTTTGTTGCAAGCATTAAGGACGTTGACTTAGTTATGGTTAACCCAGTAATAACTGATGCCTCTGAAGAAATGATAAACTCTCAAGAGGGCTGCTTGTCGCTTCCGATATATAGATTCGGAGCAGTTAGGCATAAAAATATAACAGTTAAGTTCCAAGATCCACTCGGTAATGAATATGAGGAGACTTACTTCGATGAGGAGTCAGTAATTATTCAGCACGAAATGGAGCATTTAGACGGAATAACACTTTTAGATAAATTAAGTCGCTTAAAGCAAGATATCTATAAAAGAAAGTTTATTAAGCTTAAGAAGAAGTTAAATAGAAATCGGAAGATTCGATAATAGGATAGCGAATGTCGTTTGATAAATATCATAAAAAACACACTATAAAGGTTGGTTCGGCCACGTCTACGGCTTCTGCTGCAGACGGAGATTTATTGCTGAATGCAGAAAATGATTTCGTAGCAGAAGGTAATGGTGACGCAAGCATTATCGCAACAACTGGTGATGCAAAAGTCACTGCCACTGCTGGTGATGCAAAAGTCACTGCCACTGCTGGTGATGTAGAGGTTACTGCCACTGCTGGTGATGTGAAAGTCACTGCCGCCGTTGGTGATGTAGAGGTTACTGCCACTGCTGGCGATGTAGAGGTTACTGCCACTGCTGGCGATGTAGAAGTTGCTGCGTCTACTGTCAAACTGACGGCCTCGACTGAAGTTTTACTAGAAGGATTAGTCAAGGCTGATGATGATATAGTTATAGGAACATCCGGAAAACTATTTAAGCATGACTCCGCTAAAGAATGTAGCGTTAATATTCCAGCTGCTGCTTTCTCTGTGATTGCAGGGACTCCCGTTCTTGGCATTGACGGGGAGTATGCTCAGACTGGCACAGGATTGTCGTCATATTTCATAGATTTAGCTCCATATCTGCCTGATCACTGCACTATTGACAGTGTATATGCGTATATATCAAACGATACTGACGGAGAGACAGTGGAGCTGGATTTATTTAGCAGAGCTATGCCTTCCCCTTCTTCTGTTTCAGAGCATTATGATTCCGCCACAACTAACATCTCTAGTAATGGCACAATAGAGCCGATAGCCTTGGGCATGCCCGCATACGTTTATGACAAAGGTGCGTCAGCATTCTGGGCGCAGCTTGACTTCACAATTATCTCAAGTACTCTCTCTACGTTTTGGGGATTAAGATTAAATTGTGACTTTACTGATTTTTTCAGACCGGGCTAGCTTTTAGTATACCTGTCGGCAACGCAACTGCTAGCCCAACTATTAGGCTTTAGTTCACATCCAAAGCCTTGTGCTTCAAAAATAATCCTCAGCTCTTTGCTTAGTTTCGCAGACTTACTTTTTCTAATATCTGTTCCTATATCTAAGTGAACAGTAAGAGTTCCGTCTACTGCGGGATCTAATTCTAGAGCGGCTTCCAAACTAGAGTGGGCCTCTAAAAGCATTCTTGACCTCAAGGTAGGATGTCTTTTCTTCTTTAGTTTCTTTTTAACATAAAAGATTTGATTTTTTGGAATCCCACGTTTATAAAGACATATCGAGGTCACTATAGAAATTCTATCCTTAACAACTTGAGAGTCCGTGCCGATGTATACGTCAAGACCTTCATCATTTAATTTCATTACTTTTAGTAAAAAATCTTCGTATGAAATTTCTCCTCCTCGGAAAGTTCTTATTGTATTATCTTCTAACATGGCGTCCTCTATGATATAGCACCTGTTTCCAATATCCTTTTATATTAATAAACCAAAATATTGTGGTGTGCATATATGAAGATTTCAAGTATTCATAATGAAAGAGATTTAAAACTTTTGCTGAGATCTTTTGAATCCAAATGGATGAAAGCTATTTCGGCGGGAGATAAAAGAGTTCAAGCTCAAGCCTTATCTGAGGTTCGTTTTGAGATAAATAGGTTGATGGATAATTTTGAGAAATTACAACAAGAAGAGGATGGTAATAACTTCATATATCGTAGGCTTCTAAATAAGATTAAACGATGGGCCCGAGCAATGGAAGGGAGACTTAAATGAGTAAAGATAATATCAACAAAGAGATAAGTCAGTCTGAAAGAAAAAAGTACTTAAGAACAATGATGGCAGATCTTGGAGTTACATCTTTAAGTGATTTGCCATCAGATCAGGCTCGAAAGGATTTGCTTAATGCTACGAAGCCAAACCCGAGTGTAAAGAAGAGGCTAAAAGAAATGGGGTATGACTTTTCTGGAGGTAAGAATAAAAGATCTTTGGGAAGCTTAAACGTAAAAATTGCAGCTAACTCAAGCATCGATAGTTTAATTGAGATCAGAGGAGTAGTTGGTACGGCAAAATATAGAGAGCTTTTGAGGGAGCTATATCCCAAGAAATGGTCCAGAGACTATACTTTTGATGAATATAGAAAAAATATTGTTCAGAAATTAGATCAAAAAGTTTATCTTAATAATAAGATTAAACTTGATGAACTTTTAAAAAATATTTATGATTTTTTCTATAAATCTAGTAAAGAAAAGTCTAGTGATACAATAATAAAAGAATATTTGATAAAAGATAATAAAACTATATCAGTGGGCCATGAATACCCTGGTGATACACGAATAATTCAAACAAAACTAGAAGCACTTGGATTTCTTAAGCCCGGATATCAGGCGGGAGTTTTCTCTAAAGAGACAAGAGATGCTGTCAAGTCATTCCAGAGGGCGGCAGGGATTCCGATAACAGGAGAAGTAGATCATAGAACCTTTATCTTTTTTGAGATATCCGATATTAAGCCGGGTGCTGCCTCCGCAAGCAATAAGGCTGAGCGTAGAGATGCAGAACGCACTACCACAAAACAAGTAGCTCCGGAGTCTCAGGTATCAACAGAGATTCCGAGAGATTTGTCCTTTATACACTTTAGGAATCGAGAGGGAATTTCTGGAGCAAACGATGATGTTAAGCGGTTCTTATATATATTGAATGATGTAGCAAAAAAGAAGAACAAAAGAGTAACAATAACAAGTCTTTATAGAAGTCCTAAAAATCAGGCAAGAGTCATGCTTAATAATTATAATTCAAGAGCCCGGCGCGGTGGCGATGCAGGAGGTTATGTGAAGAGATTGTACAGAAAGTATCCTCCGCGTAGCGTAAATAGGATCGTTGACATTTTTGCAGAAAGAACATTGACCAAAAAGCAAAAGGAAAATTTGAACGAAAAGCAAAAGAGAGATTTGAAAATTAAGCAGGCTTCTAGGGTAATTTCTCAGAGCTGGCCAAAGGTTGGCCACTTAGGTGGAGAGTCTGTCGATATTGTTCCGCATAATACGCAGATCAAAGAAATATTAGAAGAGACACAAAATTTTGCTGAAGTAAATATTCTAGATGAGTCAAATCACTTCCACATAACGGTTAAATCTCTGAAGCCGGGTGGATGGAGTAAGTCGTTTAAAGCGTAATGATTCTATAAGAGTCTATTAAACTTTGCCATACTTCCTGGGAATCCATTTAGTTTTTCTAGATATAATCTTAATGTAAACGGACTATTTCCTACACAGGAATATCCGATAAGAGTATTGGTTCCATTTACTGGATTGCAAACGATTGGTATATCATATGATCCGGGCGGCATAGTTAGAAATACTACATCAGCTCCACCCCAAATAAGAGAAACTCCCCGCACGTCGCCAGCAACAATCATCTGAGCACGGATTACTCTAGCAGACTCTGTTCCAGATCCATCCGCTTGACTAAGCGTTGATAAATCAATTATAGTTCCGCTTTCGCCTAAAGCTGTCCCGCTGGATACAAACTCTATAGTTGCAGTTTGATTGCCATCCGAAATTATTCTATTTATTGTTACGGCCATAATTGTTTCTTCCTCTAAGCATTAGGTTAGATATTAGTAAGTTTTGATCCTTCCCACTTGGTATGTAACTCTCATTTAGTTCCCCTTAAGGCAGCGCCGCCGAAGTCGTCGTTCTGCCATGTGGTAACGACGGTCGGGTCGAAGAACCACCACTGCCGCTACCTGAGCCGTTTAGGGTTTCCCATATTTCAGTCATAGTTTGCTCCTACATTTAGCAAATAATATTAGTAAAAAATGTTTGCTTAATAAATTATTTTAATTAACTGAATTTTAGAAAATCTAAATTCAGTTTTTATACTTTATAAGTTCAAAAAAAACAAATCACTTAATAAATAAGTATTTAATAGAATACTTGTTTTGTAAAATCGGAGTTGGAGTTAAACTTTTGTATGTGAGAGAAGATATGCGAAGAATTGCGCTAATAATCATAATCATATTGTGCCTATTTGGGTGCAGCGACACAGTTCTTACGCGAATCCCAGATACTCCGATTCCAGAAATAACAGTAAGTCCTCTAGAATATGACTTCGGGAACCTCTCTGTTGGAGAAAACTTGATTGGGACATTCTCCATATCTAACGTAGGCACAGCAACATTATCTATCTTTGATATTTCTTTCTCAAATAATAATGGAATATTTCTTCTGGATGCAGATATTGTGTCTTTGGAGCCAAATGAAAATGCAGATTTTTATGTAGTTTATAATCCAATTACATATGAGGAAAATAGCAATATTATAAATATTCGATCAAATGATGAGGATGAAGCCTTGGTTCAAATTCTGTTATCAGGCCAAGGTAGCGCTCCAGTTATAGATATCAGCCCTTGGAATTATAATTTCGGAACAGTAAATGTTGGATGTGAAGATGAGGAAATTCTTGCAATAAGTAATGTCGGAAATCTGGACTTAATTATTAGCAATATAAGTTATACCTCTAATGTTCCCTACGATTTTTATCCCGAAAGCTTTTATAATATTAACGGAGATTTTCCATGGATCATAGCTCCCGGTGATAATATAGCAATTCCAATCTCTTATATACCTGAGGATATTCAGGTTGACAATGGTATTATAACCGTATATTCAAATGATCTTATTCGGCCCGAAGCAACTGCTGAGCAAGTGGGGTATGGAAGTTACGGCGATTTCATGACAGACATCTTTGAGCAGGAGGCCCCATTAGATGTTGACATCTTATTTGTTATAGACAACTCCGGATCAATGAATCCGAATCAAACAAATTTTAAAAATAATTTTGATTCATTTATAAACGCCTTTTATGCGGCGGGAGTTAGTTATAATATTGGCTTCATAACAACGGATAACAAAAATTTAGTTTCAAATAGCATAGTAAGTAATTCATCTCCCGATCCAGTTCAGGAAGTTAATAACATAATTGATTTAATATCAACAAATGGTATGGGGCGCGAAAGAGGTCTTCTGTTCTCATATTTAGCAACACAGCCAGGACAATGGGCTGGCATTGGAAGCGCTTTTCTGAGGCCGAGTGCAAGACTTGTTGTAATCTATTTATCAGATGAGCCCGATCAATCCAGCCCAGATGTTAGCCCGATTCAGGTATCAAATCACCTTATATCCTTAAAGGGATCTTTGGCTCTTATTGTGGCGCATGCTGTCGCTGGAGATTTTCCAAGTGGATGCAGTAGTAATGGTTCGGCGCAATTTGGTGATGGATATTATGACGTTGTAAATGATCTGGGTGGCACATTTTTGTCGATATGTTCGAATAACTGGGGCACACAAATGGACGCTTTAGCTAGAAATTCTATTCTAAATACAAGTTTTCAATTATCTGAGGTACCGGTAGTTGCTTCAATCGAAGCAACCATTGATGGCATTGAAGATTTTAATTGGATGTTTGATGAATCTACGAATTCAATCATATTTATTACGGCTCCAACAACCGGCAGTAATATAGAAATTAGTTATTCAGTATATGCTGACTGCCATTAGTTTGCTAATAATCCTTACTATCAAGCGAGATAAAAAATGAATAAAAAAATAACAGCACTTCTGATCGCCCTAGCTATCGGACTGACTTTTGGACTAACTTTTCTAACAAATAGTACCGAAAGCATATCACAGCCATCCTTTCCCGATGGAGAGCCTGAATCTAATTATAATGCAGAGCTTACCGCATTGTCAGCAGAAGAGGCACACGCCCGAGGCGCAACAGTAAAGATACTGACACCATCTGGTGGTCACGGATCCGGAACTCTATATAATTATCAAGGAAATCTCGTTGTCTTTACGGCCAAGCATGTAGTTGAAGGGCCTGGAATTTATTGGCTTGTTGACGAATGGGGAGAGGAGAGGTCGGCTATAGCTATATATCTTGACGAGAAATATGATTTTGCAATACTGAAGATATCAAAAAAGTTTACAAAGACAAAGCCATGGCGACTAAGAATTCCGCTTTATGATATAAGAGATCATATTGATAAGGGTTTAATTTTTTCTGGATATCCGTCTAGCCTTCCCATGCTTACCAACCGTGGGAGTGTCGCCGGATTTAAAGATAATGCTTTGATAATGCACTCTGCCGCATGGATGGGGTCTTCCGGATCAAATGTTTTTGATAATTCTGGTAATTTTATAGGAATATTATATGCAATTAGCGTTGGAAGCTTTTATGGAACGCCAACCTTAATGGAAGATGTAGTTTGGGTTACTCCATATTATCTACTAAATTGGAAAGTAATTAAGAAAACTATAAAAGAAAAGGGATAAAATGGATTTAAAAAAGAAATTAATCCTGCTCTCTGATCAATTAGATCGAGCAGGATTATCAAAAGAGGCTAACTTAATCGACCTAACTCTGAAGCTGGCTATGTCTTCAAAGTTTGCCGAAACATTAGAGAGTACCTTTCTCGAGGAAGATGAAGAACTAGATGAGCCAACTAAGCCCTGACTTATTGAATAGAAATAAGTTTATTTCTTATGCTAATAATTCTGGAATAGAGCAGAAATGAATGAATTTTTAAAAGCATCTTGGCTTATACTTTTCGGCATTAATGTATGCCTTTTGATCTTTAGCCTCACACTTGAAAGTTATTCATTAGCAGCACTAAATATTTTATCCGCCATTTCGTTTTTGGTAGGATATTTTGCAGTTAAGAATAGAGAAGATAGCTCAGAAGAAGAGGGAAAGTAAAATGATTAAAGAATTAATTAAATTATCAAATCACTTAGATGCTAAGGGTCTAAGAAAAGAAGCTGATTACTTAGATGCTGTGATTAAAGCAGCGGGTAATAAAGCCAATGATAAGGGTAACTGGTTTCACCAAGTGGCGGCTCAAGGTGGGGCGCTTGGACAGGCTGTTATGGCTCAAGGCTTTAGATATCAATCTCGTGGTTATAATAGCGCAAAACAAACGCTTAGCTATGAGTATATTCAAAAACAAGAAGACGGTTCTGTAGCAAGAGTAACACTTACTTATGATAGCTATACGCCGCCAAATCAGCAGGTGCAAGATAATGGTCAAGAAAAATGATTAAAGAATTAATTAAATTATCAACAAGCCTTGACGAAAAAG
>Ga0208012_1000749_pt1 | contig 10161 bp, 7 predicted proteins | sample 15BtaG_FD_184090 | JGI IMG/M metagenome (GOLD analysis project Ga0208012, IMG submission 184090) | Marine viral communities from the Subarctic Pacific Ocean - 15B_ETSP_OMZ_AT15312_CsCl metaG (SPAdes) (version 2) | ecosystem: Environmental > Aquatic > Marine > Oceanic | place: Pacific Ocean... | reverse complement strand
ATAGGCTTATAGATTTGTCCCACAAAAACAAACCCACTTGCCGCACTCATGAGGCTATGCTGTGCGTTTCTGAGAACAGAGAGGTTTGGCGATGCCCTGCGTGTAATGTTGGGTGTACTTTTGCATACGCCACCAAAGAAAGATAAGCGAGGACAGAAAGCACAAAAGACGGTTTATCCGTCTTTTTTTATATATAATCGTCTCGCTGAGTGGCCCGAAGACCACCTACCAGCCGACTATCGCTATGAACATCCAGTATACCCACCCTCCTTACCATCCGGTACCCAGACGAACCTTTGTGGCTGTTAATTAGTCGGTAATGTTATTTACGGAATCCGAATATGTTTAGGTCACCCTTACGCCATCTTCCGTAAAATGACGCTGCTAGTGCTGTAAGTAAGAGGGCCGCGTTCACAACCTCTGTTACCGTTCCCTCGTCTAAGTCTACATCGAATATCAGCCCGAGTGATAGTATCACCCCCGATATATTACTTACCTGAGTTAGTGAAACCGACGTATTGAATTTGTGTGATGTGTAGTCTGCCATATTATTTTTTTATTTTCTTACCCTTATATTTGTTATAGAAGGAATGAATCATTGTCGCTACCCATTCCGCATGTACTTCCTGATGCGGTGATACTGAATCATCGAAACTGTTTCTCCTGAACCATGCCCACGCCTCTTTAGCCCATGCTGAAGGCTCTGTGTTGCTTACCGTTGCTGTTTGCTTACCGTCTGACGACATTGCTTTTAGCTCTCCGATGAGCCACTGCTTCTTTATGGCATGACCGGGGCAGGACTTCGTACTGAAGTCTCTATGGAATCGTATATCCTCATAGTTGAGGTTTAGTTTATCCATTAAAATCTTGATGGTAGCTAGGGCGTTCTTCTTTGTTTTACCAGTCCAGATTTCGTTATCGTAGTCACCCACGACCTCTATTCCGATTGAATATCCTGTAAGTTTACCCCATTTGTAGGTTGAGTTTCCTACTCCTGCGTGAATCCCCACATCGTACATATCCGTAAACGTCCATACGCCGTCCTCTGCTATGAATAGGTGAGGTCCGGCGTTCCACTTCTTCGTGTTCTCATAGTAGGATTTCATGCCATATATGGACTTCTTGCCCTGCCACTGAGCCTTTGTAGGTCGCCATGTGTGATGAATCACTAGCGACGTTGGGGGGATAGAACCGAGGCCCTTTTCCATAACATACTTGCGGAAATCGCTGATTGTATAACTGTCTCCTAGTATTTTCATATTGACAAAGTTAAGGAATTATGGTATTGAGTTGGTATATGACTATAGTCTCTACCGCGTTGGCGTTCCTTGTTGTACTTGCGTACTCTGCTCGTCTTTGAGTATATCTTTTAGCCTTCCTGCCTGGAACGATGCTCTCGCCTTAGGAGCAATGGATGCTCCAAAGTCTTCAATCCTGCGCCCGGCCCTAATGGCTGGGGCTGGGTTTAAGGACGAACCACTGGTCAGAGCCTTCTGGCCCGCCTTTGATTGTATGAATTTTGTAAGCCCCGCATCTCCCATCACCAATAATACTCCTGCGAGTGGGTTTACAAACATTGTACCCGCTATAGCCATCGTTCTTGTCACAAAAGCTGTTTGAGAACCCTTTGTAATCTTACCCGCTCTTGCTAACTCTGCGTTGAGAGTTCTTATCTCATCAAATGCTTGAAACTGGTCGTCCGTAAACAACGCCCTTAGTGTGCCATCATCGACACGCTTTAGCTGTGTTGGTTTGAAAGTACCATCTGCCGACCTAGCCTTATCAAAGGTTTTTTTCAAGAAAGCTGCACGGAGATTGTTCGTGGCTTCTGGGCCTATAACCCTAACCAGATCAGGGATTGTACTCTCTGACTTATTTTTAACTAGCGCGTCTACAATCCGCTCAGGGTTATTTTCTAATTTCTTTATTTTCTTGCCAAATTCCCCATTTAACATCTGTATCCCGTCTGCGTAAAAGGCATTCGCCGTGTCGATTGCGGCCGCAAGTTCCCTGTCTGCTGCCTTAATGGCCAGGTCAAGATCGAGACTCTTTAGTGCAGCAAGTTTTTTTAGGGTCGCCTGATTCCCTGTGGCGATAGGGTCTGTACTGCCGAACCCTAGTTTTTCATTTAGTATTTTCAAACTATCTCGCATCTCCTTTGTAGTAAGGTCTGGTCTTTTCAGAGCCTCTAGTTCAGCCTCAAAGAACTTTAGGTCGGACTTTAATGCTGTAGCCCTCTGACCTGCCGCCTTCGAGTCAATCACCTCTTGTAAGTATCTGGTTGTATTTGTTGCTTCCATTGGTATACCCCCGCCGTGTTGCAGCTCTGCGGCACCATACAGCTCATTTTTCTTTTCTAGCCACTGGCTCCTATACGTGTCCATTCCTTCTAGGATAGACTTACCTGCGGATAACTCATCCTGAATCCTACTGCTTCTCCCTATCAGATCATCTACTACGCCCCCTAACGCCTCGGCTGCATTAGCGGTTACTTTTTGTATTCCTGCACCGAATATGCCCTTTGCACCCAGTGATTCTACTATGGACACAAAGTGTGATTTGCTCAGTGCAGACGCTGGCATTTTTACATTCAACCTGTCCGCTATCCCAGCTACTTCTGGCAAGAATGCCCCCTTAAAGGGTGCTGAGACTGCACGTAAGCCTGCGGCTACCGGCTTAGATCCTGCCACGCTCGATACTACACGGCCAGTTGTTCGTGTTACTGCCTCAAATGGATCTACAAAGGATGCAGCCCTACCCACACCCTCCAGGGCCCGTTCCGTCTTTCCTAGTGCAGACGCTACCCTGGTACTACGAGAGACCTTTGATGCCGCTGCCGCCCCTTTAGCCGCCGTTGTTGAACCACCAGAAACAAGACCCGCTATGTCCGCTGCAAACCCTACAGGGTCTGTTGCAAATGTCTCCTTAGCCTTATCTACAGAACCATACCTATCAATGAAAAACCCTACTACGGCATCGAAGTCATCCTCAAGCGATTCTGTAAACGCGTCTTGCGGCAAGTTCAATACAGACCTCACGGGCTTAACCACCTTCTCAAATGCCCCCGCGCCTGTTCGTGCGACTGCACCAACTGTTTTGATTGGATGAGCCACAATAGAACCAATGTCGGAGGCAAACTGACCCGCACTTGGCCCAAGATTATCTATTGCTCTGGCAAGCGTTGATTTGTTCTGATTCACAACCTCACCCAGTACCTGTCCCGGTGTTGCCCCACGTTCAAAAGCACTCGTGATACTCGGTGCTATCTCTTGGTTTTGCTCTATTATGCCCTGGAGGATTTGTTCGTCACTAGCACCCCTTTTCCTCGCCTCGTCTACTGATTTTATAATACTCATAGTAAATGTTAGAAACTAAAGTCTAGGTCAGAAATATCCACCGGCGTAACAACCTGTGTTGCTTGCTGCGAGCCTTGGAATATATCGAATGTTGGCTGTGTGATCCTGAACTCGTAATTCCCTCGTGCCTCAGCTATAGACTCATTGAATAGACCTATTTTCTGTGACGCTGTAGCCTCGCTATCTGTCACAAGAGGAATATAACCACTTATACGCTGGAACTCCTCTTCTGTTACTGCTGCCCCCGACCTCAAGTTGAGAAGGATGGAGTTCATATTGTCTATGCTCGACTTATAGGCCGTGAAGTCTGGAGCAACCCCAAAGGGTGCGAGCAGCGTATTGACCCTTCCGGCTAGTGGGCCGGTATTGGCTTCCCCTACGGCTACAGCTGCCGTGTTAGATGCGCTGAGAATATCATCAAATTTAGCTAATTGATCTCTTTGCCCTCCTGTCGGGTCGTTGAGTCCAAATCGTGTTGTATCTAGTCCGCTACGTGCGATCTCTTCCAATATACTCTCTCGTGTTGTGGCCCCATATGAGCTTAATATGTTAGGGCTGTCATATGCAGTCTGCGCGAGTGGAGATAAGGTTTGTGAGCCTGCATCTTCAAACGTCCCCCCAACACCCAAGAAACGAGCAACATCTTGTGATGAATAGTAACCCCCGCCGTCTTTTGGCATAGTTATGTCTAGGTGAACACCCGTTGGCCCCATAGTGTTTCCAGTGTTCCCCTGCGTACCAATTTTTGTACCAGCCATGTAAGCACCTTCTCCTATGGCAACCTCGTCCAAATGGCTGAACCAAATCTCCTTGCCCGCCAGCGCACCTGTTGTGACCCGGATCTTCACTTGGTTCCCAAACCCTGAGTTACAGCCCTGTGCGGCTGACTTTTCGGCATGTGGTGTATTCCCAGAGAGGGGGCAAGAATCAACAATCTTAACGGTCTCGAATCCAAATGGGAGACTAAGATCTGCACCCTTACCCGCTGACAAATAGTAGTCGAGACCCGGTTCCCACTTAGACGAACCGTAAGCCGTTACAACACCCTCACCCATAAGAGAGTTCGTTCGTTTTTGTGTCCCAGGAAGCTCAAAGTTTGAAGGGTCGAACTTGCGTACCTCTCCTGTAACAGGATCTTCGTAATAATAATCATCACCTATCTGCTTCATGCCTGAAAGTATTGAACTACTCTGGTCAAGTAGCATAGCGTCTTTCGTAACGGACATACCTTCGGCCAACAAGTCGTAAGGGATACCTGCCTCTGCTGCCAGGGTCGCAAGCTGTGTTTGAGCATCGGCTGATAGATCGCTTGTATCTAAACCTGCAAAAGTGTCGAGCATCACCGAGAGTGTGTCTCGCGCCTCAGTACGCAAAGATTGCGCTCTATTAAATAGCGATTCTTCTCTCTGAATCATCATGGATTCTACCTGAAAGGCTGTTTGTATGTTTTGTGCCAAGAATCCAATCTCTGCCTCAAGAACAGATGCTTCAACGGCTCGCTTATCCTGTTCAAGCCCTAAGTTAGCAAGTAGATTGCTTTCAATACGTGCGAGGTTCTGCAATCCTGTTTGTGTTCGTGCCTCCAGCGACGCGGATTGCCCTGTAATGAACTGCATTGCAATTGGCTGGTCGTTAATATCATTCAGCCCCATTGAAAGCTCTACAAGCATCTTTTCAGCCTGTGACCGTATGTCTATAAGTTGTTGTTCGAGTTCAAGCTCAACCGCTGTTGGCCGAAGTGCCTCTACGAACTGATCCTGAAGTGCCGCTTGTTCTAAAAGCATCGACTCGAAGTCTGAGCCGCTAACCATATCCGATAATGAACCACTAAGTTCTGCTGTTCCAAACTCTCCGGGTAATTCGCTTGTTAGGTCTTCTCTAACTCCACTAAGGTCTCCGTTTGCTGCACCCTGAGCCATAGCCATAACAGCCGCTCGTACTTCGGCGGTAGTTTTACCAGTCCATTGGTCTAGTTCTGCTTGTGTAGCATCTCGTCCAAGGAAGCCGTCGTATACAGCGTTCACGAAGTCTTTGTTAGCCGTTAGGTTTCCGTCCGTTGCCATCACTTCACTTGCAAGGTCTTGATTCGCTGGCGTAAACCCTAAGTCTTGCCGTTCTGGTGCGGTTCCTCCCAAGAGGACGTTCTGCCTCGACATTGCATCGGCTGCGCTTGCAAAACCGCTTTCTACTACGTTTCCTGTCGCGTTATCTACTATAGACCATGTTCCGTCAGGTTGTTGTACGGCATTAGTACCCGCTACAGGGGCCTGTGCGCCCTCTGTGAAGCTCGAAGGCACAAAGTTGCCCGACGCATCCTGCGATACACCCGGAAGCGATCCTGCGGACGTTCCTGCTAGTTCGCCTGCCGACTGCCCTGTAAGCCCTACGAACTGATCTAGTGCCTGTTCGTACGCTGAGGTGTCTTGCCCTAGTAACTGAAGCATCTCAATATCGCTCTGTATGCTTTCAAAGCGTTGCTGAGAGTTTGAAATAGCTCCTGCTAGTTCTGCTTGAGCCTGTTCTGGTGAAAGTGCTGAGAAATCAAAAGTATTAGCCAGGTTTGAGAGTTCGTTATCTATACTCGCGCTTATCTCGCCCGGTCTAGTTGCAAGTGCCTGTTGAGCCGACTTTGATGCTTTTGGCTGTGCCTTACCACCAAGCCAAAAGTTAAGCTCTCCTCCGAGAGTTACGTTCTTTCTGTCACCCCTCCTCTCGTCTATCACCTGGTCAAAGGACGCTCCCGCGCTATCGTTAAGGATCCACAGTGCTTGCCTCGCCCATTGTGCTGGCGCAACGCTTCCAGCAGCATGAAACATCTCCTCGTTTGCAAGGATTGCTTCAGATGCCTCTCTAACGCCCTCTGGGGTCTGCTCAATGGTTGATGTGTCGAACCCTGAGCTTATATATTGTGCTAAGTCAAATGCCATATTGTAATTCTATTATACCACTATACCTGTAATTCAATGGTTACGCCGTCTTCTCCAGTAGTACCCACGGATCCATCGTCACCGTCGGTGTGTGACCCGCTGTTTATTGACGATCCTGTCCCTCCCGTACCCCCAACACCACCATCACCACCGGCGGAAGTTATAACGCCGAAGTTCAGCAGTGAGGTGTATACGAGTATACATACACCGCCAGAACCACCAGCACCACCAGCTCCGCCACCGCCACCGCCTGCTCCAGCGTTTGCAAGCGAACCGGATGTTAAACCGTCACCCCCTGCACCTCCTGCGCCGCCTGTGCCACCCTTCGCGGTTATTGTTCCTGTGGCCCCGATCACGATTTCTCTAGCATAGATGGGTACAATCCCGCCAGGGCTACCCGATCCACCGCCGCCACCGCCATTCCCAGCGTCTGCGGACATACCTTGCCCTGTGTTTATCTTAGAACCGCCGCCACCGCCGCCGCCTGAACCCCCAGAGCCTGCTGACGGTGAAAGTATCGTTAAAGAAGGTACAAAGTCATGTAAAACCCATGCTGCATAGGCTGTTCGTGGTGCGTTTAACACAGTACCTGATGTACTGCCTTTTGCTCCGCCTGCTCCACCTGTCTGACCAGCGTCTGTAGAAGACCCGTTACTCCCAAGTCCTGCTGTACCGCCGACCGCACCTACTACGCCGTCCGACCCCAGGGAACTCGCTTGTGCGTTACCTATAGACCCTGCTGATCCTGCGTCGTTTTGATTACCGTTTTCATTAGACCCAATCCCTCCTTGCCCGCCATCTACACCCGCGACAGATCCTGCAACAGATCCTACGGCTAAAGCCGTCGCACCAGTACCAGCAACACCTCTATCTCCATTGGTGTTCGGATTTTGGCCGTTCGCTCCATCACCGCCTGCTCCACCTGTGCCACCTGTTCGCCCCACCGTACCATCGACCTTCAAGACCTTTGATACATGAAGCCTAAACCCTCCAGTATTAACCGTAGCACCCTCCTTAATCGTTAGGTTTGAGTAGAACATGTCCTGTGTGAGGGTCGTGGTTCCTGACTCAATAACAACGTCCCCGTCTGAGCCGTCTCCAAATACATCATTAAAATCTAATCCGCTTCCGTTCATTTCTCCTCCCGATACAACCGTAAAATTACCCTCATACCCATGAAAGATTCCCTCAACAATTTCCCGTACTTCTAGCGCGGTAATCCCCTGTTGTGTTGGTATCTCCTGATATGGAGTTATATCGTCACCTGTCCCCGATTGAGAAACAGAACCAGCAACGGGTGGGTTTGTACTCGGTAAAACGTATATTGGTATCTCATCTGACATATCAGAATTTTAGTGGTTCATCATCAATCTCTACATCAATAATGATCGGTAAAAGAACTGGTGCAAGGGCTGTTCCTGACCACCTAAGCTCAAGCATGAGGTTGTTGTATCCCTTAATGTTCGGTTTTACGCTGTAAATACGCTCACTATTAGCAAAGTTTGTGTTGTTCATCACAGTAAGTGCCGAGCTGTCTTTTAAGCTATCCATGAACAGTGTAGGGGTAATCGTCATGTTCGCTGCAACCTTTTCTGCTAGTGCGAACCGTACGCCCACTACAGTAAACGAGCTTCCTATGGTCACTAGTGGTGACTGGAATATACTTGTGCCGTATGTGGTAGAGCGTTTATCTATCCCTTGAGTTGAGCCGTCTTTCCACGATGCTATTACCTTCGGGAACGTGTAAGAGCCTTGTTGTGCATGTAAAACCGCACCTACTACGCCGTTAGTGCTTGTTGTGGTTGCGGTTAGGTTGGCAACGGGTTGTGCTCCTGTCGGCAGTCTCGGGTCTATAGCACCAAGTGCCATGACCGATGAGTAGTATTCTGGGCTTCCTGTTGTTGGTACTTTTTGCGTAGTACCCCAGATCACCTTGTTTGCAATAGCTGTAGCTGCCCCTGGTAGCGGCGAGTATCCATCTGACGCTACGTAAACGGTTTGTAGTTGCGCCCCTCCTGTATAAGCAGAGACCCTGTAACCATTATTACCCGTTCCTCCTGAGAACACGTAAAGAACCCCGTTCACATTCACGATAGCTGTGATTAGCGTGTCTGGTACTGGAACGCGTCTGTAAAATGATGGTGAGATAGCATCCCAAAAGAATAGAGCTGATTCACCCTGCGAAAGATTAGCGTCATTCGTCTGTATAGCCGCTACAACAAGGTCTGTACCGTAAGAGTTGATTGCTGTTGGTTTGTATCCGAAAGGAAGGTCTAGGGCGTTGTAAAGTGACGTGTTGTCTGTATCTCCTTCGTCTGTAGTCTTCTTTGTTCGTATCTTGTGGATAAGCCCCTGCCCCTGTGCAAAGTCACAGAAATAAAGTGCGCCGTCTCCATGAACATGCGCCACATGATTTGGAAGTGCCACGCTCTGCCTCATGGTCGGGTAGGTCGTATCTGTAAGGGCTGTTTGGCTCCCAAGTGTTGCGCCAGTCCACACTCCTGTAGTCATGGAAGGTGAGTTGTTCAGTGGCCCGTACCTAGCAACGTCTGTATCTGTAATGAAATAAAGGTAGTTATTATAGTAAACTGCCCCGTTCCCTGATGCGCTCGCAATAGTTGATACGGTCGTTTCACTAGCAAAGGATGAATCCCAGCTATGTACTTTACCGTCTATGCTGTACCCGTAAACCTTAGCGTCTTTAGGGTTGGTGATAATCCATGTAACAAGATCATCTACGGAGTCTGTGAAGTCTGCATACGCACTTGGTCGTAGCACCCCGGATGGCAGGTAATCGTTATCTGCATCAGAAACAGGAAGATCGGGATCTATACCGACCCCGCTCAGGTACTGCCCTTCAGCGTATAGATAAGAGGACGGTGAAATTCCTCCTAATACACCTGTTATCTGTATGCTCTTCCTTGCCATAGTTATTCATAGTCAACGTACGCCGGTTTCAGTTTCCCGTGCCTATCTTCATTACGCCTACCGTAAAAATTAAGCATCTCGAACTCCAGCTCTTTTCTTATAGGTATAATCACATTCATCAGGTCTGGCTTGTGTGCCATGCCCCACGCCTCACATGCCATCATCGGTAACATTTCGTGGAATGGCTCTGCGATACCGGGTTCTTGTATTGTATCTGCTGTAGTGAACTCATCTACTTCTCGTACAGTCCATACCTTGAGTCCCGCTGTCTGGTTTGCATCTGGTTCTGGGTACATGTACAGGTCTTTCCCTATAACGTCGTAATACGGGGCTGTTTTGGTGAAGTATTTATCTACCGTTGCATCATTCAGTGATCCTGAGAACTCTCCTTGATCTAGTGGCTCTGCTTTGTACCAGTTCGTCCCGTCGTAGGTGATCTCTACTCGTTTAACCGTTAGGATCTTGTCTGCTAGTGCTAGTTCGTACGAACGCGTACCTGATACGGTATTGATTGACTTTATGTATCCTGAGTCTGCATGATTCGGATCATCAAAGTCCCATTCATCAGTAGAGGCTATGATCTTGTTTATAACCTTGTGGTATGCGGTGTTTATGAGTCTTGTAAACTCCTTCAGCCTTGATGTATCACCACTAATCTGTGCATACCCAAGACCCGTCAACATCTCACAATGCTGAATCATGCCTGTAAGGTTCGCGGTGTCATTAAACTGCATATTATTCTATTACTATATCGAAGTTACCTGTAGCCGCTGCTGTGAGTGCATCCTGTGTAGCCTGGTCTATATCAGAAGTGAAATACTTAGCCGTATTGTTCCACGTGGAACGCTCTGAGTAATCATAGTCAGCACCCAATATATCGAGTACGTCCTGATGATTCTTTTTAATATCGAAGTTTGTGCAAGTAATAGTCATATTATGCGATTCCGTAT
>Ga0208012_1000748_pt1 | contig 10164 bp, 19 predicted proteins | sample 15BtaG_FD_184090 | JGI IMG/M metagenome (GOLD analysis project Ga0208012, IMG submission 184090) | Marine viral communities from the Subarctic Pacific Ocean - 15B_ETSP_OMZ_AT15312_CsCl metaG (SPAdes) (version 2) | ecosystem: Environmental > Aquatic > Marine > Oceanic | place: Pacific Ocean... | reverse complement strand
CCGTCAGTCTCACCACGGGAGGTGAGTATTGGTGCGCATGGGAGGTGGGCGGCGGCGTTGCAGACAATGACGGATCTGTCTTGCGTGGTCTTGGCTCGGTGCTCCTGTACCTCATGCAGACCTTCGCACCTCAGATACAGATAGACCGCGGCGCTATGGAGTCGGAGGCGGTCTATCTGGACAACCTCAAGATCGACACAGTGATCAACGACACCACGGCGCCACTCGAATACATCCGCCGGGCGCTGGTTCCCGTGTTCCCGATCCGCGAAGTGCGAGGACCAAACGGCCTATATTTCAGGGCGGAGAATTGGTTAGCGAATCAGTCCGATGCAATCGGGCTCTTGTCTGCAGACTCTAGGCAAGTTGCGCGGGCGTCCAGTGTGCGGAGTGGGGGCGGCCCAATCGCCAACGAGATCACTCTAAAGTATCGATACGAGCGGCTCTCTACGTATACACGACTCCGCACACTTGGCGCCCGGCACGGCGTCTGGGCATACCCCGGAGCGCCCACGGATCCGCGTGTGCTTTCATCGCTCACTTGCGCCACTTCACAGGCGGTCTATGGACTGCATAGTAAGACGATAGAGACGGCGGCTATCTGGGAGGACGCTACCGCGGTGGCGGTACTGCAACACCTATCGGCGAAGATGGCACATCCAAAGCGCCGCGTCACAATCACCGGCGGCGCGTTGCTTGAGAGCTTCCCCCCCGGCGCCGTCATTGCATACACCGACTCAGAGTTGCACTGCGACCAAGCGATTGCATTGGTTGACAGTGTAACGATGTCAGCCGGAGAGACGGCGTTGAACCTAATACTATTAGACGATCCGATCCGCACGAATCGGGTAACAACATGACATGCAGCCTCGCAACCTATACAATGCAACAAAGGATCTAAGCTATGCCAAGTCCGCAAACACCTGCGATCGATCTACTCGGTACAGATGCCGCCCCGGCCACGGTCGCCACGAGCTACTCCGCGGGGGCTACATCCGCCGCGGTTGATGTCTTTGGCCACGATACCGCCGGGCTCTATGTCTGGATTGATGGCATAGCGTCTGCCACGCAGTTGGACATCATGATCGAGGTATCGCCCACGGGATCGGCTACTGCAACCGAGTGGGTAGCACTCAAGACTGAGGCGGTAACGGCGGGCGCCGCCACTCAATCAAGCTATGAATTGCAGGTTGATGTCACGGGGATGAGCACAGATCCCACGCTTGCTATCTTCATCCCGGCGCCTATCCGCGGCGCGGCTTACATGCGCTGCAAACTCAAAGCAGACTCCGCCTGTACTGGGCATATCTCTTACACTCTGAGCGGATCATGACCTACTACTACACCCCCTTCTGGGATGGCGACTACACCGATCCCGCCACTGGCGAGACAACACACGAGCGATCCCCAGGCGTGGATGTGGACGGGGTAGCGTCTCGACTTGAGCCTCTACCACCCGGCATACATCAGATCCACTATGACGATAGTGTACCCCGCACAGCTCTATCGGTGGCGTTACCGCAGACGATCGACGGCTGGGAAGAGCAGACGAAAGAACAGATAGATACTGATTATCCGGGGGTGTTCTGATGCCGTTGGCATGGTGTTATGGCTTTGAGATGGGCTCGCTGGCTGACCTGGCCACGAACACCGGTCAAGCGACGGTGAGTTTAGCCCCTGTCGACTGGGTGGGCGGGGGTAGCCAGCATGGGAGCGCAGTCACGGGCGCGGGATCGTATTGTTGGAGGATGACATTTGCGGCAAATGGTAGGGTGTGGGGAATGTTTGACGCTGGGAATGATTATTGGCTTTCGATCGCCTATTATTGGACGAGCGATGACTCAAACCCTGTAAGCACGCCTCTATACGCGACAAACGGCGCAGGCAGCAACTTCGGTTGGATTGTCCGCCGGGTCTCATCCCGCACGTTGCAACTGGCGTTCAACGACGGCACGTCGGCCAATCTTGTCGCCACATCCACCCTTTTGACCAGTAACAATGTCTGGCAAACCCTAGCTCTGAAGGCGACAAAGTCGGGCAACGATTACTCGGCAGAGGTCTATATTGACGGGACGCTCTTCATGTCTGGGACATACACCTTCGCGGGCACATCCTACGGCTTTGGAGGCTTTGGTAGTCAGGGCGCATCCGGCTCTGGCAATTACTCATACGTGGACGATGTCCGAGTATTTACCGGCGATATGGCCGGGGATGCCGCTGCCGCGAAGGCGGAGGGGTATGTCTTTGCCGGCCATGTGTCAGCCGATAGTGTCGACGGCTCATTCACCCCCTCGACCGGGACAGACCTATACCCGTGCGTCGAGATGGGTCCGAGCACTGATTGGGCGAAGTCCATCAGCACTACCACAGATGGGGATGTGTGCCGCCTAGCGATGGACTCCATCGGCGGTGCTATCAGTGGTACGGCAGATGGGGTCGTGGTGCACATCCAGGCGGACACTGATTCCGGGCTGGATGATATTACGGCGGGGATGGCTGAAACGTCCGTTGCCACACCGGTCTACGGCACTGCGACAGACTGTCAGACCAAGACGCTTTTCTCGACTGCTATCCAGACATCGGACGGATCGACAGCATGGACTCAAGCCAGCTTTGACGCCGCTAACGTGGTGATCAAGGCGACCAGCTAATGCCTACCAGCACCGTTGAAAAGGTATTGGCTGAGTTTGCGTGGAACACCATTTCGCCACCAGAGGCTGAGGTCAAAAAAGTCTTAGCTGAATTTGCGTGGAACACCATTTCGCCACCAGAGGCTGAGGTCAAAAAAGTCTTAGCTGAATTTGCGTGGAATGTCGTTCCCCCTCCCCCTGCGGGCGGTGGCGGTCTATCGCCTGCAAACCTCGCACCGGCAAGCCTAGCGCCGGCCAACATCTCCCCCTCTGCTCTGAGTCCAAAATGATACGTCCGTGTTTCAAGTGGCCGGTTCTCGTGGGGCTTTTTGCGTGGTCGATCCGTGCGATGGCTCAAGACCCCGTGCCGATCCCGACTGCGATAGCTCCGCTACTCGATCCAACATCGGCGATGGTCGTGGGCTTACTCGACTCCGGCGGGATCCCGCTGGTAGCGGCGTGGGTGGCTTATCAGGTATCACGCGGACTATCGGGGTTTACTCCGACGCTACGGATCATTCATCACAAGGCTGAGGCTGAGTGGGATGGAGTAGATCGGCGCCGTAGTGATTCCGAGCGATGAGAATAGCCGTCGTTATTGGGCATGATGAGCGGCGACAAGGCGCGTATAGCCTGACTCTTGATGTAGCAGAGTGGGCGTTCAATGCGCCACTTGCCGCGGGTATCGTGCAAGACTTAGAGCGGCGCGGGGCGGTGGCTCGGATCTTCGAGCGCCCGGCGGGCGTGGGGTACAGTACCGCTATGTCAACGCTAACCGCAGAGATCAATCAATGGTCTGCAGATCTGGTTGTGTCGCTGCATTTTAACAGCATGGGTAACACCAGTTTTGCGGGTTGTTGCGCCCTTCACTGGCCGTCTTCCGTGCGTGGCAACATGGCCGCGGCGGCTATCTCTGAAGCCGTGGCGGACGCCGTTGGCAATCGCAACCGGGGCGCCATCGCACAGGCTGATTCGTGGAGTGGGGCGCCGCTCTACATCCTTCGCGATACGTCTTGCCCGGCGGTGATTGTAGAGAGCTTCTTTGGTAGCAATCCAGAGGACGCCACGAAGGGCGGCGCGGCGCGTGACAGTGGCGCATTGGCCGCGGCTATTGCGGGGGCGGCGTATGAAGTCGTTACCGATTGGTAGAGTGATCAAGGTAGTGGTGGCGGTGGTAGCCGCCGCCGGTGCGCTGATTCCAAGACGCCGCCGTAAGAAAAGGAAAGACCGAGATGAAGAACCTACTGTGGATCGTACTGTCGATCATACTCCTGACGGCGTGTAAAGCGCCGCCACACCGCCCAGTGCCGCCGCCGCCCGTTACGACGCAGGCGGCTATGTTGATCGGTGCAGGCGGTGGCGTTGCGGCGTTGGTCAAGGCACAAGAGATCGAGGAAGGAGACGCCGCGGGGTGCTTTGCTTGGGGGACTGTGGCTGAGGTTGCAGACGTGGCCGCGGCTATCCTCGCCAGTGGCGGTGATACCTATCCCGCGATCTCGGTGGACCTATCGGAGTGCGTTGCACTACAGGGCGGCGTGGACATCGTTGAGCTACCCTTGATTGAGGCGGCGGTTGCGGTAGCACTCCAACAGGTCGACCTCTTGCTGGCTACCTCTGGCGCATCGTGCGAAGTGTCCGCCGCGGTGGAATGGGTGGGCGGCGTCGTGGGGGCGCTAACCCTGCACGACGCCGCGGAGGGCGTGGTTGAGATCCCGTCGGTCGAGATCTGCGGGGAGGACTAATGCGTGGGCGGGATGCGTGGCGCCCTGTGCAGCGCCCCTAAGCGCTCAGCCGCGTCTATCCATGCACGCACCTGCGCCGCGGCGCCTGAAGCGTGTACGGTATCAGCGTGGGCGTCTACGTCTACGTCCACGCCCGTCTCCTCTGCCACCACACAGAGGTGACGGAAGATCCCAGCGCGGATGTGGGGGTTGATTCGGCGGGTTATGGACGCCACTTGATCCCGGCGGCATCAAAGTCCGCCGCCACGGCTGGCCATAGTGCGCGGGCTTCGTCTTCTCGGAGCTTGGTCCCGGCGTGGCGCCATGTCTTAGATTCGCTCTTGTGATCTAGGCCGCTCACTGGTACGACATACGCCGCCCAATCGCCCGGCCAGTCCGCGTTATCCTGCGGTATGGTCGCCACGTACACGATCAACACACGTACATGTATGGCGCGGTATCGGATCTCTTTTTTGATCTCCATGGTCAGCCCTTCCTCTTCGATAGATGCTGGATGTGTAGATCCCGCGTGGCGAGTTGCGCACGTAGATCGGTGACTATGTCCTCTTGAGTCTGCAGCGCCGCCCGTAGTGCCACAGTATCCGCCGCCTGCTTGCCGACCTCACGCACCTCTTGGCGTAGCTTGGTGAGGGCGGTGTCTACCTCGATGTGGTCTGCGTCTGCGTCCAGTTGAAGGAGCGCCTCAGCCAGTTCACCGCGGAGGGCGGTGCACTCTGTGGTCAGCCGCCCGTGCTCCGACTCCAGGAAGCCAAGGCGCACGTCTAGCGCCGTAGCGGCGGCGGTCATTAGGTCGAGCCATTTTACCTGAGCCGCGTGGGCGGTGGCGGCTTCCTTGCGGGCGATGGTTGCCCATCGTAGCAGGGCGGCGGGGGATGTCTTGGGGTGCTTCATAAGACGCCACACGCTTTAGATGCTTCCAGCCCGTCCCCTTTAATGAACACAAGTATGTTTTGGTGGGTCTTTGCAAGCTTGCGTCCCGCTGCGAATTGTCGAGACACGCGCATAGACGCAGATCCCACTGCAGTTAGCAAGATCGCCTCATTGTAATGCTCACACCCAGAATCAAGGAACGCGGATATGGTTTCGCTCACGAAGTTACGATAATTCCCGCGCTTATCTCTAAAGTCGCCAACCACAAAACAGGCGAACCGGTTTACCTTCATACAGGCCACTGCTTTGCGAATAGTGCGGCGATAATTCCAGCGGAATGTAGGCCAGTCTTGGGCGCTCAGATCCGCGGGATCATCCGAATACTTCTCCAGGCTCCCATAGGGCGGACAGGAGAACACAAGATCTGCGGCTGGGGCGCCGTCTAGCATGGCCTGAGAGTCTCCACAGAGCCATACAGGACGAACACTTACAGGGACGTTATCCGCCTGGACCTCGTTTGCTTCTATCTGTTCTTTGCGCAGGTCACACCCCCAATAATTCCGCCCCAACGCCCCCGCCACAAGCCCGCGCACTGAGCCGCCAGCAAAAGGATCGACAACCTGTCCACCTGCGGGGGAGAACCACTTGTAAATCAACTCACAGAGCACTGGATCAAACAGAGACGTTCCCCGATCATCGGTTGTGGCTCTTGTTCCCTCTTTGACCCGATAATGATCAAAGGACCGCGCCGCCCCCGTATACGCAAGATCTGCGCCCCTTCCAAGCTCTCCCGCAATACCTAACGAGCGCCAAGCCCTCTTCCTTTCTTGCCAGGCTCCACTCCGTGCATCAAACACAGAGAACGGTGGAAGCGTAAAGCGATCCGCAACGATTCCAGACGCTTTGGGCTTGATGATGTCTCCAAACAGATCTCTTCCAAACAACGCTAACTCAGACATGGTTGCACCTATTGAATCGTAGCAGGGCGGCGGGGGATGTCTTGGGCGGGGTCATCGGATACTCCCGTGCTCGACATACTGAGCGAGACAGCACAGGGCGGCGGCGGCGATGAAGGCGGCGGTAAAGATGAGGGCGTCTATCATCGCTATACCTCCTCTGGAGATGCGGGGATCTCTAGGCAATAGTCTGTGGTCCACTCTCGATCATCGTCGAACTCAATCACGGGGGCGTCGGAGCATCCGCCCGCCGACTCCATGCGGTTCCGCATCTCTTCGATCGCGTTCTGCCACTCGGCATAGGCGCCGCCCGCGTCTCCCTCTTGCCATCGCTCTGAGCGCTCATCATAGTAGTCGCTCTGAGTTAGGTGTACGCAAGTGAGCCAATCCTCAGCCGCGGCGTACTTCGATCGGGCGTCTTCCAGGATCCCTTCGTATTTCGCGTGGGCTTCTTCGAGTGCCGCCCGCGCCGCTTCGATCTGGTTGATCAGCGCGTCATAGGCTTCCCGCCCGTCGCTCTCGGCACACTCGATCGCGGCTATGTGGGCGCTCCACGCCTTCTGCTGTGCTTGGGTTAGGCGTCTCATTCCGCCACCTTCTCGCACATTTTATCGATCAGATCGGTCATATCTTCATGCTGAGCGCCGGGGTACTTATCGAAAAGCGCCTCATGGATTGCATCATAGATGTCTACCATTGGGCACAACGGGGTAACGCCGTGCGCCTTCAGAGCGGCGCGGGCTTCCTTCATCGTCATCGTCATGTATCAACTCCTAGTCACTCCACCAGCATACGCCACATGAATACAGGAGCAACCCATCCCGCTGTTCTGGTATGCTGGCATACAGAAACAACATATCTGGTTCACAAGGTGTAGATGCCGCGATAGGCTGACCGAGTAAGAGGAGCCTGAGCGATGACGATGACGCGGGAAAAGCTAGACGACATTCTAGCGGGGCGGCGCTTGGTGGTGTCTGTCTCCGGCGGAAAAGACTCCACGGCGGTGTGTTTGCATCTGATGGAGCTTGGATACCACCCGGACGAGTACGATCGGATCTTTATGGATACGGGCTGGGAGCATCACAAGACGCTGGAATATCTGCGCGGGGCGCTACCGGCACACGTCGGACCGATTGAGTGGTTGAGGGCTGAGGTAGACCTAACGCCGGAGCAGGAGGCTATTGCGCTGGAGTTAGAGGCGGATTTAGGGCAGAGCCCATCAGCTATGGTTCGCTGGTGTGTAAAAAAAGCAATCTTTCCGAGCCGTATCATGCGCTGGTGTACGGAGAGTCTAAAGATACAACCAAGCGTTTATTGGTTAGCTGAGAACACTGATTCCGTATTTGTTGTGGGGATTCGCGCTGCTGAGTCAAAGGCCCGCAGCATATTGACGGAGTGGGATATCTACAACGCGAAGGCGCCGGGGGTAAAGTGGCGCGGTGATGTGTGGCGTCCTTTGTTGCGTTGGACTTATGAGGACGTGATCGCCATCCATCAGCGCGCGCGCCTAGCGCCGAATCCGCTTTATTTGGCAAAGGCTGAGCGCGTAGGGTGTTGGCCTTGCATCTTCGCGAGGAAGTCTGAGATTAGGTGGATGGCTGAGCATGATCCTGGTCGGATCGACTTTATGGAACGATTCGAGAAAAAGATCAGCGAACTCAACGCTATGCGCAGAGAGTCTCAGGACAAAGGGAAGAACGGGGATCGTGGCTGGTTTGTAAATCGATCAGGCAGACGAGACCCCAAGACAGGAAAAATAGACGGGAGCCCATGGCCCATACGAAAAGTCGTTGAGTGGTCCAAGACTAGCCGCGGCGGGCGTCAATTTGAACTGTTCACCGATCTTGATGGTCATCAAGGCTGTGTCCGTTGGGGCATGTGCGAGACTGCGGAGGAATTATGACACCTAGCGAGAAGATCAGAGGACGCGCCTTAGAGATCGGCGTGACGCAGGCGGAGGTCCGGCGTGAGATGGAGCGGCGCGGGGTGCTCGTCTCAGCCGCCGCCGTTTCCATGTGGATGTGTGGCGGGCGGTTGCCGAGTGGACGGCGTCTTGAGGTGCTCTGTGAGGTGCTGGCTATCTATGGGCGGGACGCTACCGAGTTGTGCGCCGCCGTGGCGTGTTGGGAGGGCGGACGTGATTGAGATCGTGATAGCTCTGCTCTGCTCTGGCGCGGCGTTGATCGTGGTCGCAGGGTACGCGTACCATCGCCGAGAGTTGGACCGCCCGGTCCCGCCGCCACCGCCGCCTAGAGTCGAGGTCTGGCGAGATGAACAACTCATCTACGCTGGACCGGAGCGGCGGGCGGCTGAGCGCGTGGGTGTCGCCGGTGACACCGCCTATCGTTGGCCGGATCTAGTTGAGGTCGACACAGAGCCGCAGGTCGTCGACACCGTATCTGATGCGCGTGGCGAGATGACAGACGGGGAGGTAGCGGCGGCGGTGCGGCTGGTTGTGCCGGTGGTAGCCACACGCGGCCACGTCACAGACGGAGGGCGGGATGAGTAGAGTCTATGAGGTATGGACGGGCGATTCTGTAGAGCTTCTCAAACAGATCCCCGACAACTCGATCCACGCCATCGTGACGGATCCGCCCTACGGATTAGGCAAGGTGCCTGATATTCGCGTGGTGCTGGAACACTGGCTCAATGGGCGCGAGTATCGACCGACCGGCGGCGGGTTCATGGGTCAGGAGTGGGACGCCTTTGTACCCGGTCCTGCGGTGTGGGTGGAGTGTATGCGGATCCTCCGCCCCGGTGGGTTCTGTGTGGCGTTCAGTGGTACCCGCACGGTCGATCTGTTGGGGCTGGCTATGCGCTTGGCTGGGTTTGAGGTGCGCGACCTCTTCTCGTGGAATCAGTTTCAGGGATTCCCCAAGTCGCTAGATATATCCAAGGCTATTGACGATTATCATGGGGCGGTGCGGGAGGTTGTGGGGCATAAAGGCGGGCGGTATGCTCACGCCGCCCCCGGTACGACATCTAATCCGATGGGACGGATTGCAGGCTCTGAGGGTAACTGGGAGGCGGCGGGCAACATCACCGCCCCCGCAACAAAAGACGCCCAAACATGGTCGGGCTATGGCACCGGACTGAAACCGGCGTTCGAGCCTGCGATCTTCGCTAGGAAGCCGCTAGACGGGACGTATGCCCAGAACGTGATGAAGTGGGGGGCGGGGGCGCTGAACATTGACCGGTGCCGCTATCCGTATGCGAAGGGGAGTGGGTGGATTGGGCCGAATGATGAAGCGTACTCTGTGGGCGCGGGAAAAATAGGATACGGGAGTGATTGTGACGGAAGCAACGCAGGTAAACGCCCTGAGCTTGGTCGCTACCCGTCCAACACATTCGCCACACCAAAGGCATCACGAGGGGAGAGGGAGGCGGGGCTGTTAGAGGCGGGTCTTCCTGCATCAACCGGCGCTAGCGCCACACGAAGAAAGGAGGGCACCAAGGGGCTAAACAGTCCCCGCGCGGGTGCTGGTCGCACGGCTGAGGCTGTGTTGAACCTGCACCCTACTTGACTGTGAAACCTATCAAACTGATGCAATGGCTCTGCGCGCTAGTCGGAGGTCAACCCGGATCGCTCATCCTAGATCCCTTCCTGGGGAGCGGGACCACGGGTATCGCGGCGTTGAGAGAGAACTTCTCGTTCTTGGGCTGTGAGATGAGCCCGGACTATGTGCGCATAGCTGAGGCGCGGATAGCGGGGGACGCTCCTATGTTTAATAGGCGGGGTTTGCCGCCGTTTGTGGAGAGTGACGATGACGCCCAGTGACTTCATCCGCCGCCGCATAGCCCACGGAATCACCGTCGCAGACATAGCCCGCCGCGCCAATCTACGCGGGGAGGTCACAGAGCGAAAGAAGCGCCGGGAGGTGCTGTATTGTGCGTGGGTGCACCGCTTCGAAGATGGCGAGCTTGTGCCCGGACAGAAGCCGCCCCGCGGATACGTGGGACCGGCGT
>Ga0208012_1000740_pt1 | contig 10253 bp, 9 predicted proteins | sample 15BtaG_FD_184090 | JGI IMG/M metagenome (GOLD analysis project Ga0208012, IMG submission 184090) | Marine viral communities from the Subarctic Pacific Ocean - 15B_ETSP_OMZ_AT15312_CsCl metaG (SPAdes) (version 2) | ecosystem: Environmental > Aquatic > Marine > Oceanic | place: Pacific Ocean... | reverse complement strand
CTCAACGTGCTTTCTGTATTTGACGAGGATAACTGGGTTGCCCCGAGCGATCCCTCCCGCATCAACATCGCACTTTATCACGGCGCCGTATCTGGAGTTAAGACCGACACTGGCTGGGTGATGGATCACGGCGACCACGACATTGGCGTCTTCGCTGGTCACGACTACGCACTACTTGGCGATATTCATAAGACAAATCAAATCCTCGACACCGAAGGACGCGTGAGGTATTGCGGCAGTACCGTTCAGCAGAATCACGGCGAGACCAATGACAAGGGCTTCTTGATCTGGGAGATCGAAGACAAGACCACCTTCAGTGTAAAGCATTACATCCTCCGCAACCCTAAACCCTTTATGACGATTGAACTCACACCAAAGGGTCGGATGCCAAGGGGTACCAAAATTCCCGTAGGAGCGCGCCTGCGTCTTGTAAGTAACAATAACTTGCCTCTTGATGTTATGCGCAAGGCTGTGGGAGTGGCCAAGCACCGGTTCAAGCCCGAGAGTATCACTTTCTTAAATCGTGCCTCCGGTGAGACAGGTACGGTTGATGTTGGTGCGGGATTTAAGATCGAAAACCTCCGTGACAAAGGAGTACAGGAAGATCTTATTCGAGAATACCTAGTAGATTATGAGCCCGATGAGCAAATGCTTGACAGGGTTTTTGAATTGAACCGCAAGTACAACTCAAAGATTGAGGAAACTGAAGAAATCGCGCGCAACATTAACTGGAACATTAACCGGTTTGAATGGGACAACCTGTTCAATTACGGTGAGGGAAACACGCTAGACTTCACGAATCTTAATGGTATTGTCGGTATTTTTGGCAAGAACTATTCAGGAAAGTCTAGTGTTATTGACGGGCTTCTCTATACAATGTTTAATACGACATCAAAGAACGAGCGTAAAAACTACAATATTATCAACCAACATAAGGAGAACTGCCGCGGCTCCGTAGAGCTTCAAGTTGGCGACAAAACCTATACTATTGAAAGAACATCAGAGAAGTATGTGAAAAAACTAAAGGGCGAAGTCACAAATGAGGCTCGCACCTTCTTGGACTTTAATGGAGCCGACCCGATTCTGGGCGAAACAAAGAGTATGAATGGCACAACCCGGAACGAAACGGATGCCCACATTCGAAAGCGCTTCGGTACCATCGAAGACTTCTTACTTACTTCTATGTCCAGCCAACTCGATAGTCTGTCATTCATCAAGGAAGGATCAACACGCCGAAAGGAGATCCTCGCTAAGTTCTTAGATTTAGACATCTTTGAGAAAAAGTTTAATCTAGCAAAAGAAGACGGCGCCGATCTTAAAGCCCTTATTCGCCGGCTCGGAGACGTAGACTATAAAATAGACATCGCTGTTGCAGAAATACAACTCTCAGAAGCCTCAAGTGATCTGGGTTCGGCGAAGATTAGGTGCACCAAGCTGAGGCAAGAGTTAGTAGAACTTGAACTAGAATCTGCCAACCTCACAACACAGATCGATTCTCTACCAGACGAGCGTCTGGATATCAAGAGACTTCTTGAGTCCAGAATATCCCTCGGAGAGAAGATCGATAGCACCCTGATCAATATTTCCGAACTTAAACAAGAGAACCTGGAATTCGACGCGCAACTAAAAGAATATGATGATTTCTTGACAACCATAGACATCGAGGAACTTTTATCGAAGAAGAGAGAGTACGACGAATTCAAAGACAAATACGACCGAACTGTTGCACGCGCCCGCTTGATGGATAATAACTACAAGTCCTTGAGCAAGAAATTAGAACTTCTAGATGAGGTTCCTTGCGGAGACTCGTTCCCTACCTGCCGATTCATCAGAGATGCACATGTGGCGCAGAAAGAGCTTCCAGCCTTAAAGATGGACATTGTCAGCGAAATAGACGATGCCAAAAACCACAAAGCAAAAATAGTCTCTGTTGATTCAGCCGAAATGATAGAGGTTATTGATCGCTACAACAAAACAATTATAAAGAAGAACAATATCGAAATCGAAAAGCGAGACAACAAGGTTTCCATTGAGGTTTTGTACGCCAAGATCAGAACCAACAAGGGTCTCCTTAAAACGGTTCTAGAGAAGATCGATCTGTATGAAGAAAAGAAGGAATTGATTCAGAATATCGAGAATCTACTCGCAACTCGGGATCACGCCTCTGTCCGGATAGAGAAGAAGAGAGGCACAATCCTCACACTAGAAAAGACGATTAATCAACATCATCGACAGATCGGATCGCTTGAGCAAAAGGTTGAAGACTTGCATGCGAGGAAGTCCGCCCAGCAGGAGATCGAAACTGAATACGCCGCTTATGATTTGTTTATGCGATGTATGCACTCTAATGGTATCGCGTACGATATCATCAAGAAGCGCCTCCCAGTAATCAACGAAGAGATTGCCAAGATTTTATCAAATATAGTCGACTTTGAAGTATATTTCCAAGAAGACGGACGCAAGCTGGATGTCTTACTTAAGCACCCCAAGCATGAACCTCGCCCCATTGAGATGGGATCCGGCGCCGAAAAGACTATTGGCGCCATGGGAGTGCGACTAGCGTTGCTTTCCATATCATCACTACCAAAGGGTAATATTTTCATCCTCGACGAACCGGGCACCGCCCTCGACGCTGAGAATATGGAAGGATTTATTCGGATGTTACAGATGATCAAGATGTATTTTAAGACAGTGATTTTGATTTCTCACGTTGATTCCCTTAAAGATATAGTTGATACCGAGATAACGATTGATAAGGTTAGAGGCTTTGCGTGCGTAAATCAGTGATTAGATGCGTAGATCATACCCAAACGATTGTTGGAAATAGTTTTGCATAGCCAATAGCTTCGTAAGACCATCGCCGTTAAACCATACCCATACCACAAGGGTTCCAATCTGAGAGATCTTTTCTAGCGTGTGCTTGATATCCTCTTCAACCCATTCGATATGCTTCCCCGTAGGATCATCAACATCAATACCCAAGTCAAGTGCAATGACGTATAAAAGATACCAGTTGCCATCCTTATATGCGGACTGTGCTTCCTTAAATACCTTCTCTAACTTCTGAATCTCGTGTGCGGACAGTCCTCTAGCCTCGGTTTTGTCAGGATGACAGAGGTCAGCAATATCGTGGAAGAGTTTTCTTAAATCAGAAGATTTTATAGAAGGAGGGACAGATTCTTCCTCACCTTCCTCTTTGTCCACCGGGTCGGTCGATAGCATCTCTTCACTCTCCGGAAGACCACAGACCTCATCCTCTGATTCGTCACCAGAGATATCAGACTCTCGTCGATTCGCCTGTGCTTCCATTCTTTTCTTTTTGGCATCGTTGATCTTCTTCTTATCTTCCTCACAGAGCCCATTGAAGATCTCATCAACTTTGGCGAAAAACTCCCTCTTGGCGTCGGAGATAAGCTCCTCATGGTACTCAAGATCAGCATGAACAAACTCTGCTTTTTTCAATGATTTTTTAAACTTAAGTTTAACTTGTTTCGACATAGGACACTCCCGATTCTAATTAGTGTGCGAGGTACGTAAATATGAGACACATAGTAGATAAAGGATTACAGAAGTTAATATCCAGAAAACTATTGGCTTGGACGACTGCAACAAGCCTTTTAATGTTTTCTGATTTAGCATCGGGCGACTGGGTTATAATCACCTGTGTTTATATCGGCGGACAGACTGTCATCGATGCAGTGGCCAAGCTAAAGGGGTATAAATGATGACGCTGATAAGATTGAAAACGGGAGCCAAGAAAGCTTACTTATGGGCTAAGAAGTGCTGGTGGGTAATCGTCCTGGGCTTGGGCGTCATTGTAGCATTTCTTTTATATGCGCTCACGCGCAATGGCGCCTATGTTGCGGGACTCCTGGACCTCATGGAATCGCGGCGGGACTCTCACGACCAAGAAATGGAAACGCTAGCGCATATTCACAACACAGAGATCGCAGAGAAGAATATGAGACTGAAAGAGCACCTGCGCCGAAGATCAGAAATAGAAGAGGATTTTAAAAAGCGCGGCATTGATATGGATAAAGAAAAAGAGGCAGAACTTAAAAGAATCGTCGATGAGAGTTATAATGACCCAGAGAAGCTTGCTAGAGAGTTAGCTAAAGCGTTTGGAATGGAAAATGGTTAAGAAGTTATTATCAATATATTTGGCAGTATTTTTAAGTACCCCTGTGATAGCCCACTCTGAGGAGAGCGAAACGTTCCCAGACTACACCGTCCTCCCCGTTGAGGCTGGAGATACAGTGCCATTTGAGGGGGTCTTGCTATCACTCGACGCCGCTGCAAAAATCCTCACAGACAAGACGTTCGCCGAAGCCGAGTGTTCCCTCCGAGTTGAATACGAATTAAAGATCCAGCAGGAAAAATATGAACTTTTACTTTCATATAAAGATACAGAGCTGACATCTTGGAAAGACAAGCACGAGGCAATGATGATCCTCAAGACTGCTGAGAATGATAGATTATATGATCTGGTGACGAAGAACAAGCCAGGAACTGCTCCCTTTATGGTAGCCCTCGGCTTTGGAATTGGAACCCTTGCGTCGCTTGGTATCTTTGCACTATCAACGGAGATCGTCACACAGTGAGCGACAAACAAGAATATATCGCCAAACTTGAGCAGGCAATATCACAGAAGTACGGGGACACTACAATCAACAATCCCAAGCGCTTTTGGAATGAAGACAAAGAAAAGGAATACATTAGCCAGTCGCAAGAGGAGCAACGTAAGTTTGCCAAACTGGCTGAATCCCAAGACAAAGTAGAACAAGACGGATTTTTAATAAACAAAAAACTACTTACTAGAGATCATAATAGGACTTGTCCTGTTTGCAGCAAATATTCTTTTCGTTGCCGCGATGATTTGTATATGAATAAATTTGAAGCTTGCTTCGGATGTTATATACAATATATCGAAGGACGAGAAGAAAGATGGACAAGCGGCTGGCGACCCAACGAGGAAGAATAACATGGCAACAGTATACGAAATCATTCAGGGAATTAATCAGGCAGCTGCGAACGGCGCCTGGGATGGTGCTCACGAAGAGTCCCTCCAAGCTGACGGCAAAGCCCGTGATGCTGGACTCAAGCGCCAGGACGGTCATTACATTAACGATCGCCGCGTGATGGATGGCTTTGGGGTTCAGTTCCACGGTCCGATTCTCCGCGTTACATATCAATCAGAGACAAGAATCAAAGAAGTCCAAGACAAAGGTTTTGAAGGCGAAGTCGAAGGCCGCATTCAGGAGATCGTCAAGTTCCTGAAGAAAGAATACAAAGCTATCACGGGCAACTCTCTTACGCTGACGAAGGAGGGTGACTCCTCTATTCTAGTTCAACGTATATCCAACTACCGTACGGACGTACAGGCGCATTGCGACTATCGTATCGGCGGATTGACGGACACTGTAGAGGTTAATGGAGGCACGGACGAAGAGCGCCTCGATTCAGCAATTCGTGATTTTCTTTCAATGGGGAGAGACAAAGCCAAGAAGCCTTCTAATGTGAAGATCTAACTATGGCAGCTCTTACTAAGAAAGAGATATTAAAAGAAATCGTAAAGGCCGGCAAAGACCCGGTATATTTTACTACAAGCTATTGTCGTATTTCTCACCCTCAACGAGGGCTTATTCCATTTAAAGCTTTTGATTATCAAAAAGATCTTCTTGTAGATTTTAACGATTATCGCTTTAATATTATCCTCAAGGCGCGCCAGCTCGGCATATCCACGATTACAGCTGCCTATGTAGCATGGCTAATGCTATTTCATCGCGATAAGAATATCCTGGTTGTAGCAACAAAGCTCCAGACAGCCACTAACCTAGTTAAAAAAGTTAAAGCGATAATCAAGAACCTACCTGATTGGATGAGGATCTCGGATATCACTATCGATAACCGCACATCTTTCGAGTTGGGCAACGGATCCCAAATTAAAAGCTCATCCACATCTGGCGACGCCGGACGTTCTGAAGCGCTATCACTATTGATCATCGACGAGGCCGCCCACGTTGAGCGCTTAGATGAATTATGGACCGCTCTGTACCCCACACTATCGACTGGTGGGCGATGTATAGCTCTCTCAACTCCAAATGGTGTTGGCAACTGGTTCCACCAAAACTGTGTTGAAGCTGAGAACAGAACCAACGACTTTCATATGACTACTCTGTTTTGGGACGTACACCCCGCCCGCGACAAGAAATGGTTTGAAAAAGAAACCAAGAACATGTCCAAGCGACAGATCGCCCAAGAGCTTGAGTGCAACTTCAATGTCTCAGGCGAGACAGTCATTCATCCAGACGACATACAATGGTACCTTGAAAAATCAATTGCTCCGGAGTATCGCACAGGATTTGATAGGAACTATTGGATCTGGGAGAAGCATAATCCAGAAAAATCATATTTAATCGTAGCTGATGTTGCGCGAGGCGACGGCAAAGATAATAGTGCTTTCCATATTATTCAACTTGATGATATGTGCCAAGTGGCTGAATATATCGGAAAGCCAACTCCAGACGACTTCGCTGACATCTTATATAATGTGGCATCCGAATACAACAACCCTATGGTTGTGATAGAAAACAACAATATTGGTTTCGCAGTACTTAAAAAACTCCAAGATAAAGAGTATCCTAACTTATACTATTCTACTAAAGGAGACCACCAATATATCGATCCCGTAACCGCGCAATGGCAATCTAATGCAATCCCGGGATTTACAACTTCTTCTAAGACTCGACCTTTGATTGTTGCCAAGATGGAAGAGTTCATGAGAAACAAACTAATTACTATCAACTCTAATCGCCTGTTATCCGAAATGAAGACATTTATTTGGCATGCTGGAAGACCGCAGGCGATGAGAAGTTATAACGATGATTTGGTTATGTCGTTTGCTATTGGATGTTGGGTGAGAGACACTGTGATTATCGAAAGTCAAAAAAGTATAGAATATAGCAAGAGTTTCATTGGCGGCATTTCTTGTGCCTCCACTAGTATCTCTACAACAATCCCAGGACAGACTGGGCACAAAGTTACAAAGGAAAACCAGAGGGTTGGTGAGGCACTCTCGTTCAACGAACAATACTCTGGTTTAATAAAGGGCTAAAAAATGGCTAACAATAATGAGAAAAACCCACGCAATCCCGCGTCACCCTTATTTAAGAGATTAACCCGTCTCCTATCGGGCCCGATTGTTAACTACCGCACGCAGGTAGCACGACAAGATCGACGCAACAATCTCGATAAGTATCGCTTCCGATTCCGTTCTATGAGCGGACAGGAGTTTAAGCGCTCAGACAACAACTATTCCCAGAATTACAACATGATGACGTCGGCTGCATTCCGCAGCCAGAACCGTGCAGAACGCTACATCGACTTTGAGCAGATGGAGTACATGCCGGAGATCGCATCAGCACTTGATATCTATGCAGATGAAATGACGACCTCCAATGAGTACGACCGCCTCCTTAACATTGATTGTATGAACCACGAGATTAAGACCATTCTTGAGTCGCTCTTTTACGATGCTCTCAACATTGAGTTTAACTGTTTCGGTTGGGCGCGCTCCATGTGTAAGTACGGCGACTTCTTCCTCTACCTCGACATCGACGAGAAGCTAGGCATCACATCAGTAATTGGTATGCCCAACAACGAGGTCGAAAGACTGGAAGGACAAGACGAGTCGAACCCAAACTACGTTCAGTACCAGTGGAACGGCGCCGGCATGACCTTCGAAAACTGGCAGGTTGCCCACTTCCGCATCCTGGGTAACGACCGATACTCTCCATATGGTACCTCGGTCCTTGACCCCGCACGCCGTATTTGGCGCCAGCTTGTTCTGCTTGAGGACGCGATGATTGCGTACCGAGTCGTCCGCGCCCCGGAACGCCGCATCTTCCAGATTGATGTTGGGAATATTCCTCCGCAGGATGTACCCCAGTACATGGAGAAAGTCAAGACTGAGATGAAGCGCAACCAACTGGTCGATGCTAACACTGGTCGCGTTGACTTGCGTTATAACCCCCTCTCTCTTGAAGAGGATTACTTCATTCCAATGCGCGGCGGCGTCGGCTCCGACATTAAATCATTGCAGGGAGCATCGAGCCTTAATGATATTGACGACGTTAAATATCTCCGTGACAAATTATTCGCCGCCATTAAAATCCCACAAGCATACCTGACAAATCTAGAAGGCGGCACAGAAGATAAAACAACTTTAGCCCAGAAGGACATCCGCTTCGCCCGCACAATCACCAGACTGCAGCGCTCGATAGTAGCAGAGTTAGAAAAGATGGCCATTGTCCATCTCTATACCTTGGGCTATCGCGGACAAGATCTATTATCATTTAAGATTACGCTCAACAATCCGTCACGACTGGCGGAACTGCAGCAGCTTGAGTACATGAAAACTAAGTTCGACACAGCCACCGGAGTTCCCGAAGGCGTGTATAGCAAACGTTGGGTTGCCAGAAACATCCTCGGCATGAGCGACACTGAATTCCTCCGCAACCAGAGAGAGACGTTCTACGACCGCAAGTACCAGCAGGAACTTGAGGGACTAGCCGAAGAAGGCGCCATGGAAGCTGCCGGTGGCGGTATGGGCGACCTGGGAGGTGAAGGCGACCTGGGAGATTTAGGTGACCTAGGCGGTGAAGGAGAGCTGGACCTCGGTGGTGAAGATCTCGGCGGTGGAGACCTCGGCGGTGAAGGCGACGACTCGGCTCTCTTGGCAACGCCCGGACGCCGCGAAGACAATCCAAAGAAAAACCGACACCAAGGCGCTAAGCATATTCCGGTCAAAGTAGACAAACGACGCGGCAGCGCCGCCAGATATTCTGGCGGTCCAATGCGCCGCGAAATGAGAAACACGGCAATCCCGGAGGCTCCGGTCTCTCGAACCACTCGGTCCAAACTTCCTGGTGCCCTTGGGATGCCAGACTTTAAATCGCTTGTCGGTCTAGAGGAGCAACAGCAACCTACTTATACTAACGACGAAGCAGTTTTATTCAGAAACACTTCAAAGGTTCGACGCCTAGTTGAAGAGATGGAGCGCAAAGAGGATAAGAAAGATGAAACATAATAAGAAAAGAAATACTGCCTTTATTTACGAAACCCTCTCGCGAGAGTTAACAAAGGCTATCGTTGACAAAGACGCCAAGAGAAAATCTATGGTTGTTTCATTGGTGAAAGAACACTTCAGCGCGACCTCGGTCCTCACCGAAGAGCTAAACCTCTATAAGATTTTGCTTGAGTCCGAAGATGTCAAACCGAACATCGCAGAAAGACTGTTACAGGAAACAAAGTTTGCACACGCTCAGATAGACAACAATGCAGTCTTCAGCGCGCAATCACGAATCATTGCGGCAATCAACAAGAACCTCGGACAAGCAACGTGGTCTAACTTCGTCCCAAACTTTAAATCTCTGGCCTCCGTCAGCGCCATTTTCAATACGAAGATGTCAATTAAGAAGAAGGTCTTGTTTGAACAGACGATCATCGAGAAGATGACATCGCCCAAGGACTCCGCGCCGCCTGACGCAATGAAGACAATTGATAACATCACCTACCACTCATTCATAAAGAAGTTCAACAGCAAGTACACCGATCTCCTTCAGGAGCAAAAGGATTTGCTCAATCGATACATCACCAGCTTCGCCGACGAAGGCTTCGAACTCCGGGTGTATCTTAATGAAGAGCTGTCACGACTCAAAGCGCTAGTAGCAGAAGCCACACAGACAGCCGAAGAAGCATTAATCTCACAGAAGCTTGAAGGAATAAGTAACTATCTTGAAGAGTTCCGTAAGCGCGAGTTCACGGATACCGACCTCAACAAGGTACTGAAGACACAAGAGCTGGTCAAGGAGCTGTCAGCAAATGATTAAAATCCACATCGGCGGACCGAACGCAACTGTAGAGCTTCAGGCACGAAGAGCACTTGACGGCTCCTTACTTATCATGGATCATCAAAAGATTGATATTGCCGTGGTGCCATCCTCAATGAAAATCACAACTTTCCCCAAGACAACAGCCACAGAAGACGTTTATGAATTCCAGAATCGTTTACTGGAGCTGCTTGCTGATAGGGGTATTATTGATCGCTCCTCGATCCAGGGAGGAAATGTATTCCGCTCTCTTGAGGGGGTTGTGTTTGAGAACGATCAAGTTAACCCGCTCCAGGCCGCTACATTCGTTATTGCCGAGTTCCTAGAAATAGAAGCACAGCATGAGAAAATTGCCGACAAGTA
>Ga0208012_1000736_pt1 | contig 10262 bp, 12 predicted proteins | sample 15BtaG_FD_184090 | JGI IMG/M metagenome (GOLD analysis project Ga0208012, IMG submission 184090) | Marine viral communities from the Subarctic Pacific Ocean - 15B_ETSP_OMZ_AT15312_CsCl metaG (SPAdes) (version 2) | ecosystem: Environmental > Aquatic > Marine > Oceanic | place: Pacific Ocean... | reverse complement strand
AGACTCAACTATAACAGGAGCTACCTATACAGAGATAAATCAGCTCTCAGGGACAACTAACATAGTCGAAGCAGATACGTTCTTCGGGGCAACTGATATAACAGGAGCTCAAGCAGAGGAATTAACAGACGGTAGTACTACTACATTGCATGGACATAATGTAGGATTCCCAACAGATGTTGTTACAACACAGCAAATAATAACTGGGACCTCTGCTGCTACTAATATTATGTCTTTCACATTGCCAGGAGGATCTTTAGGGACAGACAATATGTTAAAAATAACTGCATATATTTCAGACATCGAAACCGATGATGCAACTGACGATTTAAATGCTATACTAATATATGGTAGTACAACAGTTATTTCAGCATTTGTTGTTGAAGATGACTCTGTAACAAATGTTAAGGGGACTGTAACTTATTTCTTAATAGCAGACGGTTCAACTTCCGCACAAAAAGGAGCTGTTTATTCGGATGTTGGGAGATTCGGGACTGGGACTTCTAATAGTTTTAGGTACTGGGATTCGACAGGTTCAGCGACTGAAAACAGCACAGGAGATTTAACAGTCACGGCACAGTTGAAACATAACTCTGCAGATGCAGACCAATCAGTAACAATAGAATATGTTACAGCAGAACTTATACAGAGAATATAAATTTAATATAATCACATGGCATTAACTGCAATACAACAAGCTAAGATAGACGCTCTTAAAAATAGAGATATAGACACGGACAGTGATCTATCAGCTTCTACACAGATTAAGCAACAGGCTCTAGCAGACGTACAAGCTCAAAGAGATGCTGCAGAAACAGAGGCAGGCACAGAGGCTACCATTATTCCTGATGTTGAAACTACTGTAGAAGAAGGTCCTAGTGATCTTGATTTAGTTAATCAGGACTTACTTGATTTACAACAAGAACAAGAGCGAGCTAACCAAGCAGAGTTCGAAAGACAAGCTTCTGCATTAGAACAATCGTTAGCATCACAAAGAGAAGAGGTTGTTTCACAAGCACAGACAGCACAACGTCAGTTTGGTAGAGCTACTACAGCAGCGCAGTCACAATTTGCTACAGGACGTGAAGGTCCAGTCGCAGGTACAGCAGCAGGATTACAAACAGGGTTCACGGCAGGCATACAGACACAGTTTGATTCAGTACAACGACAACTAGAAGGCACTAAGGCAAGTATAGCAAGCCAGCAGAAAGCGTTAGCTAAAGCAAGAGCCGATAACGATAGAGATGCAATAGTATCAGCTAAAGAAGCATTACAGTCTACTTTATTACAACAGAAAGCTTTAGAAGAAGCGCAAGCAGGTATTACTACAGAAGCAGAGGACAGGGTATTGGGAATGATACAAGACTTACCGTCAACATCATGGGCAGGTATGTCAGACGAGCAAGCAATAGGGTTGTTTGAAAGTGCTGGCATGTCTCCTTCAATGGCTGTAGCATGGAGAGTAGGGCAAGAGCGTTTAGCTAATGCGCAGCTTGCGAAAGATGATATAGCAATGCAACAAGCGCAGGCTACAGTGGCGAAGATAGAAACAGAATTATTAAGAAGTTTAGAAGGAGAGGCTACGCAGGCTGCCGCTAATATACAATCTCTAAATGGAATGGTAGAAGCAGGTACTATTACACAAGCTGACGCTGATGCTATTAAAGTAAGTTTAGGATTAGCAGAAGCCCCTGAAACACCAACAGAGAAGGCAAAAAGACTTTTAATAGAAGCGCAAGCTAGAGGTACTAACCTTGAGAACGCAGAACTTACTACAGAAGGTGCTTCTCATGGTACAGATAATCCTATACAAGTATTTCAAGATGTAGACTTTGGGACAGGACAAAGAGGTCAACAAGTTACAGACGCAGAAGGTAATAACTTAGGTGTTATATCTAGTGGGTTTGGATCAGACCATTCATTAGTATCAGGTGAAAAGTCTCATAATGGTATAGATATTGTATTTAATAAAGGTCAAGTGCCAGCGTTAGCAGGAGGAACTATTATTAAGAAAGGTATAGCAGAAGGCACATATGGCGGGTACGTATGGCTAGAAGATGATAATGGAACCATAACTCAGTACGGACATCTTAATGTCGATAGTCTCACAGGATTACAGGCAGGTGATTATATTGGGCAAGGACAAATATTCACATCTCAAGAAACAGATCCTAATAAATGGGGGTCTTCTACAGGTCCGCATACAGACGTACGTGTTGTGGGGCAGCAGGACAATTCAGAAAACCAAGATGTTGCTAACTGGGGTTATGCACTATTAGATGGACGTGCTACTATGGGAAATATCCCACAGGATTTACGTACTGATGTAAACAACTTCGCACAACAAAAAACAGCAGAAGGATATAAATCTAATTACCCAGTTCTTACAGAAACTCAGCTAGGGTTAGTGAACCAAATATCAGATGATTATAGATCTGATCCACAACAAAGAGATATGCTTGATGTTAAATCAGGATTCCAAACAGTTAATACTTTATTCGGATCTCCTGAAAAGATATCAGCAGCTACAGGGTTTGACGATATAGCCGCTATCAACGCTTTCCAGAGAATGATTGATCCTGGTGCGACAGTTCGTGAAGGTGATGTTGCTTTATTAGAAACAAGTATTCCTTGGCTAGATAGAGTAGACCCTACTTATAAATGGGCACAGTTTGAGAAAGGGGATAAGCTGCCGCCTGTGGTACGAGAGTCACTATCAAGAGTTGCTAATGAGGTTTATAATGCTAAAGCAACAGATTTCAACTCTACAACAGGGGAAACATTTAAAGCGCGTGCAGAGGCAGCGAATGTGCCTTTTAATTTAGTTGGTTCAGAGTTCACAGTGTTCTCTGACCCAGTAAAACCTACAACAGACCAATTAGTACAACAAGCATCAGCAGACCAAGTATCAGCAATAGAGCAGGAATTAGCAGAGATAGAAAAGATGTTATCAGAATAAACTTAATTTAAAACTTATGGCATTAGATCCATTACAAAGAACAGAACTACTAAAACGTAAACAAGAACTTTTACAGCAAAAGAGAGATATACTTGTTGAACAACAGAAAAGACAAACAGCTATTGCTGAGGCTCCTGAACAAGTTACTGATCTGCCTCGTCCTTTAACTAGAACACAAGCAGAAGCTGTAGAAGTTTTAGAAGCCCCTAAAGAAGAAACAGGGTTCTTTGAACGATTAGGCGCAAGCAGAGACATAAAAGAACAAGAGGCTGCGCAAGCTTTTAAACAAATGTCTGTAGAAAGAAAGGAAAGACTGGCTGACCCAGAAGGGTTTGAAGAAACGCTGACAGGGGATATAGAAAAATCTAAAGCTCTCGCAGAAGAAGGAGTGGCCACAATAGGTGAGGGGTATAAGGCTTTATTCTCTCCGATTGATACTACCGGAGATCTGCCACAAGATATATCAAACGAATTACAGAAAAGGTTCGGAGGGGTTGTTGATATTTTACAAGGGGGGGTACAGACAACAGTCTCTCCATTCCCAGCATTAGCACCTGATTTTGTAGAGAAGCCAGCAGAGAAAATATTTGGGTTCTTGGGAGCTTTGGGAGGAGAAGGTGCAAAGAAAGCTATAGAGATTACAGGAGGAGATCCAGAGAGCGAAGTAGGGAAAAGCACGATAGAGGCGGCTGCTCTTCTTTCGCAACTGCTCGGGGGGAAGGCTATAGCAAAGACAACAGGTAAGGTTGTAGAGACAGCTAAACCTTTTATTGCTGAAAAAGTTGTCAGGCCATTAGAGGCAAAAGTTACTAAGGATATAAAATTTGCTGAACAATTAGTTGAGCCTAAATTAACACCTAAACAGCAAGCAGCAGAAATACAGACAGGGCAGTTCGAAGTTATAAATGGGAAAAGAACAAGAGTAACGCCAGCTAGAGAGGCTGAGATGTCTCAAGTTATAAATAAGATTCCAGAGGTTTCTTCTAAGAAGACCCTAGCAGAAAATGCTAAGGCTATAGAGTTGTATCAAGATAATGTTGTATTACCTCGTGTGAGACAAGACATAAAAACTAAAGGTGGAATATTCACACAAAAGGAATTACAAGCTAGACTTAACACTATAAAACAGCAAATGGCAGAGTCTGTAGAGCTTATTAACTTTGAGAGGGCTGGTAATATAATGATAAACAAGTTTAACGAATTTATGAAAGGAAAGCCTAATAGAGCTGACGCACTATGGGAGGCTAGAATAAAGCTAGACCAATGGGCTAAAGAGCAAGGAGCAAAGTTCAAGACAGGTAAGCCTGGGGAAAGTGGGGCGGTAAACGCTAGAACGGCAGCCCTTACTATCATAAGAGACAATATAAACGATTTTGTCGCCAATAAATCTAAAGATGTAGCATTTAAGGCAGAGATGAAAGAAATGTCTAATCTTTATAAGGCAAGAGAAGCACTAGCTCCTAAAGTAGCAGCAGAAGCTCCTACGCGATTAGGTAGAGCTATACAAAAAGTACATGAGAGCTTGGGTCGGAAAGGAGAAATAGCGGCAGGGACAATAGGTACTATCACTGCTATAATGGCTCCAGGGATAATAGCAACTGCGTTAAAAGTCGGTGTGCCATTGTATGCAATAGGGAAAGGAGGTCAATGGATATTAACTAAGCCAGGTAAAGAATTGGTTGTTAATCTGTTAAAAAACCATGAGATATTACAAAAAGCAGTGCCACAAGCACTGCCTACAGTTATTGAAGAAACACAAGAATAATTATTTATTATTCTTATGGTACTTAATACAAGTGTATGCTATATCTACTATGAACCATATAAACAAACACCAGATTTCTATTTCTAGTAAAAGAGGATAGTATATATACAAGTATATAGCTGATAGTATAGATGCGATAATCCAAAACGGTGACATGTTGTTTTAATTAAGTTCTATCGAATGAGTTGATCTTAGGGTTTGAAGAGGCTTAGTAACTTTACGTTACTTTTTCTTGATATACAAGTTTGGTACTGGTCGTATGGAATTTACTCTAGCCTCTATCGAATTGAGATCACTTAGTGATTTGTCAGATGTGTATTCAAGCTATATCACATCAATGAGGTTTCTTATGTTCATGCCGCCTATATGTAAAGTCCTTTGCTTGAGGTAAAGATATAGGGGCATGCTAGTCTATATCACCGTACATATTCTTACGCCTTTGAAGAGTTTTGAGGAGTCACACCTCTTGCTACTTCCCATACGAGTTTCTCTCGTAGCCTGTACTATATGAGACATTGTAGAAGTTTATCATATAGATTTATCAGGGTATGTAAAAAGAACTCTTCCTGCGAAAAGAGTTCTCTTTATGTATGTATATACAAACTTCGCAGGGTGTTTATATACACGCGTCTATGTGCCTTATATATATCACATATAATTTTAAAAGTAAAGAAAAAAGACATAAAAAGACATAAAAAGACTTAGGAAAATCCTAAGTTTTTCTTCTGGATACTTCCAATATTTACTTCCAAGTTTTTCTGGAAGTAGCTTTTTATATAAAAATCATGAAAAGACTTAGGAAATTCCTAAGTATTTTAAAGCATTATTTTTTCATGCTAAAGATTTCCCCTGTATAAAGCCATATACGAGAATCGTAGCAGAAAGTAGCATGAAATAATCATGCTAAATAAAATGGCTGTATTAAGCCATTCTATAACAAGCATGGCTTTTTTTATAAAAATCATGTATAATGCATTTAATTTAACGTAAATCTTATGATAAAACGTAACGATTATATAATTATACACCACACGTTAGTATCAAGAGAAAAGAATGATGAACAGTTTGACGCTGTAGATAACTACCACCGTTCGTTAGGATGGGGCAAGATCGGATATTCGGTTTTCATAGAGCAAGATGGTACAGTAAAGAAAGGGAGAGGATACGATGAAGTAGGCGCTCATTGTTCTCAGAAACTAATGAACTATAGATCTATAGGAATCTGTTTAGCAGGTAACTTCGATATAGAAGATCCTACTACTGAACAAATAGAAGTCCTGTATCGCGTTGTAAACGAGCTTAGGGTAGTTTATAACATCCCAGTAGATAAAGTCCTCCCACATCGCCATTTTGCTACCTATAAGAGCTGTCCAGGCAATAGACTTACTGATTCTTTCATACAAGAAGTAGCAGTAGGGTATATTAGTAACCCTATAAGTGAATGGGCAAAGGAATCTGTAGCATGGTGTAAAGAAACAGGTATAGCTACTAACTTTGATTTCCCTCAGAACCCTGTTACTAAAGAGGAAATGGCTGTTATGTTACATAGATACCATAACCTAAAGGATGTTTAAGTCTTTATCTATGATTCCTGCATCTATTATTAGCTCATAAGGATCACAGTGTACGTCTTCCCTATGTATTTCGTATGCTTTTTGTATAGCCTTAAAGAATGACTCGTTTGTGAACTCTTTGTCCCAGTAAGCATTACACAGGTCTAGCCAAGCTATATCATTTTCGTCTATTCTGTAATCAGAATTTTTATTACGTATTCTAGTCTTAATTATACCTCCTAGTTCTGTTCTTGGTACAGCAGTAGAATGATGATTTATAAAAGCCTGCATATCAAATACACAATCTTTAGGAGTTAATCCTAACTCTTCCATTTGTTCATTGAACTTGATAAATAGCTGGAGTGCCTTTTTTCTTTTTTCAAAGTGATTATTCATTTGAATAGTTTATTATATAAGTAAATAGAGAACCGTACCATAACTATAATAATAGGTACAAGAATAGAAGCTACAAATAGTGCTATTAGTATGCCAATGATGTTTTCTATTAGGTTTGTCATTATTCAAACTCATTAATTTCTTTGTCTAACACATCAAGGAATCCTTTTAAAGCTGCTTCGTACTTACCTTGTATCACTTCTACATCTCCTCTCAGGTCTAGCTTTGTTAATGTAGGGAATGTTTCTTGTACTTTTAAGATAGGAAGGAATATATCAAGCTCTGTATCAAGTTTAACAAGCTTTTCAACAGCCATTAAAAAACTAGCTTCTGTACGTACTTTTTGTATTGTTTTATCTGTTTGTTGTAAGAAGTCTAACATCAAGGCTACTTTAGTATTAGACTGTGTTACCTCATGTCTTTGTTCTGGTGTACCCATTTCGCCAAGCATATTATCTTGGGCTTCTTTTAGTGCAAGGATTTTTTCTCCTGCTTCGTTTAGTTGTTTCATAGTGTTATAAGTTATTATTTATTATTTCTTTTAAGTTGTCAGTTATACCATGGGCTTCTATATACATTTCTACTAACTCAGGAGTAGTAAGCAGTTTTACTTCTGCTTCATCTGATAATTCGTATATTTCTATATACTTCTCTACTAATTCAGGAGTAGTAAGCAGTTTTACTTCTGCTTCATCTGATAATTCGTATATTTCTATATACTTCTCTACTAATTCAGGAGTAGTTAGTAGTTTTAGTTCTGCCTCATCTGATAAATGGTATCTAGCTATATATTTCCCTACTAATTCAGGAGTGGTTAAGAGTTTTAGTTCTGCTTCATTTGATAAGTTGTATCTAGCTATATACTTCTCAACTAATTCAGGTTTTGTAAGTAGCTTTATTTCTGCTTCACCTGATAAGAAGTATATACTTATATACTTCTCTATTAATTCAGGTGTAGTAAGTAGTTCCAGTTGTTCATCTGGTGTTAGTTCCTTTTCAGGAAGGTTACTATACTTTTCTTTTAGGTCTTTGAATGTTGTCATAGTGTTATTTTATTAGTTCATAAATTGCTTCTATTGTTTCATCTGTTTGGTCATCGTCTGTACATTCTTTACCATCTTTTGTTAGTTTCCATACAATATCTAAATCAATATATTCTTCTAATGTGTATCCTTCTTTTATTTCTATTTCACGTCGTCCGCTAAAGCTATCACCGCTTTTACATATTGTAACAAGATTAGGAGTTCTATAGTCTACTGCTTTCAAATGATAATCATTATTTATATTAATCAAAGCATGCATAACTCTTCCTATGGTAAAAGATGGGGGTACAGAAGAAAGAAACTCATATCCCTCTGGGCACGTTAAGCCAAAAACTATGCTCTTAAATTTTTCTCGTGTTTCCATAGTGTTATTTTACTTTTAATGGTTAAACTAAAATAAGGATTTCTTTATTTTACTTTGTAAAGATTTCTTCTTTTCTTTTACATAGGTTGGTCGGGGCAAGGATTCGAACCTGCCTAAGATTCGCATAGCTTGCGACTCGATACCACTTCTCTTTATTTTTACGCTATATTGTTCCACCCGACCATATTGTTAAGCTCCTGAATATCCTTCCTCTTGTGCTGTTGTTGTAGCACTCTTTTTTTCCTCTATCTTTTTCATGTCTTCTTTTATCTCTTTGCTCCAATCAAGATTTCCACGTATAGAAACAAAAATATCATCTATTTTATCCTTGATGTCGTCAATGTATGAATAAATTACATCAAGTCGTGATTCTATTTCTAGTTTATTGGTAAGCCTAATCTTTTCGTATTCTTCATCGTTTTGTTCAAGAATCTTTGCTGCCTCTTCAAACTCACTACGCACATTTTCCAAAGTACGCAACTCTAATCGTAAAGAGTCTACAACTTCTGGTACATCGGGAAGTTTGTCTACATTTACCTTATTAGGTGTAAGATCTGCAAGCATAAACATCAATTCTCGCATATCTTTCTTGTCCTCTAAGAGCTTTGAACGCTTAACATCGTGCGAAGTTATTACTTGTCCTTTTAAGGCTCTTATATGAGACCCCACACCCTGTTGTAGCTGTTCTTTTGTTGCGAACTTCTCTGTAAGTTCTTCGTGTTGTTTTTGTTCAAATGTAGTCATAGTGTTATTGGTTATTATTTATTATTTGTATCAAGTTGTCATTTATACCATGTGTTTCTATATACTTTTCTACTAATTCAGGAGTGGTTAGTAGTTTTAGTTCTACTTCATCTGTTAACCAGTGTATACTTATATACCTATCAACTAATTCAGCAGTAGTTAAGAGTTTTAATTGTGCTTCATATGATAAAGGGTGTTTATCTATATACTTTTCTACTAACTCAGGAGTATTAAGTAGTTTTAGCGCTGCTTCATCTGATAAGAAGCGTCTACTTATATACCTCCCTACTAATTCTGGATTAGTTAAGAGTTCCAGTTCTGCTTCATATGATAAAGACCATTTCTCTATATACTTCTCTACTAATTCAGGTTTTGTAAGTAGCTTTAGTTCTGCTTCATGTGATAAACCGTATCTATCTATATACTTCTCTACTAATTCAGGAGTATTAAGAAGTTTTAGTTGCACTTTATCTGATAAGTAGTATCTTTCTATATACATTTCTACTAATTCAGGAGTAGTAAGTTGTTCAAGTTGTTCTTCTGGTGTTAATTCCTTTTCAGGAAGGTTACTATACTTTTCTTTTAATTGTTTGAATGTAGTCATAGTGTTATTTATTTAATAATTTTTTACCGTACTGCTCTCCGTACTCAATAAACTCATCAGGGTCAAGCTGTGATACCCAGTCGTTAAACCCATCTGATATCATATCATCAAGCGGGTTTTCTTCTCGCATATACTTATCCATTAAAAAGTCTTCAAATGTTGTCATAGTGTTTAATTAAATGTCTTATAACAGCCATGCAGTGCATGACTGATAAAGCTATTTAACGTAGTACTGGAAGCCTCGTGTTTCTCCGATCTTTGTTTCTGCACGCCATTGTTCTGACGTTTGGTCTTCAAAGTCTCCAAAATTTGAGAAGTCACCAGTTTCAAGATACGTTGCACGGTTTTCAGGTGTAAGCCATGTGTAGTAATCAGCGAAGCCTTCAAATCCTCCTGAGAATGTGTTTGTTGTACGCCAGTCGTCAAAAGAGACAGGGCTTACAAGAACAGTTAGTAAAACCGACAATGTTGTGAGAAATGTTTTCATGTGAATGAAATTAAAATATATATACTTATTATACGCACTTTTGTAATAATTTGGATAGTGTTATTTGTTTCCTTAGGACTCTATTTCTACAAACTTTTTATTTTCAAGTTTGTACCATGTATTTTCTTTTATTTTTTTACCATCTATCTTAGCTGATTTTATGCACACACATATACCATCTTCATCATATTCCGCCAAACATATCCAATTTCCTTTTATTCCTTTTATTTTTGAGTTAACACCTATTGCAGCGCCTACATTGTGCAGTCCTGTCATCTCTATTTGTGATTCATAACCACTACTAGTATTTCTTGAGTGATTACCACTACTAACATTTTTTGAGCCAT
>Ga0208012_1000735_pt1 | contig 10278 bp, 22 predicted proteins | sample 15BtaG_FD_184090 | JGI IMG/M metagenome (GOLD analysis project Ga0208012, IMG submission 184090) | Marine viral communities from the Subarctic Pacific Ocean - 15B_ETSP_OMZ_AT15312_CsCl metaG (SPAdes) (version 2) | ecosystem: Environmental > Aquatic > Marine > Oceanic | place: Pacific Ocean... | reverse complement strand
CCAGTTAGGGTAAGACTCATAATACGGCAGAGATAAATCCTCAGGCCTAAATGAAAACATATCTGGCATCTTTCTTAAATACAAAATTGGTGCCGCATATTTGTTTACGTCTCTTTTTAATTGTTTTTCAACATATTCCATGTGGTTGTCGTAGATGTGACAATCACCCGCATTGCATATTAAATCCCCTAACCACATATCTGTCTGCTGCGCAAACATAGTCAATAGAATGGCGTAAGACGCAATGTTGTAAGGTCCACCTAAAAAAACGTCCCAGCTACGTTGATTCCACATCAAACTTAATCTTCTATTACCATCATCACCAACGTGAGTGTATAACTGAAAACCATAGTGACATGGTGGGAGCGCCTGTTGGTCCAACTCACCAGGGTTCCAAGCACTAACCATTATCCTCCTGCTGTCAGGATTGTTCCTCAACATATCAATAGCCTGTTGGATTTGATCAACACCATTAAAGTTTCTCCACTGCTTACCATAAACGGGTCCCAGCTCACCATTCTCATCTTGCCACTCATCCCAGATGGTGACACCGTACTTTTCCCTTAATACCTTTGCCGACGTACTGCCGTCCAAAAACCATAACAACTCCCCCAATACCGATTTGAAGTGAACCTTCTTTGTCGTTAATATCGGGAAACCATCCTTCATAGAATATCTTAACTGACGACCAAAAACTGATGTCGTTCCTGTTCCCGTCCTGTCCATCTTGTGAACACCGTTCTCAATGACATCCAATAATAAATCTCTGTATAACTCATCTATTTTTGCCATACGACAAATATAAAATAAATTTATGTTTTGTAAATAATGAAGATACTAAAATCTTACCAACAATGCACAATGACCCAGTAAATTTTCAAAATTTAAACTACGAGCATAAATGGAGATACCAACATAATCCCTGTCGAAAGGGTATACCTCAACACCACACACATGAACGTCAGGGACAAAACTATGCAAGAAATCACCACTCCTAGGGTCGTATGCCAAAATACCAGCAAGGTAACCAGAACTGTAAATGTAAGCCCTCGGATTCTTTACGTACCTTATCTTACATCCCACCTCAGGGTATAATACCCAATAACTGGTGAAGAAACTGTGCCTCTCAATCTTTAATATCATCTCAGGGGAAAAGGTCTTATCACCATTTAAACCAATACCAATCTTATTGGTATCGTATAAACTTACCTGCTGAGTGTGTGCAAACAAACATAATATTGTGAATAAAACTGTAAAAACTTTCCTCATGGTTGGGTGACTATATAAATAAATATAGAAAGACTACCCAATAAGCCGAACCCTGATGATACTATCACCCCTTAAATCTGCCTTATATAAACTCTTTAAGGATTCTATCGGCAAATAATAACCCTCGTCATCACCATTGTGAATACTCTTATATAATGGATGCGAAGGATGAAGAAAATGAGAATTCTTATACTTCTCATGAATCTTATTGTCGAAAAGATATATCAATAAAAATGGATTCGAAGCCTTAGCAGCTTCATAACTTACCAAAACCAAATGGTCCTGCATAACCAGGTTCGGATTAGGGACCCTGACAAAATAATACTTCTGACGTTCCCTTTCGATGTCAACCTTACGACACCTCTTTATCTGTGCCGTCTTACCGTCAATCAAACAATCAACACCCTTGAAGTCTTCAACCTCACCATCACCACTGACCTTATCAATCTTCTTATTCATCTTCGATAAAACCAACATAGCCTTCTCCTCAGCGTCCTCACCCCAATCTCTCGTCTTATTGATGGCATCGATGATGTCATTCAAACAATCAGACCCTGGAGATAACAACACCTCAGCGTTCTTCTCAACGTACTTATATAAATAATAGTTGTACTTATGTTCCGAAGTTAACTTATTGAGATTTAAAAACTTATCACAAGCAATGTCACGAGTGAAAGACTTAATCATATATCTCTCAATGACCTTATATGCCGATATGTTTGTGTTGATGAAGTTTACATTGCTCCAGCCATCACGATCGTTTTCGGTGACAGCCTTAACAACACCCTCTCTACGTTCTTCCTTACCCCAATACTCCGTACCACCGTAAATCTCCCTCACCTTCTTATTAACGAGATTCTTCATCTCATTAACAAACAATAAGTTCTTACTCATCGTATGTTCTTTAACGATACCAATAGAGCAATCTCCTCATCAGTTAATATATCAATCTCCTCATTCTCCTTTTCGAACTCCCCCAAAAACCTGTGGGTGTGAGTCCTAATGTATTTACCCAACTCCTGATCGTTTGGGTGATTCTTAATAGTATTCAATAAAAATAATAATAAATCTCTGTTATCCATTCTGTGTGTTTTAAACTAATATAAAAAAATAAATCTGTAATGTCAAATTTATTGTAAAATAGTGGAGATGCCGCCATCGAAGGCGGGTCCACAACAACTTCCATAAAGAACACTCTTACAAGCTTAGGACAAATGTTTTCTAACACTTCCGAAATATTAAGTTCTCATCTTTCTTGTAGCACTTACAACACCAGTTGTCTTCCTTAGTTAGAGTAAAAAGACCCAAACAAACTCATCTACTTCCTTTAACATCTTACCAACCTACAAGTATAATCAGTTGTATGATGTGCAAGCGCTAAACCTATTAGGCCGCCATTGCAAGGGTTGATTCGCCAGTTAAGCGATCGTCGATGTAGGTCATCACCCAGCTTGTGTTCAAGACTTTCATTGCATGTCAATTCCAAGTCATCCCCATATTGCACCACAAAGGGTGAGACACCGCTCACCCATTTGTACCCGAAGAAATAAATATTCTAGTTCTTAGAAAAAGAATAACTCTCCTTGATATTTTGAAGGAAATATCTACCCTTACTCTCAGCATTAGTTAATGGCTCTAACTCCTTAGCTGCACCTTCATAGGTGTAAGTGTTTCCATTTTTAAAATTGACAATCAAATTGTTGCCACTCGCCTCAACGGCACTAATAACTGAACTCTCTACGTTTAACTTACTCATAATAAAACTTTTTTAATACTTAAATAATTAATTAACAATACAAATATACGAAAAGTTTTTGACAATATCAAATAATTAACGAACTATTTTTTTAGTCATCACAGAAAACATCATCCCAACATGAAGTACACCATCCAGTAATCAACCTCTCACGATCATCAGCACTCAACTCAGGGAAAGCCTGCTGTATTAACATACCACCATCCCTCCATTTAATGAACCCATCATAACCAACAGTGAGAGATCCCTCGTCATTACACTTAGGACACTTAACTTTAATATCTACCTTTTCCATATCTAATCAATTATTACTTACCCATTTAACTATGTTTGAACACTTATCGTAATGTTCTTCCCGTTCAAAATACTTGAGCATTGTTTTTGTAATGAAATTCCCATTTAATATCTTCTCAGTCACCATATTGTATCTCCTCAATGTCTTACCCTTAAAGGTATAATCATATAACTTAACCTTCTCCATATCATTCTCAATGGCATACTTAACCCTATCGTAAACATCACATAGAAACTGATGCCTATGACACGATATCCAATTGTAAGTGTTGTCATAATCCTCTTTCCTTAATATGAAATGTCCAGGATCCTTACTCTTCATCTCTAATGATTAAATAAATTAATAAAACAATCTTCCATACCACCCCTCATAAACTCCTTCTTTATATTAGTGAACTTATACATCAAATCAATAATTGCAGCCTCCTTACTTAAACCGAAACCAAATCTACCCAACGATCGAGCGTGATACATATCACCCTCCCTAGTGAACTTAATAGTTCCACGATCACCAGTGACACCGTCCTCCATATGATAAATCCACCAAGACCGATGGACAATACAAGCCAATGAATCCCATCGCTGAAAGTCCAAATCCAAATCTCCAAACATATCATCACGATCGTCAGCCTTAATGTTGACATACCGACCACCCAATGACATCACATGAAAATCCATAATACTATTATCTCTTATCTTTTTCTTTACGCTTACACTCCTCATAAGCGTCACTTAAACCCTTACCGAAACCAACATACTCATACTTACCATTGAAATATTCATTACCACTGTCCCTATGGTAACACGCCCAACTATCAATGTGATAATTGTAATGAAACAAATAATTGTATAAGTCTTCCTTCATCCCCATATCAATATCAATATTAAACATTCTCTTTACGAGCCTCTAATGCCTCCGTCATCTTTCTATATATTTCAGATGCCTTAATCCTATTCAATATGATGCCGTCACCCTCAGTGCTGTTGTCACGCAAACTTGCCAACTGCTGATAACCGTCAGCACTACCGTATGTCTCAACCTTCATATTGATGTTCAACTCCATCAATAACTCTGTGAAAGTCTTCTCAGGGTAAAAACTACTTACATCCCTTAATATGTCACTAATCTCTCTACTTCCCATTTTGCTTATCTTTTAATAAACTGACGTTAACCTCTCCACCAATCGACAACCAATATTTCGTCACACGTTCCAATATCTCATCGTCAGTGTCCGCCCTGTTGTCCTTCATCTTGAGAGAACTTGTCCAGTTGTTTATGATACTCCCACTGTAATCTAAATCATTGACCCTCGTCAAATATAATATCTCAGTGAAACTCTTCTTAGGGTTCTTCCTCTTAACCCTCTGTATTAAATCCATTATTTCAAAAAAGTGATTTTCCATAATTACAAATATAAACAATTATTATAAATATTGTAGGTCTCATACGAAAAAAAAGTCCGAAAAATCTCCCCTCCGTTGAGTGTGGTTTACCCCTTCCGAAAATAATCCACCACCACATATTTAAGACGGTAGTAATACAATAATATACGATGCCAACGACTGATGACAACGTTGTGCATATCTCCCTTATGTGCAACCCTATAGTTGTTAGGGTTCTTAAATACCCAATCTCTATGTCTGTCAGGGTTGTAAAAGAAAACAGTGTCAGTCTCCTTATCTAATAATAAATCTCCCCTCCTGAAAAGGTCGTCTATTCTGAAATATCTCTTAAAAGCACTTCTCGATGGCATTAACATAATATAATCTATTTTATTTTTTATTAAAGAAAACTATTCCAAATTCTGTATTCGGAACTATAACAAAATAAGTACCAGTACTGTCACTCAATACCGTTACTCTATTCTGATGTGAAATACTCACATATGGGGCACTGTATGTAGTCGTCAAACTATCCTCACTGATTAATGTGTCAACACTACCAACCCTTAGAAAACTTCTAAATGTGGAATGATCAAATATACTCTGAGGACAAACCCCATTCAATACCTTTTCATCCTCACTCCCAACAGTCAACAAGTCCCCACCAAATAAAACGTAAGTCTTAGACTTCCAAGAATCAATGAGAACCCCTTCGTGTGATCGTAAATCTACATTAGTGTAAATCTTCTTCTGTCCAAAAGAAACTAATGCAAAACATATAAATATTAATGTTAGCGTTATCTTTTTCATATGTCTAATATACGAAAAATATTTGACTTTACCAAATTATTTATAATAAATGTTCGTTTAACCTTGTCGCTGCTTAAACCTGGGATTCTTCTTATTGATGACGTATAACCTGCCCTTACGACGGACTATCTTACAATCCTTTGTCCTCCTCTTTATCGATGCCCTAACTTTCATTTCTTCCTACTTTTCCACTTCTCAACAAATAATCCATTGAACTTCTTTATCCAACTTAACTTCTCACCACCCTTGGTCTCTTTTATCTTATCCTTAATCTCAGACCTCAACTTTAAATTGTTGTTGAAGGTTTTAAGTAATTTCTTTAATAACTCTACACTACTATGGTTATAAATATTCATTGATCATCTCTATGCAAATCGAACTCTTCACATTTAATCTTTTCTCTAACCCAATCTTCTTGCAACTCCTCAGACAATGTTAAAGAATAGGTGTCACCCTCTTCTTTCTTCATTTCAAAGTCCCAAAAGTTTTCTTCAAGGTATTCAAAAGCTTCTTCATCTGTCATACCTTTTAACTCTTCATAATCATCGGTGTCTATCTCAATAGTGTGACTATGACGATAGGTGTACCAACTTTCTGACATATATACTTTTAATTTACTCATAACTTTTGTTTAAGTATTATTTTAAATCCTGTTTCTGTTTCCTTAAATTCTACAATTTCTTTACCCTCTATTTCTGAATGAAAAATAGTTGACTCCATACCAGAACACAAATAAGGACCCCCACTTGGGTCTATCATCGTGATGCCCTTATCTTCATTTAATGATGTTCTAATATATTCGAAATCACCTTCCCAAAGAACATTCCCATCTGGGTCTTCTGTGAACGTAAATTCATTGCCGTACCTATTTGTATAAATTTCTTTACTCATCTTTGTTATCTTTAATCAATACGTGTATAATGTGCTTCATACACAAATATAATAAAAATATCTTAAAAAAACAAATTTGATGACAACTATCTCGGATCGTATAACTTATACGTAGCTGTTAACTCTTCACCCTTTTGAATGTATCTCTTAGTCCTCAACAATAAGAAATCTCCCTTTTCGATGTTCTCACAGTTGCTGTCAACCTCATAGTTGTAAAATCCACCGAGTGGTGTCCTTATGTATCCATCAGGGAACCTGTCGTCACTGACGTGAGTGATGCCCAATGTCTCACCACCAACAATGTCTGCGGTAGCGAATAAACCTAAACCGTCAATACCTGACGATTTGATGCTTACGTTATCTGGTAGTGGTCTGTAGTTTTCCATCACCAATTAAATATCATTGACTTAGTGTTTGGACTCCTCCAACTCAATCAATTTATCTAAATATTGCTTCGCCTTTTTTAAATCTTCGATGCCATTCTTCTGTCTCCACCTTGTTACATACTTAACTACATTACCTTCAAAGAAATCTAAACCATGACTGTAGGAATAATCCCACATCTCTATCCCTTTATTATAGTGGGTTGGGTGTTTAACTCGTTCTTTCATAAGTCTCCCTCTCTTTAATGTACTCCCTAAGCTCAACACACTTATCGTAGTCTTCACTCTCCTGAAAATATAATAAAGTAGCCTTTGCCATCTTAACGTCAGGGTTTATCTTACCCCTATGGAACGCCGTGTAATATAACTCAAAAAAGTTATCACCCAAAACATCTAAGTCGGATCTTAACTCCCTATCGTCACTGTCGAAATAATCTCCCATAATAAAAACTTTTAATACGTGGTCTCATCACCATCGTCGTCACTGTCGTAGATGTCCGCAGCCATAAAGAAAAACCCTATAACCAAGCCAAACATTACTATAACAAATATTGATTCCCCCATGTGAAAATACTATTAACTATTACAAATATAATAAATAATAGTTAAAAAGCCAAATTATTTTGTATAAAAATTTCCTATTGTGCTGCCGTCGCCAATTCTTCTTCAGCACCAGCCGCTGGAGGTGCAGCGTACTTAAATCCATAATTGGTAAAGTTACTCTTTAAAAACTTAGGTAATCTTTTATTTTTCCACATCTTATTGAGTGCCATCGCCTCTGCCGAAGTAATACCTTTAACACCTCTGAATATATATTTCCATTTTGCCACAGGATTATCCCTCAACTTTTGGAGTTTCTCTGCTGACATTACCTTGACTTTCTTACCTGCAGTTGGGACTTTATATACTTTTAAGTTAGCAGGTATGTTTCTTTTTCCTTTTTCTCCAGGAGTTAAAGCCTTAACTCTAATCTCTTTGTTGTGAGTAATACCAGGATACATAGCTGCTAATCTATTTAAGAAATACTGAGGTCCCGCCTTTCTGATATTAATAATTTGTTTGGCATTTGGTCCAGCACCTCCGTTATCTCCAGTAAACTTGGTGTTCACCTCTTTGGTTTCAGGGTTATATTGAAATGGCGGGACTGGTACTCCACCGAGTCCTAACATATATGCAAACTGTAAGTTTCTTGATTTTTTAAAAGCTTCAGCAGGAATTTTAACTATAATCTCAGGGGGTACTTGTTCGTCTTCACCATTCACCCAATCAATTAATCTTTTCCATATTCCTTCCTGGTCTCCTTCGTCTCCACCTTCTTTATCTTCTCCACCTTCATCTTCTCCTTCACCACCTTCAGTATCAACTATTCCTTCTTCATCTTTAATTTCTTCTACTTCAACACATCCTTTCTTTTCAGCATCCCATACTTCTCCTTCTGGGCAATTACATTCATCCTGTAAATCATCCATTGATTGTAATAACTTATTTAATGCGGCAGCTCTAGAATATTTGGCACCATACATTCTGGCGGCCTTCACTAAGACACCTGCACCAATCAATCCAATACCAATAGGTCCCATTAAGGCACCTAAACCTTTAGCTACGGCATACCCTGCACCTGTTTTGACGGCAGTAGAAAATGCCATTTTAGTCACCATAGCGGGTACATTGGTCAGTACCATTGAGGCGACGTTTCCCCCTGCAAAGACACCAAAAAGTTCTTTACCTGTTTTTCCCGTACCTTCAGCAGCACCTTGAAACATCTCACCCATATTTTTATATTGATCGGGATTATTAACCAAATCTATAAGTCCAGCTCTTGCTTCGGCTGGCATCATCATAACCTTGGGAGATTTCGTCAAATTCTCTATAGCCTTCATTGCGTCCCCTCCGCCCATTGCTTTCAATGCTGCTATAAACTCTGCAGGAGTAGATCCCGCATCGACCTTCATATCTCCAAGTCTACTCACTAGTGTATAGACCCCATCTCCATCTTGAACAGCATTGAGTTGTTCAACAAATTTTTGAGTTACCTCCTTAACTTGTGTAGGGGTTTTAACTTGTTGTAGTTCCTCAAAGAGACTTTTGAACCAGGGGGTGTCGGTTAACCACTGGAAAGCCCCTAAGGCACTTCCAATCCCCAGCAACGTGATGGGTAATTTATTACTCTTTAATCCTTTCATGGTGGCAGAGTCTTTGGTCCCTGACATTACTTCTCCACCATCATCTACACTCAAAAAATCTTTAGCTCCCTTTTTCATAGCACCGCCAACTTTCTGGGCACCCTTTTTAATACTTTGTCCAATACCTTTTAAACTAATCTCATCAATCTCTTCTTCTTCAATGACTTCTTCCTCTTCAGTTACAAACCTATAGGTTGATAAGAGGTCAACATCTACTAATTTTTGTACATATCTTCTTAAATCTTTAACTAACTCCTGATTGACTTCATAAGGAGTTTCACATTTACTGTTAGATGATTTGATAGAATCGTAGACTGCTCCAATACTCATCAGTCCACTTACAAACTTTTCTTTTTCTTCATTGTTGGGGAACTCGGGGAACTGCGTCTGCAATCCCTTATCTAACTCTTTGATCTTTTCATTGCCAACCTTATCTAATAGTGATTTGAGTTCTTTAGCGGCTCGCGCTTCAATCTTATCCTTTCCAAATATCTTACCCCCAACTTTATATTTACCTAAAGCCTTGGCAGTCTTATGTTTGAACTTCTCCCAGAACCCTTCATCTAAATGTTGGGTGGCATTTAACTCTGCCAATTCTTCACAAAGCATTAAGAGTTCATATCTCTCATCGAGGATGTTTTCTCTTTTATTTGTAGATTCCTTTATCAGTTGGGCGTACCCAATATATAATTCTTTCTTTTGTCTTCTTATGTTTGATGACATAATAATTCTTTTAAGTGTATATTATATTAATAAATATAAGAAAAAACGTATAAATTGAAATAAAACTGTCTAATAAACAGGAAAGAAATGCAACTCTGGACAACGGATGCCGACACCACCAAAGTATTCCACCAACAAAATATTCCATAGTATCTCATACTCCTCAACATCATACTGCTCCATGTTGGGATTCATTATTGATATCCTATCACAAATGTGCCTCTTACCCAAGATGCAATGCCCCAACTCATGGTACACCACCAACTTCAATAGAAACCCCTCCGATATTACCTCTCTGTTAATTAAAAGGACATTCCTATGTGGGATACAAACACCCAACATATTGTACTCCATCATATCATCAACCAAAATGGAATCGAATATATCGTACATTTCCCATCCCAGTGGTTTGTACTGATCACAATCCTTTAACCACTCATTGACGGGTTGACGTAACTCAGGATCCACATATGGTTTGTTCTGTCCATATACAACCCCCACCAATAAAAAAAATATTAAAACTAACCTAGCAAACATCCACTAATAAATAGTCGGCAGAATACCAATCTACTTATATTGACTCTCG
>Ga0208012_1000732_pt1 | contig 10287 bp, 2 predicted proteins | sample 15BtaG_FD_184090 | JGI IMG/M metagenome (GOLD analysis project Ga0208012, IMG submission 184090) | Marine viral communities from the Subarctic Pacific Ocean - 15B_ETSP_OMZ_AT15312_CsCl metaG (SPAdes) (version 2) | ecosystem: Environmental > Aquatic > Marine > Oceanic | place: Pacific Ocean... | reverse complement strand
GACCGATGCACCAAAGCACATGAATACATCTTTCTACTTACTAAACAAAAGAAGTATTACTACGACAATGATGCCATCAGAGAGCCTCATACTTGGAAAGAAAGCAAACCAAGACCTTCTGGAATGGAAAGAAACGCACAAAAATACAGAGCGAAAGTTAATTATGGCGGAGCAGGAAGTGGTTTTGCAGGACATAGCGGTTCATTAAAGGCAGATGGGACATCATTAAACCATCCAGATGGAAGAAATAAGCGATCTGTTTGGACTGTCACCACAAAACCATTTAAAGGCGCACACTTCGCTGTGTTTCCGCCTGATTTAATAACACCATGCGTTCTTGCAGGGTGTCCTAAAGATGGAACTGTTCTTGACCCTTTTGGTGGTGCGGGGACTACTGGCTTAGTTGCTGACCGAAATGGTCGTAATGCCATATTGATTGAACTCAACGATGAATATGCTGAGATGTCCAGAGATCGACTCTATAATGATGCTCCACTGTTCGTGGATGTAGAATAATTTTATCTATTAAATCTAAGTTAGTGTTCGTCACAGCCTGACGCTTCCTGAAAATATTTTTTTTGCATCCGGCGTGCAGCCGGATAAAATATTTTAGTAAGGTTACAACTGGTGCGAGGAATGTAGCAATAGGTCAATCAAATATTGACTGGTCAAAATTAGAGTGCGAAGTCTGCGAAGGGGATATTGGCTCTTTCTTTAATGACTGGAACAACCGCTAATCGCCTATCTCTTTCGTTCTCAAGCTGTTTGAGAAGCTGTGCTTTCACTGTAGGGGAGATAGTCTTTGACATCATGATCTTATCTCTCTTGGTTCGCCAGTTTTTCATATAACGATCAATGGCTAGGACTGCTTTCTTAGAGTTCATAATATCGGCATGAGATTCCCTATAAGCGATGTATTCGTCAGTTCTTCCTTCTTTCTTTAATCTGTTGAGGGTTTGAACCACTTGATTCACTTCGCCTCTAAGCTCATAGAATTGCTGTTGTAAGCCACCACCCCTACTGGATTGCACAAAACGCCTCATCATAGGCATTCTGTCTGCGCTAGGCGGTATAAAGTCCCTATCAGTGACAGACCTTGTGACTGCATCAACAGCACTCATAACATAACTTCCCAGTGAGCCACCATATCCTTGCATCACATACTGCACTTTTATAGGAGATATATTGAAAAACTCTCCCACCAATCTAGCCACTTCATTGGTGCTGTATTGTGATTGATATCCCTTCTCAAGCCCTTCTTCCATATAAAATGGAACGATGTCTTTTTTAGTGTAGCTGTCATGGTTCATAATGGCATCAACCAAAGGCGCAATCGCTTGAATACCCATAGAAGGTTCAAACTGACCGCCAATAGGCAACGCAGGAAAAGCGAGAGATGTAGCCAGTTGTCTGTTCATGCTCTCTACAACATCTTTAGCGGTACTTTCTCCCATCAGACCATCCATGAGTCTTTCGGGGAACACCTTTGCTATAACACCAACCTCGAAAGGTATGGGAACTTTAAGTGCGAAATCATCTGCAATAGGAATAATCCAGTTGTCATCCCTGACTTCCCTTCTTGCGTTTTTATATTCGTCTGTGTCGCTGACCATTGCATAATAGAGCATTGTCAGCATTCCTATAGAACCAAGTCTTAACAGCATATTCTGAGATATCTGTGCTGGTGTAAGTGATATTCGATCAGATGCGTATTTACCAGACGCTGAACGATAAAGGACATCAAGACCTTGTATTCTTGCGTTTAAGAAAGGAACTGCTGAGGTATAGACTTTAAATAAAGGAGAGTTTCCTCTGCGTCCAAAGTTAATAACTTCAAGTGCCTGATAAGATGCTTCAGACTCTGCAATTATTTCTGCCTCTTGTTCGCTAACCCCTTCTGCAACCTTCCTGTTGTAGGTTTTCTTATATACATCTTTATATACATCTATTCTGGTAGCCGCATCTGATTTTGTTGTCATTTGACCCAGAGCGTCCCAGACAGTCCTAACCCCATTTCTAATAGTTAGTCCTTCTTCTAACTTATCAACCTGCTGTCTAATATATTTAGCAACATCTTTAGGATCGTTTGAGAAATCATAACCACCAACAACAGCCATTCTTTTTAGTTTGTCGAACACCTCGTTACCGCTTGATGTAAAGAAATTTTTAGCAGTACCAACAACAGGTGTCATGCTTGCACCCGATGTGACATAGGCAGACAAAGTATCACGCATCATATTAACAATTACGAAGTCTGGACTTCTCGTAATCATGTCTCTTAAAGCACCAGCAGGTATAGCCAATGCTTGTTCAATACCCCTGTATGGGCTAACACCATAACCCAATAAAGAATCAAGCAACATTGGGTCATTAACTCTAAACCAAACCTCTTTTCCCTGACCGCCATCCTGATACCAGATAATATCTTTAGTAACCTTGTCTGGTTTTTCTTTTAGCTGAACCGCATTACCTGCATTAACAGCATCTCTGGTAACATATTTAAGGGCTTGGTTTCTCATGGCTCTATTAAGTAAAGCCATTGAGTTTCGGGTGATTGCCTCCAGCATATCCACATTAACAGGAGCACTAGAACCCTCTAACTCTACATCAAACGGACTCTTGCCAAGCATTCTTCCACCAGTAGAAGGTCCGTCATATTTTTCATCTTCTTCAAAGTGTCTATAGAAAGGATAGTAGGCAGATTTTTCTTCCCATTCTCGACCTAGCTCTTCATCAAGAATGCCTGTTTTGACAGAAAACCTAATAAGAGAGCGATTAAATGCCTGATAGTTGTCGTACCATTCCTTAATGATAGGGTATTTTTTAACCATTTCATCAGCTTTAGCAATCATCTCATCGGTTACAGGCGTTTCAACCTCTCTACCGCTATCTCTAAGACTAATAGCTCTTTGCACAATAGAATATGCTTTGGCGTATTCTTCTATAGGAATATTAGCTTGTCGCCCGTAAGAATGAAGCCTTGCAAGAGCACCAATTAAACCGCGCTCAATGGCTTGACCATCCATTGTTTTCATTTCGGCATTATCAACAACGATAGCTTGAGCACCATTGGTTGTGGTTCTTAATTCAATACCTCCTCTTAACAGCATCTCAGCCATAAGACCTCTTGCCCTAGATGCAAAAGCCAGCCAAGATGTAGCAGATGCGTCTGCCTCGTATATAATGCCTGTTTTTTCTTGTGATTGTCTCTCTCCTCTTGCCACAGACTCATATTCATAAACAATCCTTTGTCTAAAGCGTTCAAAGGCTTGATCAATATTAGTATTTGGAAATATGTTTTTTAGAATAGACTGAAAGGCAGTGAGATTTTGGTTATCAGCAACAGCTTGTTTTGGTTTTTCTTTTCCATAAGAAACATTTTTTAATATCTCGTACTCAGATTCCCATTTTGCTGTGCTAAGTCTCCTCGAAGCTCTAGTAACAGTAGGGTCATCCATTGACTCATCAATCACCTCTTCTATAGTTTTTCCTTCACCGAACCCTTCTACATTGTATTTCTCTGCGCTCTTATAACCTACTGCTGTGGCATAAGGGTCTGCGTTGAGGTTCCATAATGGTATAGCACCTCTTGAGGTGCTCTTAACATTGGTTTCAGCCTTAGCGTATAGCTCTTGCTGTTCTTCTTCAGTTAGGGTTGGTGCATCTTTTATGCGCCTACTGGCTCTGGTCGTATCAAGAATGTTTCCATCTTGTTCTAAAGGCGATGCTACCTCATGATCGGAACCTACTTCTTGGATGAAGTTTTGATAGGCTTGCCAAGATGGTTCGTAAAGATCGCGAATGGAGGCTTCTTGTATAGAGGATGATCCTTCGGCAAAGGCTTTATCTCCGAGTCTAGCAGCTTTTTGTCTATATCCTTCGTTTTCATTTTCAACTAACTCCGTGTTTAAATTTACACTGTTAAGGTTAAGACCCATTGTATCAGCAATTGGTCGTATTGTTCTTCTAAATGACTGTAATTGTTCAGGCGTATAGGCATCAAAATCTAGTGTCCAGCTTGCTGGATCACCAATAAATATAGCATTGTCCATAGCAGTCAGATCAATGTTCTCTTCTCCCCATACTGCTTCTCTGCTCAATGGTTTTAACAACTCATTAATCTGATTAATCTCATCAAGATTAAAATTAGAATTATCTTGTTTGGTTAATACTAAAGTCCTGTTTGTTCCATTGGGCTGAAGGAATCCTGTAACCACAGAGTCTTGCATAAGAGCATGACCCATTACAGAGGCAATAGCTTGAGCTTCTTCGTAACTAGATTCTGGCAAGGTGATATTAAAGTTCTTATTAATGTCATTACCAAAACTTCCATAGCCTTCTTGTAGGTTGTGGGTAACACCAATATTATCTAAAAACTTTATCTTGCCTCCAGTTGTTAAAAGTTTTTCAAAAGTTCTATCCTGTAATGCACTCCAAGCATCTTTAGATACAGTTACATCATCAGGAATAAACCCTCTAGCCTCTCCTGATTTGGTTTCGGCAACAACCAATGGAGCATCCTGTATTCTCCTACTGGCTCTAGTGGTAGGTTGTTCAACAGCATCATATCGAGCATCTATCTTGTTTGCATCCGAGAGCAATTTATCAAAATTAGTTGCAGAATCAACACCAGCAGGGGCAAACATACTGGCGTTTCTAAAATAGTTAGAATGTGTTTTTAGTTTATCTAAATCAAGATTTCCATAAGCTACAGCCAATTCTCTTGCATGATATTGTGGTTCATTGTAAGCAGGCAATTGTGCAGCAGCTTTTGCATATTCTCTACCTATTGCTCTGCCTTCTTCTGAAATGCTTGCTACATGGTCTTTTACCCAACCATCTATTTCAGGCTGACTACTCCAAAGCAAAACATCGCCCTTCTTGATCTTTTCAGAAACCCTAGAAGGAACAACATAATCACCTTGATCTGCATTTATTGCATAATATAAATCTCCTATTTGCATAGTGCTGAACTGATTACCAAAAGCCTCATTTGTTTCGTTAATCATCCGTTCTGTTGTGCCTCTTTGTATATCTGCATTTTGTTTACGCAAATCTACAATTCTCCTACTAGCTTTAGCAGTTGCTGCGTCCAGAGTTGCGCCCACATCTAGTTCTTTGTCAACCTCTTCTGCTTGTACGGCTTGTAAATCTATACCTAGAGCAGCAGCCCTGTCTAGTTCCCTGAGACTTCTTACCTCACCGACAGTTCTTGCTCCTATGACACCTGACTCAATGTCTTGTAATATATCTATAGGCGATCTAAACCCTGCTGCATTACTGGAATAAATAATAGATCGAATAAAATCAGCAATTCTTTGGAAAAGACTTCTTGGTTTGCCAGTGGCAATTGATTTGTTTTGTGACCAGTATTCAAAAAGCATAGCCACAGCCTCTTCGTTTTGGGTATCAATATCTTTGTCGGAGTAAGTTCTTTTAGCCAAATCATTAAAAGATTCTCCTTTATCAAAGGCTTGCTTGCTTACTGACTCTGGAACCTTAACTCTTTCGGTGTATTTTTTAAGGATATTCCATTCCCTATCAGTAAAGAGATCAAGTTCTCTAAAGGCATGAATCCCCTCATGGTGCAAGGTTCTTGCCATATTGATGACTGCCTGTTCTTCACTTACAGGGTTGCCATCACCATCAAACATTGCATCAGTAACACTAATTAAAACTTTACCAGCAGGATCACGATAATCCCTCTTGGTTATTAACCATCTTCCATAGTCTTTTCGTTCTTTATCAATTCGATTAACAAGTTTAACTCTCACTCTATCGGGAATATTAAGACGCTTGGCAGCCTTTTTAACTTCTTCTCTAAAGCGCCTGTCTCTTTCTTTTAATAGTTTCTTTCTTTCATTTTCTGCGGTAGCTATATCTGTAATGTCCTTCCCAGCAGGAGAGAGAATCCTGTTTTTATTAGCTTCTATTTCAGCTTGACGAGATGTTTCAGACTCTACTAAATCGCTTATAACTTCAGGAGCTACACCCATATTGGTTAATCGTTGAGCATAATCCTCTGTAGATTCTCCTTTGGTTGCAGTCAGGTCATAGACATATTCGCTTTCTAATTCTGCTACATCTCTTGGAACCCACTTGCCTTTATAGGTTTGCTTTCTAGTAAACCTCATCTCAGCTTCTTTATAAGGAGCACCCCGTCTATTAAAACTTCTTCCTTTAGGCGTGAAATATCCCATCTGCTGAATGATTTTCTCCTGCGGAGCAAGACGACCACTCTCTACAAAATCTTCAAACATCTCAGTAGCAGACTCTCTATCCAAGCCAGTTAAATCCATAATAGACTTAGGGGAAACGACTTGATTAGGTCGTTCTAAAGAGTTCTTATAAACAGCATCATACTGCGCAAAGGTGTAAGGTCTGGGTGCAAAATTTGGAAGTGGGGCAGGCGGAACCTCTTTGCCTGCGGAACCTTTGGCAAAGGGAGGTATGCGAGAAAACTTTGCATACGCCATTCTCTTTTGTGATTTGGATAGTTTGGAGAAAGATCGTTCTCCAGTATAGGTTTCAAGGAAACTTTGAAACGCTTTAGAATTAATATCAAGACGGATATTCTTTTCTTTAGCTAAATCCTTGAATGTTTTTTCTGTAATTTTTTCAGGAATATTCCAAGACCTTTCTCCTTCTATGATAGGAGGGAGCCTTTCTTCTACTCCAACAGTATCTTTTGCAGCAGCAACATATTTATCATACTGACGCTTAGAGCCATCAGCAATATCATTTAATAAATCATTAAAGTCTTTTGGTTTTAATAGCTTCTTAGCTTCAGCAACGGTGTAAAAATCTTTCTCTTGTACCTTTCTTCGTTTAAGGTTTTTTCTCCAGACCTGAAGAGCACCACTGACTCTTGTGCCAGAAGGGTCGAGAGTTCTAGCAGGGGCTTTACCGCCCTTGCCTGTAATCTCACCAAGAACTATTCTAGCTTCCTTAACCATTTCATCGGTTATTCGGCTATCGTAGTTTGCTAATACTTGTTTGGGGATTTGAGATGTTTCTGGGTTAATGATGTTCCGAGCTATGCTTTCAGCAGCGCCACTGCCTACTAAACCATTTATTCTTAATAGTTCTTCAACAGCTTTATTTGTTCTTAAATCATTTGATGCTTTATTAAGCTGTTGCTTGGCAACAAAGGCTTCGTTCATATCTTTAGTGCTAGACTGCACTTCATTGGTTCTGGTATTAACAATATCAAATCCATCTTGGGTTTGAACAACCTCAAAATAAGGATTATGTGTCGCTAACTCTTCTTCAAGTCTTGCTTTTTTCTCAGCATCTTCTGGTTTTGTTGAAACAGGACTTTCTTTATTAATAATATTCTGGAGAATTTCGTCATTACTCGTTGGAATGGGTGCTCCAGATTCATCTCTTGTTACAACCAAAGCAGTTGATGTGGTTGGATTCAAATCTTCTGGCTTGCTGGCTATTGGTTTTGAATCTGCTTCATTAAGATATTCCCTACGCTGAACCTCATCCATTCTATTCTTGGCGAAACGCCTAGTTCCAAATGCAGTCATAAGGAAACTGGATATAAAGCCGACACCAGCACCTACAGAAAGCTCATCCATTGCACTGTCAGTGATCGGTAAGTCTGGATCGTATAGGTTTCTTGCAGTGAGGTTCTGCATAATGCCAGCAGTAGCTTCCTGTACGCCCTCAGTACCAGCCTGAGCTAACGCTGCTTTTGTTGCTTCAGCCAAATCAAAACGACCCTTATTAGCTTTGGCGAACCTACTCCATGCTCTTTCAATCGGTAGCAATTCTGTAAACCCAATACCAGCACCTGCTAATTCAGCAAGAAATTCTTTGCCTGCTCCGACCTCTTCACCACGCATTCTTGCTTGTTCAAGTCGCTGTCCTTGTTCTGAAATACCCATAGGAATGGCAAGAGACAAAGCACCAAGCTCTTCTATGCTTCTGGCTCTGCCTGTTGATACAGTTCTAGTAATGCCTCGACCTAAGATCGGAACATCCTTTAACTTACTTAGTGTTGGCATTGTTGCAGATGTTTTACCTGCAAGCCCTACACCTCTAGCAATAGCACCGGGTGTCATAAAGGTAGCAAATGAACCCAAGCCTTTACCCAACATTGTTGAGTAAGCATCACGATACGCTTCTTCTGGTCCAAGTGGACTTTCTTCTATGCTTCTCTGTAATCCTCTTAGTCCCTCACTTAAAGGGCTATCATTGCCTCTATCAAAGATATTAACAATACCCTCTCCAGCAGAAACTAAACCGCTTAGAAAACCTGCTGGAATACCTTTAGCAAGCTCTAAGGCATGACCGCCTAGAGTTCTTTCATATTCTGGGGTAAAGTGATCTGGATATATCTGAGCTAATTGATTTCTTACTGTCCTCTTCTGCTCATCAGACATATTATCCGGAAGATTGATCGTTTTACCATCTGGTAATTGAAGTAAAGGCATAATTATCTACCTAAAAAACTAGCTGCTGTTTGTGTTCCTGTATTGGTCATTCCGCCTATTCTATTTTCTAACTGTGACATTAGCCGATCAATTTTTGCTTCATTGCCTGCTTCACCAAAGTTTTCTTGTAACTGTTTAATTAGATCAAGCATATTTCCTGCCTCAGTAGCTTCAAGCAAACCTTGTTTATATTCCATTTCAATGAGAGCCATAATTGCTTTAAGTTTCTCAGCAGAGCGAGCCGCTTTAAGAGCACTCACTTCTTTACCTGCGGCTGATAAACCACCAGCAAGATCACCTGCTGCTATCCCTGCACCCAATTGAACTAAAGCTGCGCCTTGCTGATCTCTAAGCGATTGACCGCCTTCACCTAATATCGAATTAATTTGATCCATAACCTGTGATCTTGAAGAAGCTATACCCCCTCCAGAAGCATCAACAGCACTAGAAGAAGGATCAATAGGCATATCACCTTTTACCATAGCGCCCCTTAAAGTATCAAGCTGAACTTTTGGATCGAGTTTCTTAAATGCAGAATAACCACCTTTACCAAACAATGTACTTTCGTTCCATTGAGCACGGTTCATAAGAGAGTTAAGCTCTGCTAATTCTTCAGAAGTAAGAGGAACCTCTTTAGCTTCAACATCCGTAGCCTCAACCTCTGTTCCAACGTCAGGTAGTACAGAAGCAACACCAGCACCACCTAAGACTGCTGTGGTTGCAGGATGATTTAAGGCTACATCTGTAACTTTTCCTGCGATTGATGTTGGCTTTATTATTTTTGGCGTTGTGCTACCAAGAACATCCATTACTTCTGGAGTTGTTGTTGATGTTCTAGTTCCGCCTAGCCTTGCTCTTAATCCCGCGATACCTTCATTATACTTATCTCTTATTCCCTTTGTCATGCCTTTAAAGCCGCCCGCTTTATCCCAAGTCTTTTTAGCCCCTTTTAATCCTGTTTTAGCGAGCTTAACTTTTGCTAAATCTAAAGCTATATTTCCCGTTCTTGCCCACGGTCTATCATAATAAGGGTTATCTTCTCCGCCTGTATAAACATCAGTATCTAATAACCAGCCTTCTGGACCCAATACAGTATTACCATAAGGACCTTGTATTCCTGCTTGTTCAGAAATAGGAATCAATCTTCCTTGACTATCTCTAGTCCATCCATCAATTTCTTCTCCACTTTGATACCGAATAGCACCGCCTTCTTTCATTTGCATAGGTGCGCCCTGTGGCATTTGCTGAGGCATTTGTTGTTGTGGCATAGGCTGTTGCATCATTTGCTGTTGCATTGCATTAGGATCAACATTAGGGATTCCACCTAATTCCATAGCCTCTTCCTCAACCACACTTGTTTGAGGCTGTGGATTCATTTGAGATTGATAGGCATTACGCATATCGTTTCGTCTTTTAATCTCGGTGGCAACAAGAAAACTAGGAGCAATCCCAGTGGGTTGCATCATTTCCTGAGCTAATACATCATCAGGATAGTATTCTAGTTCTTTTTGTTGTTCAATAATGCTCATCCCTGTCTGCCTCCCATGCCTTGATATAGACCCAGAGCACCAAGCCCTGCACCTAATGTTTGTTGAAATAAGCCGGGTCGTTGAGCATAACTACTAACAGTCTGTGATGGTTGTAATCCAAGACCCCGAATAATATTGCTTTGGAATCCGATTTGTTGCTGTGGATAACCTTGTTGTCTAAGGAAGTCCTCATAACCAATGTCCATTCCAGCTTGTCTAAAGCCTCGTCTTTGTCCACCGACACCGCCTAGAGCACCGATTCTTTCAAGTGCCATTTGCTGTGCTTGTGGAGCAAACCCACCTAAGAGTTGAGC
>Ga0208012_1000725_pt1 | contig 10368 bp, 1 predicted proteins | sample 15BtaG_FD_184090 | JGI IMG/M metagenome (GOLD analysis project Ga0208012, IMG submission 184090) | Marine viral communities from the Subarctic Pacific Ocean - 15B_ETSP_OMZ_AT15312_CsCl metaG (SPAdes) (version 2) | ecosystem: Environmental > Aquatic > Marine > Oceanic | place: Pacific Ocean... | reverse complement strand
TGGGTCACTCAGGATATCACGACGTGTTACGCCATCACCGTGTCGATGCATTTGATCAATTACGTCCTCGTTTGCTGCCTGTCGGCCGAAGTACCCACCGACACCGCCAACGCCTGCACCAAGCAGGCCACCAAGCCCAGCACCGATGCCTGCGCCCATGCCTGCATCACCAATGCCGCCGAAGTCATTTGACATCCCGCCGGCCATTCCACCATACACACCACCTAGCCCGGCACCGATACCGCCGCCGAGCAGTGCTGTGAGCAATGCGTACTTAGCAGGGTTGGCCATCATCTTGTCAGGCGTGTCGTTCATGCTTGAGAAGATCCTAGGGAACCATCGCTTCTCCCCTTTCTCTTTCATTTCTTCATCTTGCTCACTCAGCGGTTCACGCTCACCAACAGGTGATCGACCATAGCCTGTGATGCCTGCACTGCCGTAAGGAGCTGCTGACTTACTCAGCCCTGGGATCGATGCAAGCGCTTTGAGCCCTGCACCAGTTGCACCACCGGCACCTCCGCCCATCAGTGCATATTTAATTGCTTGCCTGAGCTGACTACGCTTCTCGCCATTTTCATCTTTACCGGGAGCCAAGCTACCGTAGAGAGCACCTGCACCCATACCGAGAGCACCACCCAGAGCAGCTTCCGAGCCTACGTTGGCGAGAGCAGCGTTGACACTGTCGCTCACCGTACTCAGTGCTTGCTTGTTGATACCTTGCCATCCTGCTTCCTTATCCGACAGTTGGGCCGGGGAGTCGCCCCAACCGTTGTCACTGTCTGTACGCACACCAGGATCGAAGCCTGTGTCCTTACCGTATTGGTTGTTGTTCATCACCTTCTTAACAGTAGGCACCATCATGGCGAGCTTGTCGTAGCCTTGCTTAGGCAGACCGGCGGCGTCGAAGCCGCCACCACCGAAGCCGAAGCCACCGCCACCCGTACCAGGGCCCATCGTTGGATCCGTTGGTGGTGTACGTGTTGGCGTCGGTACTGGAGCTGGCCCTGGCGGTGGTGTACGTGTTGGCGTCGGTACCGGAGCCGGCGCCGGCGATGTCGCTGGAGCATCAGACCCAAAAGGATCACTATCTGCTGGGTCAGCTGTTGGGTCATCCTGCGGCCATGATCGATTGTCTGCATATAGATCCAAGTCACTAGGATCGATCCCAGGTGGGTCACTTGCCCCTAAGCCTTGCAGCATGTCCAGTAAGCTCTCCTGGTCGCCTTCGCCACCACCTAAGTGATGAGCTAGAGCACCACCACCAGCAGCGAGGCCTGCACCACCAAGTCCGCCCATCAATGCATTACGTAGCCAAGGCTTCTTACCATCCTCGTCTTCCTCGGAGAAGGCAGCTGAACCGAGGCCAGCAGCAGCACCGAGTCCACCACCGAGCAATGCGTTCGATATGTTGGGGTCCATCCGGGCCAACTTGTCGTAGCTTCCTTGCTTAGGCAAGTCCATGCTGTCTAACATCGACGGTGCTGGTGGGGTTTGGTATTCCATATTATCCAACATTGATGGAGGTGGTGGTTGTGCTGCTTCTGATTGAGCAGAGTATGCGTCAGCCATGGATGGCCCTGTTGGTTGTGGTTGTGCTGCTTCTGATTGAGCAGAGTACGCGTCAGCCATCGACGGGCCTGCTGGTTGCGGCGGTTGTGCTGGTTGTGGGCCAGGAGGTCCTGTTGCTTGACCTACGCCGGCCCACGACGGATCTGCTGGTGGTTGTGGGCCAGGAGGTCCCTGCGGTGCAAGTGATTTACTACCTGCGCCGGCCTGTGCGGGCCCACCGTGAGGTGCTGCATCTCTGAATGTCGGCTCAGCACCGCCGTGAGGTGCTGCACTTCTGAATGCTGGGTTACCCGCTTGTCCGTGAGGTGCTGAGTCTCTGAAACCTGCTGCTGGTGGGCCAGAAGGTCCTGCACCCTTGCTACCCTGTGCACCTAAAAAGCTACCCATCATCGGGCCAGCGATAGCACCTAAAGCAGCGTGTGGCGTGCGGGGCGGTTGTGCTGCTGGAGCAGGTGCTGGCTTCGGTCCGCCCATCATTCCGCTTGGAGCTTGCATTTGTGGCTTACCGAGAGCACCGCCCATCATTCCACCAAGGCCCGCAGCTTGCTTATACTCAGCGAGCTTGTCGTAACCTTCTTTCTCTGGGCCTAGCACTCCGCGCATTGGCTGCTTCGGGGCCATACGTCGACGTACTTCCTCTTGCCAGGCCTTCATCCGTTCAGGCTCCAACGATTTCATGTGCTGATTAAACTCCGAGATAGCCGCATCGGACGTGTATGGTTTACTCGAGTCCTGCCAGGGTCCAGCAGGAGCTGGTTGTGCAGGTTGCTGCGGAGGCTTACCTTGTGGTTCACTACCCCAGCCACGATGACTCCACTCGGTAGCGAGATTCATGAGCGCGTCGCCAAGCGGGCCATTCTGCTGTCCAGGGACCAGACCACCAGCCACCCGTCTCGCACCTACTCGCCCTCTCGTATGATCGGTGTTATCTGAGTGAGCAACATTCCAAGCACCCATCCCGATATCACTCAGGCGGTGTGCAGGATTTGCAGGATGCTTTAAGGCAGCCTCTAGGCCGGCGTTCAAAGCACCACCAATACCCTTTGTGGCATTGTCAGGCCTCCACGGCTTCGGTGGCAAGCCAGCTCCAAAAGCCTCACCATTAGGTCCAAGCTCAGGCGCAGCGTGTTTACTGAAAGCAGCGAGCTTGTCGTACTCCTCCTCAGTTGTCTTGGGCTTACGCTTCCGCAAAGCCTTGTTGACGATACCGTTGAGCATAGCGTCTTCCTCAGCCTTGTCAGTGTTGACGGCTACATCGAGTGGATCGGGCATCATATGCTCCTAGTAAAACGTTGGTCGTTTTGGTTCGTGTGGTAATGCAGCAGGCTCTGTGTGCGCTGGTGCCTTTGGTTGTCCGCCAGGGTTCACCTTCCGAGCAGTAGCGAGTTGGTCCTGCAAAGGCCCCTGGGTAAGTCGCCTATTCTCAGCACTCCTGCCGCTATTGAACGCATTAGCATCTCCACCAACGGCATTCTGGCTGTCCTCGAAGCTTTGGCGTCTCTTCAGGTACCCACTCTCCATCGAGGATACGGGGGCACCTTGAGCCTGTCGTTGTTGGATGTCTGCTCGCTGCTCATTTCCTTGCGCTTCCATGTCCTGGTAGTATCCTAGCCTGTTAGACTTACGCCCGTAGTCTTGCTTCTTCTGCGTGAGCGTAGTGCCGTCAGCAAGTTTGTCACCCACCTTGCCGTTCTGGATCTGATCCCAGTGGGCTAATTGCTTGTGGAAGCGACTGTCACTGTAGTCTTGTGGAGCATACGCCTCGGGCTTCTCTGGTGTCAACGCTTCTTCTGCCTGAGCAGAGTATGCGTCACTCATCGACGGTCCTGAGGGTGTCTTGGTTGGTGCTGTTGGTACTGTTGGTGCTGTTGGTGGATCGATACCTAGGTCATCAAAGAGCGAACCAATAGGCGGAGGGCTGGCTGCTGGTGTCGCTGCTGGTGCTGTTGGTGCTGTTGGTGGATCGATACCTAGGTCATCAAAGAGCGAACCAATGCCTGGAGGGCTGGTATCGGTCCCTGTCGCTGGAGCTGCTGGTGCTGCTGCAGGTGGTGTTGTAGTCGCTGCAGGCGAGGGGAGTGGCCGCATGGTTGTACGGCGGGCGGGCGGTGGTGTAGTCGCTGCGGGGGTTGGTGGGTTATACGGCGGTGCGTACATCCCGCGTATCTCGCCGCCAGGGTATTTGTAGTAGTGCGAATCGCCACCGTACGAGTTATCCCTCCTCCTCATCTTCCCGCCAGCTGCACGATGTGCATTCTCCGCGTTCGCCATGTTGTTTCTGTCCCACGCAGCCTGGTCTTGGCCACCATAATCACCGTCGGCCGGGTAAGGCTTGTGCCCTGGTGCCTGCCATCTATTCTGGGCAGACCAGTTCTTGGCGTCATACGGCTGACCTGTATCCTCTTGGTACGTTGGCTGTATGTACCCTTTGTCGCCTTTGTTTCCATGCGTCGGCGGTGTGTACTCCAACGGTGTACCATTCGCATGTATACCATACGGATGGACCACGCCAGTCGATTTAGGCTTCACTAGCGATTTGTTGCCGGCTCGGGTATATGATCCTTGCGGGAATGGATTAGTGTTGCTATATGGCCACCCTTCATTAAGTGGCGGCACTACATCAGTCGATTTAGGCTTCGCAGCGGTGCCAGTCATAGCTCTGTTGAAGTCCTTACCACGCTGGTTGGTCGATGCTGGTTTACCCTGCTGCAGTCGCCGAGTAGTTGCCTTTGCCGCAGCCGTCTGTGCTGGTTTCGGTAATGTTGCTGGTTGGGCTGGTGTCGCTGCCGGTGGTGGTGTGGGTGGTTTTGCAGCCGAGCCAACCACATTACCCATATTGGTTTGCGGATTGAACTTATTCGTTACCTTGCTGCCTGGAGCTCCTGGCGTAGTCACGGGCGCTCCAAGTGTTGTCGAAGGCAATGCACCTGTAGTCGTGCCAGACAAGTTAGCGCCAGCTTGCGAAGCCTTAATGAGACAACCGGCTGCTTTAATGAGGTCACCGGCTGTCTTAGCGTCATCATCCATTGAATCAACGCGTGTGCCTTTGCCTGCCCCGTACAGACCCATCTCCTCACCTAAGTGACGAGTACGCTTCTGTGCTTCAACGTTACCACCGATCATCCCTGGGATACCCAGCGTGGCGATATTGGCCAAGATCGAGCTTACTGTGCCTGGTGTGCTGTCCGCGCGGCCTGCGTATGCAACATTACGCCGGCTGATACGATCGCCTAGCTCGTTGAATGGTCCTGTGTGGTCCAGCGGGTTAAGCCAGTAGTTGGTTGGCTTCTTATCACGCTGCTGCTTGTGAAAAGCAATACGGTAGTCCTGGTTAGCCAGCTGGCCAGCTAAACCCTTACGGAAGGCTCCCTTGCCCTTCTTGCCGTATTTCGCTGCAGCATCGGTGTCCTTGTCACGATAATCATCTGCTCCACTCTCTGCCCATTGCTTACGCGCTTTGTCTGTCTGCCCCTCACCGCCAGCGATACCAGCACCCAGGTCTACCAGTGCACCAATGTCCCCTGGAATGAAGTCACTGAGCCATCGTGTGGCTTTATTCTGTGATTGGTTGGCGAGACTATTACGAGCGAACTCTTGCAGAGGCTGATCGACCTTGTTCATTGCACTCCATACGCCTTCAAGCCCTTTCTTGTGCTTACCTTCGTTACGACCACGCAGGACGTTACGTGTCGACTCCAGCTGTGCGTCCATACCCATAGTGTCAGCCAAGTAGCTGCCCTCAAGCCCACCAGGAACCTTGGACTTCACCTTCTTCTCATTGGGCTTACCATCGTTGACATAACCGTCACCATCGCCATCACGCCCAGCGAGGCCCTTGGCGGCTTTGATCAAGTCTGCGGCTGATTGTTTGTTCATGGTATTTCCTTGAGTGTTATCTACTGATCCCTTGTAGAAGTGTGGTGCTTCATCTCTTGGCCCTGGTGCCGGTTGGTTCCATTGCCCTCTGTCCCATTCGTTATCGCGATACTGCGGATGCTCTGCTGCTGCTTGAATCCAGTTGCGAGGGATGGGACGGGGGTTATCGTCAAACGCTGGGAAGAAGTACTCTGTCTTCGGGTTACCTTTCCGGTAGCCCCAATTCTCCCGATAGGCCTCAAGGTCACTCTTGTAATCAGAAGGAGCACCAGGAGAGCCGACGGCCTGGAATAACCACTGCCTGCCTGCGTCAGTGGTTAACAGGTCTTCCATCGATCGCCCTGGCTTACCGTCCTTCCCGAAGTACCCGTGCTTCTTAGCCATATCAACCATCCAGTTGATATCGTGCTTCTTCGTGTGGTCTTCTGCCATCCACGCTTTCTCTTGTGCGAATACCTTGTCGGCCTTAGCATCATAGTCTGGATCGCTTCTCTTCGGCCAAGGGTATTTTGGCATCAGTCCAGGGAACTCTACTGTATGTTGTAGGTCCTTCCCTGTCTGCCGCTTGAACTCTTCACCCATGAAGACGAGGTCGGCCATCGAGTTAGCTACTTCACTACTCCGTTGACTTGCTGGTGCATCTCTCACCTTCTTATAATCATCTTCTGCCTCTTCTGCCTGCTGTGTCGCCGTGTCGTAGTGCTGTGAATTAAGTAGCCGCTTTAACTCGCGTTCTTTAATTATCTCGTCGAAGTTGGGATCCTTCCACTCTGGCCAGTCTGGTATAGGGTACGCGTTGTACTTGGCATCGAAGTCTACGGAAGGCGGTGGCCTGATCCCGGCAACCTCGCTGCCTTGGGCCGTGTGCCCTAACTCATGATTTATTGTGCCAGCATCACTAAGCGATACCATGTGAGGTGAGTGGGGATCCTGATTGATTTGCCCAGCAGTTGGCCTTGCCCATGCTCCGCTGCCGCCGTCATCAGTAAACGTAAGCCCACCGAGTGGTCTGTCACCTAAGCGTTGTTTTAGTAGATCTGCACTGATCCGTTGGCTTTCAGTTTTTGTATTGCCAGGGTATCCCAGCCCCTTGGCCAACGGACTAATGTTTCGCATACCTTGGTTAGCCGCGGCGAGAGTCACGGCCCTGCGAGGCGACGACCCGTGCATTCTGTCCGTGTATGCCGTGACTGCCCTTGGATCATGCTTAAATAAGTCTTCTGTCAATTGTCGCGTTGCTTTGCTGTTATGCCCAAGCGGGTATGGGCCGTCAGGTTGCCCCTTCAACACCTTAGTAAGTGCAGGGTTATCGCCAGCAGCTGCACGTAGATCACGCGGTTGCTGCTGCGTGAGTACTTTACCATATCGGCCATTAGGCGCTATTGCTGGGGGTGCAGGACCTCGCGCAGGGTTTGGTGGCGTGAACTTAGGTATTCCCGGCAGTGAGCCATCAGCAGGCTTACTACTCACCGGCGATTTGCTAGGAGATGCTGCACTGGGAAGCCCAGCGCCGCTGTTGTGACTACCTGAGTAGTTACCCCAGCCCGTGAAGGCCTGCTTATCGATACCTGGCCATGAGTCACTCACTGAATTGACCTCCTATCCCTTGCCATGTGTCACTGCTTTCCTTGGTCTGGGCGCCGTACCGCGGTGATTGTCCACTTGGTGTTCCAAGTGGTTTAGGTGTCACCTGCCCTGGTGGTTTACCCCACGGCACATGCTGGATGTTAGTTGTATTGGGATCGTGCCCAGGCTTATCATGACCATGGAATCGGTCAGTCATCCACTGCTTACCCACATAATGATCCTTTCGATCAGGATCTTTAGCCTCCGTAGGATGTTCCATGTACTGCACGGGTCTAAATGGCACTGGGTTCTTCTCGAGCTTACGGGTTGACCAACCTACCTTGGGTGACGTGGGTATGCCTGCGAACCTGTTAGCCCAGCCTTTATCGAGATTATCGATATCTTCTTGGCTCCACCCGTGGATGTTATCATGGTGCCCGTACTGTATTGTGCCTGGTGTGCGGAACGCCTTGTTCACACGTGGTGCGCTTAGCCTCCCAGGTTCGTCCGACATCCCGGTCATGCCCTCGGAACTGTCGTAAATGTTTGGGTGCCGTTGGCCCGCAAAGTCACCAAACCCTGGAGAGTCAGGCGTCCCGTAGAGTGCGTTGTTGCGTGCCTGCTCCTTAGTGTATCCAAAACCGACAGCACCTTGAGGACGCCCAGGCAATACGTACTGGCTATCAGTCTTCTTCAAACCTGTCCCTGTAGGAGGGCCAGTGGGCCAAAACAGATGGCCATTCCACGCTGAGGGATCACGATTGGCCAATGGCATAGTCGGTGCATTGTATCTCGCCAAATACCCTGGCTTTGCGTCCTGCTTACCGCCCCACCAGTCCTTAATCATCTTCCAGTCTTCCCCTGGCGTACCGGGGCGGGGCCCACGCTTACGAGGCTTTGGCTGCGCAGCCTCTGGTGTGTAACCAGCGTAACCAAAGGCTTGCTTATCGATACCTTGCCATGTGTCGCTACTTTGCTTGCCCATTCTCTTCGACAGAGCTTCCACAAGCCGCTGTACAGTCGCACGGCCGTGTTCAGTGCCTCCGAAGTAACCTGCAAGCCCACCAAGGCCCAAACCAGCTCCTGTGGCTGCTGTGTTGCCCATCCAGCTCTCTTCGTCATCGTCTGTGAGATACTTGTAGAGCCCATGACCGGCCAAACCACCCAAGCCGGCACCACCTGCTGTGACACCGACATCTTTGAGCTTATCACGCAGCATATTGCCGCCGTCCACAGCGAACTGATAGTTACCACCACCGAGCGGGCTGTTTGCTGGGGACTCGACGCGGTCGAGTTCTATGCGTTCAGCTGGGCTTAGTGATGCTGTCCACTCTTGCAATAGTTTTGTTTGCTCCTCAGGAGGCATGTAATCTTGATTAATCTCATCAGATAACAGGAAGCTCCCATTAGTAGCCATAGTCTTGTTCTTGATGAACTCCTCGAACTTAGGGCCGAAGTATTCCTTATGTGTTGGCGGCGTCTCGCCCGGCTTCGTACCGGTCAGCTTGGGGTCGAGAGCGTAGCCACCTTCATAACCACGCAACATATGGGCGTATCCGGGGATTGGCCCCTTGGCGAACGCTTCGTAATGAGCAGCAGCCGCTCTGGCTGCTAGTGGGTTATCAATCGCGGCGTCGGCTTGTCCAACACCTTCACGTAGGAAACCCACAAGTGGGTTATCCTCGTCCAAATTGTGGGCGACCGCACTGCTAGGTCGTCCAGCAAGCAGGTGACTGAGTGTGGAGTCCTCATTCTCGCCAGGGACGATTGGCTCGCCTGCGTAATTCACACCTAATGGGGCTTCAGTTGGGTCAGCCTTCATATGGGGCGCGAGTGCTTCGGCTTCCGTAACCTCTGGGTCTACTGCAGGAGCCAATGGCTTATTACCCATAAGCCAGGATTGCCGTCTCGCGGTTGGTACGAACGTTGAGATAGGTATGCCCCAAGGTGTCAATGACGCTGCTGGTGACATGTTATTAGCGTAGTGCTGTAATGACGTTGTGTTTATAGGGAGTGTTGCGGGTGTTGACGCAGCCATGTCATTCATGCCCTTCACAGCAGCTTCCCACTGCTTATCAGAGCCCATACCGTGTGCTGCACCTGTCGCCCCGAGCCCCAGGCCCGCTGCGAGCCAAGGGAGGATACCTGGTGTTCTAGTGTCCGCTAATGGTGTCTTACGTCCACCAAGGCCTGCGATACCTTTACGCTTCTTCTTCTCATCCTGGTCCTTGGTGAACCAGCCAGCCTGCTTGAGCCCAGGCCATGTGTCTGCTGATTGCTTCTCCTCTGGTGCAAAGTCAGCCCATGGATCCTCTTCCTCGAACCAGTCGGGGTGGGCCTTACGCAGCCACTCTTCGTCTGCATTAGGTGAGTAGGACAGCACATCAGCCTCACCACCTGCCGAGCCAATGAGATCGAGGATTTCCTCTAGCTTCTCAGGCGTGTAGCCCTGCAGTAGGTCGTGCTGTTGCTCTCGTACCTGGTACTTCTCCTTGCCATCGATGTATCGCATTGGGTTGTACCAGCCCCGATCGCCTACGTGCTCCGATCCCTCTGTCTTCCAGTGCAGAGCTGCCTCTGGGTGGGACTTCATAGCGTTTGTGAGGGTACGTCTGTCTTCCTCACGCCAATACTCGTCGTTGTATGGGTCTTCGATGAAGTCCTCAGCGTTCTCGCCTTCGCCCTTGGGCATCTTCAGCTGTTCCATGTCCGACATATCAGGGGGCAGCGTGTGATACTGAGCAAACTGCATGGGGTTGTTGCTGTACTCACCTGTCTCATCGCCTACCGTCCACGCTTGCTTGAGGCCGTGCGGGGCCGCGTCTTGGAAGTTAACCGGCGGGGCTTGTGGTTTAGGTTTAGGTTTAGGTTTACCCTCAAATATTGGGCGCCATTTACCGCCAAGCGGACTGCCCAAGGGTACCAATTTATGCCCCTCATCTTTACCGTATTCTGACCCAAGAGCCTGCCCGTACACAGCAATATCCGGCACTCCTGGTTGCCCATCATGCGCGAACCCTTTTGAATCTGGGCGACCATACAACGCATTGTTTGCAGCTTGAATATCGCTATAGCCCGTACCCACATCGTCTACAAATCCCCCAGGGGTAGCTCGCCGAACTAACGCGGATCGCCCGTCACCTACGTCCTGCCTGCCCTTCTTCGGTCCAAAGTAACCTCCAGGACCGGTGTGCAAGCCTAATGCGTTGTACAAAGGCTGCACCAGGCCATCGAGCCCCGCGGCCTGCTTGATCCCAGGCCATGAATTTTGTTCAGCTGAACAAGATGCTACCTTTGGCTCTGCTCCTCCAGCTTCCGTGAGGAACCGCGGCTCAAACAAGGGATCGCTCGTCGGGT
>Ga0208012_1000723_pt1 | contig 10387 bp, 12 predicted proteins | sample 15BtaG_FD_184090 | JGI IMG/M metagenome (GOLD analysis project Ga0208012, IMG submission 184090) | Marine viral communities from the Subarctic Pacific Ocean - 15B_ETSP_OMZ_AT15312_CsCl metaG (SPAdes) (version 2) | ecosystem: Environmental > Aquatic > Marine > Oceanic | place: Pacific Ocean... | reverse complement strand
TTGCTCATTTTGATGTCTTCTTATTTGTTATGGCGGTGCCAAGTTTTATTAGCACCTCCGAATAGATTGCTGATATCAACGCCAGCGTCGTTAGGTGCGACTCCTCCGAGAGGGTCACCTTGCTTTGCTTCGGTGGATGCTGGGGCGGGGGTTGTTCCTTCGAATAAGTCAACGCCTCCGTATGCGCCCTTGCCTACTGCCTCACTCATCTTCTTTCTTGTTTGCGCTGCCTGTTCCATCGCCTTTATTTTGGCGACTTGCTGCTGGCGGGCGGTTTCGGCGTCGTTTTGTTGTTGTGGGGCAGTCTGTCTTGGGGCGGTTGTGCTCTCGGAGAGAACTTGCCCTCCGAGTCCTTGGACTACTTCGGATACTAATCCTGAAAGTATTCCGTCCTCAAACATTATCTCTTTTACGCACTCCTTTATTAGTGGGCGTAAAACTGTCTTTAGTTCTGATTTCTTCACTTATCCCTCAATACGTCATTCAACGCTCGGTTTATTCTGTCTGCTTTGGTTATGATGTTGGGTTCTTTGCCTTCTTTCATCATAAACGCTCCTGTCGTAGATGGCTCTGAAACCATGTCGTAACATACAAGGTTGAAGTCGTCTTCAACGATGGTGCCTTGGGCGTTCTCTGTTACTGAACCCATTCCTCTTGACGAGATGCCGAGAGTTACGCCTGACTCAACTAGTGAGCGGAGTATCTTTCCAGATGGGGTGTTTAGTATCTGTATCTTGCCCATAACGTCGTTGCCGTCCCACCAAGACTCTGTTACGAGGTGGGATGCGTTGGCGAGGTTGATGACTGCTTGATCGGGGTGATCTAGTTCACCTAGTGCTCTGCGCTCTTTGATGAGTTTCTGATAGTTGCTCATCTCTCGCTCAAGGATGCGACGGGGGTATACTCTGCCGTTTCCGTTTTGGGCGTCTGCTCTTTGCATTACGCCTGTTAAGAACATTGCTCCATCTTCACGGACTTGGCGTTTCTCGTCTTCGGTTAGGAAGTCTTGGCAGACTCCACCTTCGCAAAGTGAGAAGTATTCTGTTATTAGTAGTTTATCACTCATATTTTTTTCCTATGCTGGCGCTACCAGCGTGAGTCAACTGCCTTTGCAGCATCGCCTTACTGGTTGTAGCATCCATCTATCTGTCCAATTATTCATTTCTCTTTCCTATTTGTATTCCGTCGTCTGAAATCATTTTATCCAGAACATAAGATGTCCCAGATGATAATGAACTCAATATCAACAGGTTGGCGATATTATAATCAAATGTAAATAGTTCTGTGAAAGCGTTTATGCCGAACAAAAATGCTCCCACCCAAGTGCCTAAACACATTGAACATTGGAATAGTTCTCCTAGTTTGCCTTTGGTTGGACGGATGGAGTCAAATATTGTGCCGTAGGCAAGAATCTGTGTTAAGCCAAACGAGGCAAGAACGAAGTAGATGAGTTCCACATTAGTTCCGATTCATTATGCTCATGCCGTATGGACCTCGTATCCAACCTGGACGGATGGAGCCCTTGACTGGCTCTTGAGGGACTTCACCTAGTTCGGTTGAGTCGCTGCTCTCTGGTTCTGTTAGATAATCATCTACTGCTCTCTCGAACTCTTCGATGTGTTCGAAGTATGGCTTCTCTTCGATAATGAACTTGTTGATGCCGTGGAGAGCAACCTGAACCATATCGTAGTCTTCGTTTAGGAACATCTGTGCTTCCATTGAGCCATAGACATAACCGCCTCGGACGCTCTCTGGTTCTACAATGCCTTCTGCTCTTAGTAGTTTGAATAGTCTGTCTTGAGTGTCGTAGACTTCTTCGCTTGACTTATCTTTTGAGAGTGCTAATATTTTCTTACTCTCGGGATAAATAACGATGTCTACATCTGGATGATCGAAGACTACTAGCTGATTTCCCAGTGTCTTGCGAACATTTAGATTGATGTCTTCTTTTATTCCTAACTTTGGAGGCGACTTGGGTATTGTTACTTTGATAGTCATTATGCTTGTATCTCGCTGACTAAGTTCTGTATTTTTAGAACATCTTCTATCAAGTCTTTATTTATTGGTGTCTCGCGGAAGCCGTCAATCATTGAGATGACTCTCTTGGTTGATTCAACCATTGTTGTGTCTGTCTTTATGTCGTCTGATGCGAGAGCGTCGGTTAGAACTCCGTGGAGTCTTCCGAGTTCTTCATTTAGGTAGATGCTTACATCAACTCCGTTGTCGGAGAAGGATAGGATGTAGCGGTTGAGAAGTTCTTTCTGCTCGCTGAGTATTCCGCTAGAATACTCTTTGTTGTATTTTGATACGAAAGACTTGAATACCAAGTTGTCTATTGGCTTCATCTTGGGAGCATCTGGGGTAGACAATCCTTCCATCATTGATGCGACGACTTTCTGCTCAAGCAATACGCCTGACTTTATGTTGGCGTTGCCTTCGTCGGTAGAGAATAACTGAGACACAGTTGCGATGTTCTTGTAGTTTGGAACGAAGTTGGAGTAGACGCCTGAAGAAAGTTCTTTGTTTACTCTGCTTATTAGGCGATTCTGTGCTTCTTGAATGTCGCTTTCGTTGATGTTGTTTCTCGCTTGTCTGACTTGGAATACTATCTTCTCTGCTGCGAGGTTGTCCATTTCCTTAGTTTCAAGAAGTGTCTTGTATAACTCTAACTCCTCTGATAGGACTGTCTTTGGAGCGAAGGACTCTTTCAAGATGCTTATCGCTGTCTTTTTTGCCTTTCTGTCTCCAGAAATGATTGCTTTTGTAACCTCTTTTAGAAGAGCTTCATAAAGAAAAGCAGTGTTTCTCTTCTTGTTATGTTTATTTCTTGGCATCTATTCCACCTAACTTGCTGTTATTCAGTTCTGTAATTAGTTCCTTGATCTCGTGTTTCACCTCAAACAACATGCTTTCTTCTAAATTGTCTCTATTGGGAACGTCTTCTTGGAATAATCCTGCTTTTCTATACTGATCTGTGACAGTATTGAGACTGTTCAGTCCATTTTGTCCGTATGAACCTGGGTTATTTATTCTGGGAGTGTTCATCTCTGAACCTCTGCGTTTTCTTGCGCTTGCTCTTGTGCCGCGACTTCCCTTGCGATTGCCGTCATCTCTCTTACCTGGTGCTGCGAGGAGAGTGTCTTCTTCTGGAGAAGCAACATCATCTGCTGCCGAGGTTTCCTCAAAGTCTCCTGCGTCTCCGAGCAAGTCATCTTCTCCACCTAAGTCTCCGCCTAAATCGCCGCCTAAGTCTCCGCCCAAGTCGGCACCTCCGCCTCCTCCTGCTGCTTCGCCTTCGGATGCGACAGCTTCAAGTTCGGCGTCAAGCTTTCTGTCGTAGAACATCTCTCTTTGGTTGCGTAGGAACTCTTCTTCTGATAGGTTGAAGATGTTGTCGGCAACCCAGCGACGGGAGAAGAAACCTTCTGTTGCTGCTGCTGCGATGTCGAACTTGGTATTCCAGTGTTCCAACTCTTGGAGTTCTGCCGTCTTTGACGGGTTGTTTAGGGACAACTTGAAGTTTATCAAGTCAGCGCCTTTGTATCCGAGAGTGTAGAGATGAACGATGCCTATCTTCTCAAGTTCTGAGACGATGGAGCGTTGGAGTCTCTGGATGGTTCGTGAGAACCTGATGTCTTTCTGAGCGAGGGTTGTTTTGTCCTCGTCTCCGCCCTCGCCTTGGGTTAGGTAAGATGCTGGTATTTTTAGTGCCGAGAAGAGTTTGTCTCTCAGGTATTTTACATCGTCGATGTCGCCTGTGTTAGAACCGCCTGAGAGGGGTTCTATTTTGGATGATACTCCTCCACGGACTGGAATGAAGTAGTCCTCTTCTGTAGACATTGGATTGTATCGCAAGTCAACGCGCCCAGTGTTGGAGTCAACGACTTGGTTGCGCTTCATCTGCGTCATTACTTTTTGCATGTATTGTTCTACATCTGATGGGGATACATTTCCGACATCAATATAGAATACGCGGCGTTCTGGTGCCCTAACAATACGATACGCCATCATAGCGTCTTCGAGTAGGATAAGTTGGCGGAAGATACGACGGGCGGGTTCAAGGACGGAAGTTCCGTATGGGGCATACTTGTCGTTGCCGAGGATGCGGAAGTGTCCTACCTGCCAGTTCTCAAATGTTAGTCCGCCTGAGTTCCACTGGAACTGGACATATTTTGGGTTTGTTTTGTCCTCGCCTTCAAGTCGTTCTATTTCGTGTGTTGGTAGTCCGACGACAGATTGGATTCCGAGTCGTTCGTCAATGTCGAGATATAGGAAGAAGTCTCCATACTTGCACATTGTGCGACTCCAACCGAATAGGTTGTGCTCAATGTTTAGAACGGTGTGATAGAGTTCGTTTAGAACTGACTTTATCTCTTCGTTTGAGCATTTGATGGAGAGGAGTGGAGATAAGTCTGACGATGTAGTCATCTCGTCTGCGTAGATGTCCATTGCAGATGCTATTTCTGGAGTGTATTCCATTTGCTCAAAGTCTTGGTATCGCTCGGCACGCATTTGGTTCGCCATAATAGCGGTGCTTAGTTGCTCAAATGGGTTGTAGTTCGCCTTCTTGAAGTTTAGTCCAGATGCGGACTGGAACTTGAACTTGTCTAACTGAACTCTTGATAGTTTTCTGCTTGTCTGGGTTCGGTAGTTTACCAATGGACCAGAGAGGAGGCGAGTCAACTGCTTGAATAAAGCTGATTGATTATTTTTGGGGTTGCTGTTGTTCTTTGCCATAATGTATTATCCCTTGTAAAGCCATCCGAAGTGTTGTGCAAGCTCTGCTGCTTGTCGTTGCTCCGAATCCATATTTGTTTCCTTGCGGTAACCTTCTTGTCCCTTTATCTGATTATTTATTCTTGTAGTTGCTACAAACATTGAGTTGACGAATGCTTCTCGGTATTCTTGTTCTACCTTTCCTGCTTCGAAAGCTATGTCTCGAACATAGCATCCAATAGCGAGTGCCATTGTCAAGTCATCGTTGTATCCCCTCATTGCTTCTGGACGTCCATTGTTCCAAATAAATGTCCTTAATTCGTTTATTGTTCTCTGTGATCGAATAGTAATTAGGTTGTTGCGGATAAACTCTTCCAACTTTGCTATGATAATAGGGCGAGTTTTTGATGTTGTTGAGAAACCCAAGACAGTGTTGGACATGTTTTCCGCTTGAACCTGTGGAACATACTCATGAGTTGACTTCATGGAGTAGTATATATTAGTATAACACATTTCTTTCAACTTTGTAAGAACTGTGTATCCAACTGAGTTATTTTCTACTACTACCATTGCATTATTGTAGTCTTTTCCTGTGCTGAATAGCATTTCTGAATAGGTGTCTAATGTTGGTTTTCCTTGATACTCGGCAACTATCTCCATAGTCTCTAACTTGATTATGTGGAATGTCGAGTTATCCTTTCCGTCGCCTCGTGCGACATCGGCAGTTATTAGGTAGTTGTTTTCTTGTTGTGCCTTTTCCCAAATCCAAATGTTCCTGTCAAACCCTACTCTATATTCAGGCTCTGTCATTTCGCTTTCTAATCTCGATATCTCGTCGCCGTGGATGACTGTTTCGCCAGACATATTGAAGGAACACTCCAACTCCTGTGCGATTGCTCGGCGAGACATGTTCTTTGTCTCTTTCTCGAACCATTTCTGATCTCTGTCGGGATGAACGTCCCAAAGGAGAGTAGTCATAAAGAAGTCGTTTTCTTCTGCCTGTGCGTCAACGCACGCTTTGTGGAACCAGTTTCCGACACCGTTGGGTGAAGAGAGGGCGATACAGCGTCCACCTGTTGATAGGGTGGAGTATAGTGCTGTCCAGATTTCGTCCATTCCCTCAACGTGAGCAGCCTCATCTACGACGAGGAGTGAGAGTGCTTCAGAACGTCCAGCGTCTGCTGATGTTGCCGATGCCTTTATCTCTGAGCCGTTTGATAGGACGAATGATGCTCGGTTGTCGATGTCTATCGATGCTATCTGCATCCACGGTGGCAAGTTCTTCATAATGTGCTTCACCTTCTTGACGAGGTTAGAAGCAACTTGGAACTTGGTTGCAACGACAAGGACGTTCTTGTTTCTATGAAAGAGAAGCATCCAAGCGATGTAGGCAGCAGTTGTGGTTGAGATACCCAACTGGCGTGCTTTTAGTATTACGTTGAAGCGGTGATCGTTGAAGTTCTTTACGAGTTCCTCTTGAAAGTCGTAAAGTTTGAATGGAAGAAGTCCTTCGAGTGGATGGGCAATCTTCGCATAGTTAGTTATGAAGTATGTCGGATCTTTTCCGCTTTTTAGTATCTCTTTTAGTATTTCGTTCTTTGTAAGTTGAAACGACATCTATACATCACTTATTCTTTCCAAGAGATAGGAAGTCACGGATTGACTTATCAAGCCTGTCCTCTGATGCTTCACTCACAGGCATAACGTCGCTTAGATTTCCAACCTTGTATGATTTGTTGCCGTTTACGAAAGCACGAACGCGAGAAGTGTTCTGAACCATTACTTGGACTTCACCTTCGGCGGTTAGGTTGAGAGTGTCTTTTGTTATCTTCTTGTACTCTTTCTTGATGAAACTTGCAACGTTCTCTATCATCTCTTCGACTTCTGCCTCAATATCACCAGCGTAGACGTCTTTTAGTCTAATGTCGCTTTGATAGTTGATGTTGAGTAGGTTTCCGTGAAGGTTGACACCAAATCCGTCGATGACGCGAGAGTCTGTGAGAGCATCGCCCTCTTCTCTCTTCAATCCTACTTTCTTTACTTCGCCGTCTGGGACGAAACGTTCGTCGTGTGCTCCGTCGCGTGCATTTGCTGCCGCTTGTGAAATACCTTGTACGATGTCTAAAACTGTTGCCATTTTATTTGTTTTCCTTTTTTGGACGCCATCCTTCTGTCCAGCGTTGTTCTCTGCCCTCAATCCATTGGATGTGACATTTGTTGCAACAACCGAACTTGCTCATATAGACATCATCCCTTCTGTCGAAGGAATAGACATCGCAAACAGAACAAACCCTATTGCTATCTTTATTAAGTAGTTTTTTTGATATCAAAACGCCTTGGACTTCCATTTTTTCAGTCTTTTCAGTCAATCTTTTTACTTTTTGGGCGAGTTCCTTCAATTGTTCGAGATAATCTTTCTCTTTTTCTTCGTCCCAGTTCTTTGACGGATGTTGAACTGCTTCCTCTCCGTACTTCTCTGCTATTGCTTTCTCTACCTTTATTTCGTAGTTTGGATCGGTGTCTTCGCTCATTTCATTATTTCCGATGCGGCGTAGAGTGTTCCCAAAGTTAGTCCTATTCCTGCGACGACACCGCCTGCCATCCACCAGTGGTTGTTTTTATTTGGCTGTTCGAGTGCAAGTTCTCTATAGGTGTTTATTTCGTCGTTCTTTATGTCCATCAACAAGTTGTGTCTTTCATCAAGAGAATCATAACTTATTTGCAAGCTGTCTATTTGGAACTGCATATTTGCTGTGGTTCTCGCTATTTCGTATTCAACTCGCAAGTCGCACTCTTCAAAAGAATACTGGTTGTCGGCAAGCAGTTGTGCGGTTGCCGATGGGTTGAACAGAGTTCCTGCAAATGGTGCTGGCTCTGCCTCATCCAGATGCGTATATCTTGGAGCGTCCTGCGCAAACGCTGGCGTTGCGGCGAACAAAGTAACTGCCAATATTTGTGATGTAAGTCTATTCTTCATATGTAAAACCAAACTCTTCCTCTATTGCTCTGTTTGCCATCTCGGGGTTTTCTGAAAGAGTTTCTAATAGTTCTAAATATCTTGCTCTCTTCTCGAATGAAAGTGATTCTTCTCTATTCTCGAACTCTCTTTCTAGTCTCGCCAATGATTCGTCTCTCAGTCGGAGTGCTTCTTCTTTCTCTTCTTGCTCTTTGTTGCGACTATTCTCTAAAACCTCTATCTCTTTCTTATAGTTGTCGATAGTGTTGTCAAGTATCTTCTTATACATCGCTACATTTTTGCGAGACATTAACCATACGAATAGCGTCCAAGCGGAGATTGCTATTATTTTCCAATGGTGCTTCGCCCATACCCACGCTTTAGTTAGTGATAGTATCATTCACTCTTTCCGAACTTCAGCATAGAGACTACATCAACGGCAGCTTGTCCAGAGATGTAGCAGACTGCTACCCATACCCAGTGCTCGCTCTCAAGACTTCCTTGATACATTAGCCCTGTTGCTATTAGAAATGTTAGTAGTTTCCTCGAAATAAACTTGTTTAGCGCCTTATCCATCAAAACTTTCATAGTCATAATACCTCCGTAGTGTTTCTATAAATAGTATTAGACAACAACTTTGGCAAAACCATTTTCCTTTTCGATGGATATAACATGATCAACGCAGTCTTTCAGAGAATCTAAGTGAGATATTAGTATCACTGTTTTGAAATAAGACTTTACCATCTCCAATATTCTCACGAAACCCTCTAAGTTCTCTGCGTCGAGGGCTGTTCCAGGTTCATCTAGTATGAATACTGACGGAGATGGGAGTGAACTTACATGCAAGAGAGCGAGGCGTATCGCCATTGACGCTATTGTCTTCTCAGCGCCTGAACCCAGTTCTATCGGACGGGGTTCGTGTCTTGGATGCTTGATATAAACATTGAGTCTGCGTCCATCGTTCTCGAAAAAGACTTCGAAGTCAACTATGTTGGTGAGAACTTTCGCTATCTCTTCGTTTATCGCTGGGAGTTTTCTTTTGATAATGTCGTATGAGATGCCGCTAGAATGCATACACTTGGTGAACAAGTCGTATGCTGAATACTCTTCTCGCAAGTCTGATAGTTCTGCTTTTTGCTCTTCAATGTTTTGTAACTTCTGCTCGTATGATCCGTGCGCCATAAACAAGTCGTTTAGATCGGTGACGCATTCGTCGTGCTCTTTCTTTATTTTCACTAAGTCTCTCGCCTTCTTTTTCTTATCGGAGACGAGGTGTTCGAGGTTCTCAATAGCGTCTTTGTTTACTTCGTAAATCTCAATGTGCTTTTTGATCTCCTCTATTTCGTGTCTGATTACCTCTACTTTGGATATGTTGCCGCCGATTTGGAGAGATAAGACGGAGATTTCGCTTTCTACTGCTGTTCTGCGGTTTACGAGGGCGTCGTATTTGGATAGATAGTCGTCTACCCTGTCTGCTTCCAGTTTCTCCAACTGGTTTAGTATGTCTTCGCCTTGTTTGCGGAGTTCTGAGACTTGTTCGTTCAGGTTTGGGAGGACTTCTCTCGCCGTGTGTGCGTTGCAGATGAACTTACACGAGGTATATTTGTCTCCGCAAGGGACTTCATCTAGTAGTTTTACCTTATTGTTCGCCGATATAACATCTTTTTCTGCGTTTTTGAGAGAGTTTTCTACTTCTATTCTCTCGCTTTCTTTATTTGTCGCTTCTTCTTTCTTGTTTTTCAGGTTTTCTATGTCGTATTTGTCTAGGAAGTCAATAAGTTTTACAACAAGTTCTTCGTTTTCTTGCTTCTTTACAATACTTGCTGTGTTTTCGTCTATCAGAGTTGTTGCCTCTGATGTTTTAGTCTCCAACTTGTTTCGATAGTCGTCGATGTCGATAATGTTGACTGGAATGGAGGATATTTTATTCTCCAAGTCTTGGAGTTCTGCCTCCATAGTTAGTGTATTCTCTTCGAATGCTTTACAACGAATCTTATTTGTGGCGATGTCTTCGTCACTTATGGCGAGTTCTTTGGCTGCTTGTTCCATTTCTTCGTCGAAGTTCTTGTCCTCCAACCTTTTTAGAGCACCTCTCATATCTGAGGCGTCGTCTTTGGCGAGTTTATACTTCTTGTCGAAGATTTCAAGGTCAAGGAACTTTGCTAGAATCTCTTTCCTCCGAGTTGAACCCTCTTTGATGAATGTGAGACTATCCAACTGAGACGCCATTGATGTTAGTAGAAAGTCGTCAAGAGTTCCAAGCATCTTGCGGATATTCTTGTCGGTGTCTGCTCTCGTCATTCCGTTATGACTTATTATCTCGTTGCCGAGGGAATCTATTTCAGTGAAGTCTACATTGGTTTTTGCCTCCAATGTCTCTTCGCCTTTCAACTTCTTGGTGTATTTCTCGCTGGTTCTTTCAACGACGAACTGCCTGTCTCCAATAGACAAACCGATGCGTCCCATTCCGAGTTCTCTGTTCTGGTTTATTATGTTTAGATTCTTTCGCTCGTTCTTGGATGTTGAGTTGAATAGCGTGTAGAGTGCGGCGTCAACAATGCTTGACTTTCCAGAATAGTTCTTTCCGAAGATGCCGACGATGCCTGTGAGGTTTGAGAAGTCTACTGAGTTCTCTTCTCCGTAGTTGAACAGGTTGTCCCACTGGAAAGTGTCGAGTTTCCAGTTTACATTTCTCGCTACTTCTTCTTCACTCTC
>Ga0208012_1000716_pt1 | contig 10465 bp, 10 predicted proteins | sample 15BtaG_FD_184090 | JGI IMG/M metagenome (GOLD analysis project Ga0208012, IMG submission 184090) | Marine viral communities from the Subarctic Pacific Ocean - 15B_ETSP_OMZ_AT15312_CsCl metaG (SPAdes) (version 2) | ecosystem: Environmental > Aquatic > Marine > Oceanic | place: Pacific Ocean... | reverse complement strand
ATATTACAGCTGCTGGATCTCAAGAAGCTTTTGCTGCAGCAGCTGCGGGTGGATTAATAGGCGGTTCAGATATAAGATTGAAAGAAAATATAGAATTGATTGGAAAATCATCACTTGGAATAAATATATATGAATTTGATTATATAAATAAATTACATGGTGAAGGAAGATATAGAGGAGTTATGGCTCAAGAAGTACCAGAAGCTTCATTTTTACATGAAGATGGATATTTATGGGTAGATTATTCAAAAGTAGATGTTTTATTTGAAAAGGTTTATTAAAAAAACATTTGTTTCATAACATAAAAAGGTTATATATTATACCATATGTATATCGTAATTCCAATATTTTCTGATGGGTTTATCCATCAATTGCATGAAAAAAATAAACTATCATTGTTGTATGTGAAAGAACTTGGTGGCGTTGGTAAAATGCTTCAAATCAATCATATGGATACATTAGAGAAAGATTCTTATGATTTTCTAATCGATTCAACAATCATCACAACTGATGCTAAAAGGTTATTGACCATTCACCCATTCAAAAAAGTATATGATGTTAATATCTTGAATTGGTGGATTGATAATAAACCATTAGATGAATATGTTAAAAATAACGCTATCGATTTTATGAACAATAAGTATTATAAGATGAAGAATGTTAATTCAATCATCCCATCAATTAAACATTTAGAATGGTGTGATGATTTATCTAAAGATATTGAAAAGGTTTGGGGTAAAAAAGATACCATTGATTTTGAAAATTATGAGATATATAATAATGAGGTTGTTGTAGCATTCACATCAATAGAAAAACAAGGTATAAAAGTAACAGATAATGTATGTGATATATTTGATGGTAGGGTTAAGAAACACATATCAGATGGCAAGTTATATTCTAATTATAACTTAACTACATCAACTGGGAGGCCGAGTAATTCATTTGGATCGGTTAATTTCGCAGCTTTAACCAACGCACATCGTATGGCTTTTGTTCCCCAAAATCATTTATTAGTTGAATATGATTATGACGCATATCATTTAAGATTGATTGGTGATTTTATTGGATATAAATTCCCACAAGCATCTGTTCACGAATATTTATCAAGTTTCTATGGTTCGACATATGAGGAATCAAAACAAATAACATTTAAGTTGTTGTATGGTGGTATAAGTGAAGATATAGCTAATTCTATACCATTCTTCAGAAAAATTAAAGATTATATTGATATTAAATGGAAAGAATATAATGAACATAAATTTGTTTCAACAGATATTTATAGTAGGAAACTTACACAGAATAACCATCAAGATATGAATAGAAATAAACTATTTAATTACTTGATACAGGCATATGAAACTGAAAGAAATATTAAGACGATAATTGAACTTCAGAAATATTTATATGATAAACATTCAACATTAGTATTGTATGGTTATGATAGTTTCACATTAGATTTTAATAAAAAAGATGGAGTTGATTTATTGAAGGAAGTTAGAAAAATATTGGAACAAGATAAATATTTGACGAAGATTAAAGCCGGTGATAACTTTGGTTCAATGAACTCAATTACAGAGAGGTTATAAAATGAAATTAATTGATAAAATATTAGAAGATTTCTCAGCTCTAGATGAAGTTATTGCTACCGAAGTTGATAACTTCCAAAACCCAATTCATATCTTAAAACTTAAAGAAGTTATGTCATCGTATGGTATTCAAGATGAAGTGATAGAAGAACTTATTCAGACATTGACTGAAGATGATATTGTAAAAAATAAGAAAACTGGTAATACTTATGTTGTAAAAACACATAATAAAAAAACACAAGATTTGGTTAAAAAGAATGCTAGTCCTGAAGATGTTAAAAAAGAAAAAGATGATTCTGAAGTTGAAAAGGAAAAATCTACTGAAAAATCAAAAAGAAATATAAATTCGGAAAATCAAAAAGTAGTTGGTGATTTTGATAAAAGAATTAATAGCAATATTGAATTTCTAAGTGATGATAAAAAACAATTAGCAAAAGAAACTTCAGTAAAAATAAAAACTTTATATGATGAAGATTCAACAACTGAACAGAAAAAAGAAGCTGCTCAATGGATGGTTGATAATGCTGGATTTTCAGCTAATCAAATGCCAAAGTCAGGACAAAGAAAAGCTTATCTTAATAAGATAGGTGGTGATAGAAAAATACTTGGTAATGGAACGAAAAATACAGAAAATTTAGTTCAAAAAGTAGAATCGGTATTGGGTAAATTAAAAACATTTGATTCTAAAGCTGTTACGCAGGGATTTACGACAGCCGCTAAACCTGATTTAGGTGATGAAAATATTGTTAAACCTAAAGAGGGTAGTGATGACCCAGTTACTAAATATTTTTCAGAACATCCAATATTACAAAAAATAAGAGGTGGATTGCATGGTATATATGTTGTCAAAGATGAGGATAATAAACCTAAAATGCCAAGTAATGAACACTCAAAAGATTATTTAAGTCAAAGTTTTAAAAATCCAGCCCTTTCAAACACAATAAACTTTGCTAAAAAAGAAGCTACATCGGGTAATGTAGATGGGGGTGTCGCTACCTCATTAGAAAATCATCAAAAGAATTTAGATAACATATTAAAAAATTATGAAATACCAAGTGGGAAAGCTCGACAAGCTATTGCTGATAGTTACAATGAGTTAATGGTTGGTTTGCATAAAGCTGATCCTGATATCGCTAGTTCAATTATGAAACAGATTGCTGAAAATAATTTATATGAACAAGAGTTGGCTGCAGGTGAAGAAGTTTATTTACCATCGGCTGGTAACTTTCCTGCTGGTGATAAAATAAAAGGTGGAACTACTGAAAGGGTTGCTTTAGTTAGTTGTAAGTTTGGTAAAGCTGGTAGAATTTATGGTTGTCCAGCTAATTCAAAAACTATTTGTGAGTTACATCCAGATCCAAAAAAACAAAATAATCAAGGACAGTATCTTGGTGAAAAAGGACATACATTAGTTATTAATGATGAATTAATAAAGGGTAAAACAAAAGAAGAAACTAAAGAAAAAACTAAAACTTTTATTAAAGATTCATTAACTGAAGTAGATTTGGGTGATACATTTTCCGATGAAGAAATGGATGAAATAGCTACCATAACAGCTGACTATATGGAAGAAATTGATAATATTAAAAAGGAACTTAATAGTAAGGAGTTCCCAAATAAAGGAGCTTATTGGAAAGAGTTTAGTAAGAGAGTAGCTAAAATAGAAGATGGGTATAAAAAAAGAATGGGTAAAGTTGTTACCAAAGAACATGCAGCTGCTATGATAGGTGAAAATAATGCTGGTAATTTGGTTCAAAAAGGTGGTGTTAAAATTGAAGCACTTATGTCAACAATTGAAATTGCAAATAATATTAGAACAAATGAATCATTAAATGATTTAGAACACAATAAACAATATTATGATGAAAATGGTGATCCTAAATTTGTTACCAGTAAAGGAACTCAAAATCCAAACGATTATTCGATAACATTTAGAACTAAAAGAACTGCTGGTAGAACTGGTGGTGGTTGTCAATTATCATTTACAGGTGATGGAACACCTCCAAAAAATAATTTACAAGATGATGGTTCTTTAACAGATGCTCAAACTGGTGAAGAGAGAGAAGTATAATGAAAACCCAACTCTTAGCCACATTCACAACAAAAGAAACCCTCGAAGATACAATCGATAGGATAACAAATGCTTATACAATCGCATTTGATAAAATTTATGTATTGCAAAATGAAGATGAAAATGAAGAATTAATTTGCACCTACAATGTTGATATGGATAAAGGTGCAGATTTTAATGATGTAAAAAATACAATTTCATTACACAGAAAAAAACATTCAAATAGTTTATATACTATTAATGCTTTAAATGAAGTTATATCAAGTTTAAACAATGGTGTAGTCGATAGTAAATTTATAGTTCCCTGGGAAAACTTTAAGAACACATTGATGGTTACAAACGCAGAAGGTTTGAATAAAATCAATACAAGAATTTTTAAAATAATAAAAATAAGTTAGTCGTTTCAATAAATTAATATATACTTATATATACAATATAGGAGAAAATAGGTTATGTCAAAAACAGAAGAAACTCTACAAGTCGTAGAAGAAACAGAAGAATTATCACCCTTATATTATTTCTATTCAGTAGGATGTGGTTGGTGTAAAAAATCAGAACCAATCGTTGATGAATTAATCGATGAAGGATATGATATTCTTAAACTTGATTTATCTGACCCAGAAAATAAGAAAATCAATGAAGAACTTAAAAAAGAATTTAACACACAATGTGGAACGCCGTGGCTAATCAATGCTGATACGGGTCACCAAATTTGTGGATTTCGTGAAAAAGATATTATGTTGAAATGGGTGAATGGTGAAGATATTCCTCAACCACCTAAACCAAAAGGTCCACCACCACCACCACCACAAGACTTTGATAATGAAGGTCAGGTGAAAGAGTGGAAAGAAAAATATGAAGCTTGGAAAGAAGAAAACAAACATATGCCAAATCTTCCAGAAAGTAATCAAATGTTACAGCGATTACAACAACAGAAGAAAATGATGGAACAGAAACAGGCTCAACAAGCTCCACAGAATGGTGTAGATGATGTAAGATTGACAAATCTTGAAATTAAACTTGATGCACTAATTAAACATTTAGGGGTTAGGATAGACCCAGCCAAATTGGCTAAACCAAAACAACCAGTAATTCCACAAAAACAAAACTTTAAACCACCACCACCTTCAAACAAACCACCAAAGGTTAAAAAAGGTAAGAAGTAATGGCAAAGTTCAGACCTAAAGTAACAAAAGATAGACAGGCTACTGAACAAGAATTAAACTGTATTGACAAAACCGAAAAGATGTTAGGGGAAGAACAAAAACTTCCCCCAGCATCTCAAATGGTTAGAAATATCGCAGTTGACCATTGGAAAGGTTTGAAGGCTTGGTTAAAAGGTTCACAAGTTATATCAACACAAGACGAAGCTCAACGAAGGTGGGAAATATGTTTAAAATGTCCCAATCTTAAATACGATGAAACAAATCCAGACACAAATAAAAAAGATGGTAGATGTACTCATTGTGGGTGTTTTATGAATGTGAAAGTTCATTACGCTACAGCAGAATGTCCGATAAAAAAATGGGAAAAGGAATGTGGTCATGGGTGTGAATGTGGATGTGAGGAAAATTGTAAAAAATAAATAAAAAAGATCTTGTTTTATATATCAAAAAAGATATATATTATAGAAATAGGTTATATGGTTATACGATTTAACCATAAGCAATAAACGATAAACGATAAAACACAGTAGGAGAAAAACGCATGGATATAAGTGCAATCAAATCAAAGCTAACGCAGTTACAATCAACAACATCAAACAAAGATAACTTTTGGAAACCTGAACCAGGTACACAGATAGTTAGAATTGTTCCTTACAAACATAATAAAGATAATCCATTTATTGAATTATACTTTCATTATAATTTGGGTAACAATAAAACTTATATGTCACCTGTATCATTTGGTCGACCAGACCCAGTTGAAGAATTTTCAAATAAATTGAAAGCAACTGGTAATAAAGATGAATGGATTCAAGGAAAACGACTAGAACCTAAAATGAGAACTTTTGTTCCCGTTATTGTTCGTGGCCGTGAATCTGAAGGTGTTAAGTTTTGGGGATTTGGTAAAACAGTTTATCAAGAATTGTTAGGTGTTATCGCTGACCCTGATTATGGTGATATTACAGATCCAACAAGTGGTCGTGATATTGGTATTGAACGCCAAACACCAGCCGAAGCAGGAAATCAGTATGGTAAAACAACAGTTCGTGTTAAACCAAACCAAACTACAATCACAGACAATGATACTTTACTTCAAAGTATTTTCGACAATCAAGCTGATTTAACGGAGTTATATACTGAACCATCTTATGATGATTTAAAAGAAGCTCTTGCTAATTATTTAAATCCATCAGATGACACAACCGAAACATCAACAAGTACAACAGCAACACCAACAGCAACAACTACTGCTACTGCTACTGCTGCAAAAGCTACTTCTGATGTAGGTGATGCTTTTGATGATTTATTCAATAGCTAAATAATCAATTAAAATTGGTGGTTGTTAAAGATTGGGATAACGCCGCTCAACATTCGCTACCGGCTACAACCACTAATTTTATCATAGGAGAATTTTTATGTCAAACAAAGACGAATTGGCTAATGTTATAGCCAGTGAATTAAATAAACAATTCAAACATCAAAAAGTAGCTTACTTTCTCCGCGATGGTGATGGGAGTCCAACTGACATTACAGATTGGATTTCAACTGGTTCAACAATGTTAGATTTAGCAATAGCAAACAAACCAAGTGGTGGAGTTGCTGTTGGTAGAATAACAGAATTGAATGGTTTAGAAGGTAGTGGTAAATCACTTATTGGTTCACATCTATTAGCATCAACACAGAAAAAGGATGGTATAGCAGTTTACATTGATACTGAATCTGCTGTATCACCTGAATTTCTTGATGCTATTGGTGTAGATACTGAAAGTATGTTATATGTACATCTTGAAACGGTTGAAGAAATATTTGAAACAATAGAAACAATCATCACTAAAATTAGAGAATCAAATAACGACAAATTGGTTACAATACTCGTTGATAGTTTAGCAGCTGCATCTACAAAAGTAGAAATGGATGCTGACTATGACCAAGCTGGTTGGGCAACTCAAAAAGCAATCATCATATCAAAGGCAATGAGAAAAGTAACACAAATGGTGGCTCGTCAAAGAGTGGCTCTCATTTTTACAAATCAACTTCGTCAGAAACTTGGTGTTATGTTTGGAGATCCGTGGACTACAAGTGGTGGTAAAGCATTACCATTTCATGCATCAACTCGTGTTCGGTTTAAGAACGCTGGTCAGATAAAAGATAGTAGTAAAAAGAATACAATAGGAATTAAGATTAAAGCTCAAGTGGTTAAGAATCGTCTCGGACCACCAATGAGAACTGCTGAATTTCCATTATATTTTGATACTGGTATTGATGATACTGGTAGTTGGTTAACCACTATGAAAGAACATAAACTTTTAAAACAAGGTGGTGCTTGGTACACAATACAGCATGCCAATACAGAAACAGGTGAACTTATCAAAGAATACAAATTTCAATCAAAGGATTTTGAAAACTTATTGTTAGAAAATCCAGACTTTAAAGAATTTTGTTATCAACAGATATGTGATGCTTGTATCTTAAAGTATGATTCATCAGAACTTGGCATAGATGATGTAAGCGAAACTACCGACACAATAGATGAATTGTAAATTTCTTTTAGTTTTTTTCTTTTAGTTTTATATTTATATATGTAATGGGCAGAAAACGAAAATATAAAACAGACGAAGAGCGTAAAGAAGCTCAACGAAAATGGGCTCGTGAGTATTATTATCGGAATAAAGATAAGATAAACAAACGAACTATGGAGATATATTATGAAAGAAAAAACAAAGTTCAAAAGAAATTGCACTGAATGCGATGATATTATGTTATATTCTACGAAAGGTAATTATGTTAAAGCTGAAGTAAATAATTACTTATGTGGAAAATGTAAAAATAATATAGTATGGAAGAAAAAATGTAATGGGTGTAATAAGGAATTATTTTACAGTAGAAAAAGTAATTTAACTTATTCGATTAAAAATAATTCCTTATGTTCTAAATGTAGAAATTTGATTACATCCAGTTGTAGAATTGGAAAAACTCGTGAAGAAATATACGGTAAAGAAAAAACCCAGGAAATGAACAGAAAATTTAGAAAAACTCGTAAGGGTAAACCAATACATTCCGATGAACATAAAGAATATCTGAAACACAATTCTATATTTGCTACACTTGAAGGAAAAGAACGGTATAATAAGATATATAAGAAACGATTGGGAGGAATTGATTATGATGAATATATACAAAATCAGTCAGAACTCGTTAAATATAGAAATAAAGTTAGATATATTACAGAAAAACAACCAATAGAATTGTTAGAAAATTATGAAAAAAGAGGTGTAGCCGGTTACGTAGGTGCCTATCATTTAGACCACATTTATCCCATATCTAAGGGATTTGAAAACAATATATCACCGGAAATTATAGGTGACATATCTAATTTGCAATTTATTACTTGGGAAGAAAATTTGAAAAAACAAGACAAAATAATAAATGGATAAGAAAAAATTAAACGGAAAATTCATATCTTTTTTAGATCAAATAGATGATTCACATAAAAACGACAAACTAAACTTAAACGATAAAGTTTTAATTGTGGATGGGCTCAATACATTTATCCGATCATTTTCAGTTAACCCGGCAATCAATGATGATGGCGTGCACATCGGGGGGATTGCTGGGTTTCTGAAATCAATAAGATATACATTATCTATTATAAAACCAACTCGGTGTATTATTACTTTTGATGGGAAAGATGGTTCTAAACGAAGACAGAAAATCTATCCTGAATATAAAGCAAATAGACGCATCAAGAAACGGTTGAATAGAAATGTAGATTGGGGAACGGCTCCTGCTGATGAACAAGAATCAATGAAATTACAATTGGGTAGGTTGGTAGAATATCTTGAATATCTACCACTTACCCTTGTAAGTATTGATGGTTTAGAAGCTGATGATGTAATGGCTTATGTTTCAAAACAATTCCTATCTGATAGTAAAATAGTGTTAATGTCCACAGATAAAGATTTTCTACAATTAGTTGATGATAGAATAAGTGTGTGGAGTCCGACAAAGAAAATACTATATACACCCGATAAAGTTAAAGAAGAATATGGAATAGCATCAAAGAATTTATTAACATACAGAATACTTGATGGTGATAAATCTGATAACATAAGTGGAATAAAAGGTGCTGGGTTAAAAAGTATAATTAAATACATACCACCTATAACAGAAGATGAAGAATTTACAGCGAAAGATTTAATAGAATTTGCAAATAATTCAGATTCTAAAATAAAACTCTTGGAAAATATAAAAAATAGTGGTAACTTAGTGAAGTTGAATTACTTATTAATGCAGTTGGATAAGGTGGATATACCAAATCATACAAAACGAAAGATAGCTGATTCAATCAGAAGAGAAATCCCAAGTTTGGTTAAATTTAAGTTGCAGACAATGTTTATGAAAGATAAGTTGTATAGTAATATTACAGATTTTGGGAGTTGGATTACAGAATTTTTAAGATTAAATCATTTAAAGGGATTAGAAAGAAATGGAGAATAGGTTATCAACATTTGGGCATAATTTTCAAATAAAGTCAATATCATCATTAATGTCGGATGGAAACTTTCTGGCGCAAATTTATGATATACTCGATGAAAGTCATTACGATAACGATACATTGAAGTGGGTAATAAAACAATGTAAAGAATACTATGATGAATATAAAAAACCAATTACATTTGATGTATTTAAAGTTAAAACGGGTGAAGTTAAGAATGATATATTAAAAACATCAATAGTAGAAAATCTAAAAGAAGTGTTTCGGTATATGGAAGCGCCTGATTTAGAATTTGTTAAAGACCAAACATTAGATTTCTTTAAGAATCAAGCCCTAAAAAATGCTATCATAGAATCAGTCGATATATTAGAATCAAGTGGTGATTATGACGCAATCAAAACATTGGTAGATACAGCATTAACGGCTGGTATAGAAAGAAATATAGGTCACGAATATATCCACGATATAGATGCTCGATATTCTGAAACAACTCGGATGACGGTTGAAACAGGTTGGGATATTATCAATGAATTGACACAGGGCGGTTTAGGTAAAGGTGAATTGGGTGTAGTTGTTGCACCAGCCGGTATCGGTAAATCTTGGGTGTTATCACATTTAAGTGCTTCATCAATTAAAAGAGGCAAAACAGTTGTTCACTATACATTAGAATTGAATGAAGAATATACGGGATTAAGATATGATTCTATTTTAACTGGAATTGCTAATCAAAATTTAAAGTATCATAAAGAAGATGTAGAAAGAGCCGTTGGTAATATTGATGGTGAATTGGTTATCAAATATTTCCCAACTAAAACTGCTTCGGTAAACACAATATCAGCTCACTTAAAACGGATGGTGACACTTGGTAAAAAAGTTGATATGGTTATAGTTGATTATGCTGATATAATGAAAGATACAGGTAATGCTCGTGAAGTCAGACATGCGCTCGGTAATATCTATGAAGATTTAAGAGGACTTGCTGGTGAATTTGGTATTCCAATATGGACTGCGTCGCAAGCTAATCGATGCCACATTTTAACTGATAAAGTAGAAACTGAAAATGGTAAAATAGAAATTGGTAAAATAAAAGAAGGTGATGAAATTTTAACTCATCTTGGATATAAAAAAGTAACTAAAGTTTTTCCAG
>Ga0208012_1000715_pt1 | contig 10467 bp, 19 predicted proteins | sample 15BtaG_FD_184090 | JGI IMG/M metagenome (GOLD analysis project Ga0208012, IMG submission 184090) | Marine viral communities from the Subarctic Pacific Ocean - 15B_ETSP_OMZ_AT15312_CsCl metaG (SPAdes) (version 2) | ecosystem: Environmental > Aquatic > Marine > Oceanic | place: Pacific Ocean... | reverse complement strand
CTTCTTCACCAGGCTCTAATGTAAGCGGCAGCTCAATATCGGTTTCCATCGACATGCCTACAGTATTGTTATAGTCCCAACTATCAATAATGAGCGGTGCATTACCAATACTTGATATTGTTGCTTCATACTCATCAACGCAGTTGATTTTAAGTTCACCAAAGTCATAAAACTCAGGTGTAACCAACATCTCTGGCAAAGAGGGTGACCCCAATTCAGGATCTGTTCCTGTATCCGTTGTTTCTGACGTGTCGGTAGTCAACGGCGGAATACCAGAGTCATAAAACTGTGTATCGATAGTTATAACCACGTTTGTGTTTTTGTTGCCGTGTATAATATCGTATTCTTGGCTACAGCCTGCCAATAACAGGCTGAAAATAATAAAACTGTTCTCCAAATGCATTCATAAGCCCCCCTTACGCGCATCGCTCTATAAATACATAGGGACTACTTTTCTATTTCTCTTATTGTTCCACAAACATTTATGGGTTCTATCCGCTCGTAGTCGCTCATTTGGAGTTTATTTGACTCCGCAGGTTTCGCTCCTACAAGGGGGTTTACAGCTATCGTAATATGGGGGTGGTCTATACCCTTTGTTGGGAGCGGGATGCCTTCTAGGGCTACTAGAGCGCTCGCTACGCGGTCATTCAAAGCGATCCCCACAACACTAACGCATAATCCAGCACCAAGCCAACGAGAAGGGAGGCTGCCGCCCTCGCGAGGTCGGAGGATGGTCATATGGTGAGCGATGGGGGTCCACCCCTCGGGGACGTATAAGAGCAAAGATCGGTGTCCCATGTCGTTAAGAATCAGTGCTGTGTACCTGATACCTGTGGCTATGTCAGTCCCGAGGGAGATTTCGGACAAGTGTTCACGCCAATTTTCAAGTAGGAGTTTCAAACGTTTGGTTTCCCTAACATTATTTTTAGGTTACCTTTTTTACCTTTAATGCTTCTTGTATACCAGCCATCAATTCCGGGGTATTTGCCATCTGGGTGTGGACCAAGCCATTTGATGGGCTTGGATGGACCCAATACCTTCTGCACAACCTCTGGGTTGTCGACATAAGGGGTGTTGAAGTATTTAAGCATAACGTGTGCAAGACCTTTTGACATTTCGCCATAATTACCTTGGATTCCTAGCAAACGAGCCGTTTCATTTTTGTAAGCTTCGATTGCAGCGCGTGTTCCATCGTTCCCGGCAGCAGTTGACTTTAAACCAAACTCTTTTTGCTTGGCGACTTTTAAAGCGTCGGGCTCTGGATCGTCGTCTAAGTCGATAACTGCCCATTTATCAGCGTCTCCGGGTATATCTCCGGGGCTCTTGTAATCAAAATTGCCACCGATATCTTTATAGGCGTTGTCGATCAAGGCAAACAATTCTTCTGAAACATCAACATCAAGGGGATCTTTGGCATTCTCAATCTCACTCGGGCTAAGTTCGTGCCATTGACCTTTTGGTTTGCCAAAATCTTCCCATCTCCTCTCTTGAAGACCATCGGGTTCCATATAGGGGTTGTCTTTGAGGTGTTTCTTCATGCGAGGATCAACTTGTTCTCCTCGTTCCTGTAATTCACCTTTGTTGAATGATTTTTCCACGGATGTAACCAATGCATCCATCCGTTCAATTACATAGAGAGGAATTTCACTTTGATTACCGTACAATTTTCCTAAAAGATCGAACATAGTACCTTCGAGGACTTCGAGGGCTTCGTAGTCGATAACTTTATCCATTTCGTCCTGAGAAACCTCCGAATCTTTAGATTTCGGGTATAATTCAATGACTTCTCCCTCGGTGAACCTTCGCCAGTTCTCAAAAACAAAGGTAGATGCCGCCTTTGTGGGATTAATTTGTGTCATTGCCGTGTCAGTAGCGGAATCGGAACGAGAAATGCAGTTTTTTATTTTTTGCAACTGTATGGAGGTCTCGCCATACTTCTGTTCTCCGCGTGCTTTCGCATCCAAAATGTCTCTCACTGTCAAACCGCGTGTTTTAAGGGAATCCAGCACTATATCGATATAATAGTGTAAAAGCTTTTGTTTTAAGTATATTTTTCGTGCGTGAGGGGCAATATTCGACAATTTGTCTCTTAAATCGGGCTCAAGTGCAAGCAAATCACCTATAATAGCCGTAATTTCTTTCGCTCCACCATAAAACAGCCCATGTAACGCCAAATTGTAGGCGGGACTATATTTAGCCATGCAAGCGGCTTGTTCTTTTTCTGTGGATTCCTCGTTTAGGTGCTTCCGCCAATTTTCAATTAATAGTTTCATCTTGCTCTTCTAAGTTCTTCGGCGATCTTTTCAATCTCTTTTAGGAAGTATTTACCGGGCTTTTTAGCATCCGGATCAAAACGACCGAGGATATATTGGACAGCCGTGTCGGTTGAGAATTCTGGGTCGAGATAAAGAAGAATACTATCATGTAAGTTACTAAATTTACCAGTATTCATTTGGATCACGCTGTTTAGCACATACCACGTACTTAAATCGGCAAATTGCGGATCCATATACCACGTTTCGTAATCATCGGGATCATAATAAGTTCTCTTCTCGCTCTTTTTACCTCTATTCTTGACAGTATAAGCACGACCCTCCTTATCGATGTGCTCTTTTATCTTCTTTTTGGGAGGAATAGGAAAATATTTAAAAGCATCTCCTTTTTTGCCACGCGAAGTAATGCTTCGAACCCCTTTGTTCGGCTCCAAAAGATAACGGGCTGCGTCTTCAAGGCTGTCCCTGTCGATAGTGCTAATGATTGTGCCGAGCCAATCCTTTTCCTCAAGGTCTTTTAGAGCTTGTAAATCATCCCTGATGGAGGCAACATTTTTAATGGATTGTCTGATTTGGTCGAAAGCAAACTGCGTTGTAACCCCAAGAGATGCCTGACCAGTTTGTCTTATCTGTGAAGCGACCCAAATTATAGCTTGCAGTTCGTGGGGCAAGATTTTAAGTTTTCTTGCTTCAGAAGCGACGAGTCTAGCCATATATCGATAGGACACGACATCAGACATCAGCTTTCCTTTTAGTTTAGACCATTCATCAGATGAAGATGCCTTTCTGAGAAAAGGATAAAAAGCGTCTATCATCCAGGTGTCAATGGTGGAATTCCATTCATACATGTCGTTATAAACTACTTCTCCGAATTCATCGCGCTCACCAGCAAGATTGGGGGCGATAAGATTAAGAGCGAAATTAGGGACTTTATGCGCCTTGGTAAACCCGCGCAAACTACCTTTGTCGCCCTTTTTTTTCTTGGGAAAAGAATGGATGTAACCTCTTAATAGGTCTTCTTTGCCTTCGGAAACATCTTTCTGCACAGCCTTATACATAAAAACCGCTTCGGCTAAATTAAGAGCAAATTTAGCCCTCGGAGAATAGGTAGCGATCATCAAGCCAAGAAGAGTAGCATCCCTATCACTTTCGGTTTCCCGGTCCATCAAGCCGCGAATGTGGTGATACCAATCTCTTGCTTCCTCATATATGTTGCCGATAGTTTTTGTCTCTTCAACAAGATCACGAAAACCATCAAGAACCTCGATGCTGACTGGCATGACGACTCCAGCCGTTTCAAAATCAGCAGCAGTCATTCTTCCCAGACCCTTCTCTAGGGGGGTTCCTTTCCTCTGGGACAAGCCACGTTCGCTTCGTTTTAGCTTGGTTTTTTCTAATTCCCCTTCGGGTCCATAATACTGGCGGCGCAATTTTAATTGTTCGGGACTTGCTTGCCTGTAATGCTCAATGTCCACCCCGAGTCTTTCTGCTTCCTCTTCCTCCTCCTCGGGCGTAAGAGGGACACCTTCGGCAACCATGCGAAGTTCTTCTTCTCCTTCTAGAAAATCCTCGGCAGTCAAATAAGGTTCTTCACCTTCGGCACCAAGAACTTTTTTAGCCGCATCTGTAATTCTTTTCATGGCTGCATTCACCTGATCCAGGTTCAGGCTGAATTCTTTAACTCCGTCTCTGCTCTTTGGTCCGGGGAAATCAATGATTTCAGCCTGCTCGGACACAAACTGCCTCCAGCCTTCAAATAATAGCTTCATAGTGGGTGCTCCTGCTTCAATAATTAGTATAAAATAATCTTATTTTCCTCCATTTTTAGATTTCTATACCTTCACTGTAGCACGGCAACGTCAAAACACCAACTGATAATCCATCGAGACCCGCGCCACCTTCCCAAGCACCAGTGCTTACCCGGTACCCTTTCTTTATGCTGCTCTGCACTATAGTTACATCGCCTTGAACACAAGGAGCATAAGCCAAATAAGTGTGACCGTAAGAGTTACCCGCTACTTGATCGTCCTCTGAACCACTTTCGTTCAAGTTCAATCGACCCCACCTTTGAATTATATGCCAGCTTCCGGCAGTAAGTGGGGGAGCGTCTCCGTTCACCTTTTCGCGATACTCTATAGAACCACCCAGCTTTTCTTTTGCAGCATCCAGGGCACTCCACGGCTTATCGCGGTCCCATACATTGGCTGCCTTCCACCACGTTTTGTCATATCTAGCGTAATCACTTACGGTCAAGCCACGAATATCGTGAGCCACGTCTAGAACAAATGCCGCGCAAAGCGTACAACAAGGTAAGTTTTCTTTCCTAGCCAATTCATATAATGGACTACCGGCTGTTATGGCAAGCCAACCCTTTCCGCTGATATTCATAGTATATCCTATACAATCTCGTCTGCGATGCCCAGTTCAACAGCTTCAATAATTAGTATAAAATAATCTTATCCTCCACTTTTAAAACCCTCCTCGGACGGCTCTCTCAATCGCAATCAACGCTTCTTGGTCAATCATGCGATGATCCCCGCCTGCTGGGATAACAGCTAATGCGCCCTTAATCTCCTGTGAATCCTCATATGGAACAATCTCATCATTTGGAGAATGCAGGATGATAGTGTTTGAAGGGACCGAGGGCGTAATGCCAAAATTTTTCCATGCAGGCGCTACAAGAACTAGCCGTGCGTCTTTAGGGTCGACTGCCATCGCGACTGCACCACCGCGACTGGAACCGACAATCACATCTGGCTTTTCATCATCAACGATTTGCTGTGTGATGGAGACAGATTCAGGGAAGCTGCTTCCTGGCAAAGCGGGGTTTAAAACTTCATACCCCTTCCCCATTAGATGAGAGACTTTGGAGCCGCCCGGTTTCGATTCCAGACCATGTAAAAATAAAACTTTCATATTAACCTCGTTGTATTAAATAGTTACTTTTTGTGTGTGTTCGTATTCTTTACGTGCTTTATCGTATAGTTCACGAATATTAGGGTTCAAACTGCCAATTGTGTAACGTTGGGCATCAACAATATTATAATACCCTCCAATATCGCCTACGTTAGTGTTGGTGTTGAATGCTACGATCATCGGCATTCCTGACTCTATATCCCTGCTCCTAAGCTGGAATGCAAAGAACCCCTTTCCCTGAAGGAAGTTGCAACACAGCGCGGCGTTTTCCGGGGCACCGTGTATTTCTGCCATAATGACACTGATGTCTGATAATCTCGTGCAGGCATGTAAAATCTCCGCTTCCGCACCTTCACAATCCATCTTCAGATAATCAATGTGATCAATTTGAAGATAATCAAAAATATCATCAAGACTGATAGAAAGACAACTTTCGGTTTGAATTCCTGTTGGGTCTTTCGGAGGAAGAAGAGAGGCGTCCCCCGAACACCCGGTGGAGTTTCCGTGCAAACGGAATATAGTTCCGGTTTCGTTCGCCACAGCAAGATTGCTAATGCGAATATTTGGACTGATCACATTTTTCTCTTTCAAGATGGTAAGGGCAGTGTGATATGTCTGAAATGCTGGTTCGAAACCATAAATCTGCTCAAAACAGCCCTCATCAAATGCGCGATAAACAAAAGAGCCAATATTTGTGCCAATATCGACACAAATCTTCTTCCTATCGGGTGGAAGAAGGTAAGAACATTGTACTTCTTCAACCATCTTCTCCCAACTGTTTTGAATATTCTCTTGGCTGTTGTCTTCAAAACGAATATAGTTTGTCATTTTGTCCTCTTTAGTCCTCGTGTTTAAGAAAGGTGGCAGCATCGTTTAAAAAACGGTTCAAAGAATCATGGTTAAAGTCAGAAACCAAACCAGAAATCTTTGAATCGAGAAGCTGAAGCTCGTCGTCGCTCAGACGTTCGCTCCAAACGACAAAAGAAGAAAGATACTCCAAAGTAATGGCGACTCTTTCTTCTTTTGATCTTGGATGAGGGTTCAACCGCTCTGTTTTGGGGATGCTCATCGTGTATAACTCAATGTTGCTCATTATACATACAACTTAACACAAGACAGGCGAATAAGCAAACTTTTTATCTATCTATTCCTTTAACCGTGCCGCCAATGATATCAGCTACGAGCAGTTCTTGCCCCAAGACACCACTTTCGTAGGCTTGCGCGGCAGCCCTGATCTCGCTGAAGTCATAGGGGGCTGGTCTTCCCGCTTCTTTATAGGCTCTTTCAACGTCGTCAGTGGTTAAATGATTTGTGTAAGCATCAAGCTCTTCCTTAATGATCTGCTTAAGTTGTGACTTTGTGATTTTCATTGTTTTATTCCTTTTTCGGTATCAGTTCAGCCGAGAGACTTTCCTACCATATTCTTCATCTCGACGGAAAACATCCGTGGCGGCATTTCGCCAGCCTGAACAGCCCGAAGTGCCATGATAACATCATGTTTCGAGGCTATAAGAGCCTCTTGCAGCCAGTAGAAGCCAAGTTCATAAATCGCCTCCGAAACAGGACTGTCAGCAGGAGCATCAGCGAACTGAAGTATGGTCCTGAATTCGGGGTTTGCTTTCGCTATTTTCTCTAGTTCGTTCTTCAGGACTAGATTTTTCGCACCACGAAGCGTTTTTTTCTTGAGGTCGCCCCACCACCCTTCATTTAGTGAGGTTTCAAGCTCTTCCTTAATCATTCTCTTCAACTGTGTCTTTGTGATTCTCATTTTGGGAAACTCATTTTGGGAAACTCTCCTTATTTTTTACACTAACATGTATATCCGACTTGTTGGCAAAGGATTTGGCACTTGTCTTGGATTTAAATTCCGTGGCTTTCTTCAAAGATCCAAATTCAGGATTACTGGGAGAGCCACCAATCACAAACGCTTTTGCGAAAGTAACTCCTGATCTTTCCAAAACCCAGGTTTCTTTTTCCTCCATTAGGCTTTTAAATAGTCTTTCGCGCTCGCCTGGGTCGGGATATTCATAGTCTACGAGGGCGTCTTTGAGGATCGCCACCAAAACCCCAGTCGCGCCATGTAAGGAGCGTGCGGAACCCAGGATGTCTTCCTTGTAAAGCCCATAATGAGCGGCGATGGCTGGGAGGGATTCTAAATAACTTGGATTGAACCTCGCGAAAGTAGCCAAATTCGACGCCTTGGTGCGGCGGGATAAAGAATTGTCGACAACATAGTTATTGAAGGCTTCAATGGCTCCGTCTTCGTCGCTGCCCTCTGTAACTTTGGTGAGTTCTTCTTTGATGATGCGTTTTAGTTCTTTCAGAAAGGGAATGCCACCAAGGTCACCCGGCTCGGGGGCACGGTGCTCAACTCCAGACAGTGTGCCCATGACGGTCTCCAGACCACTTTGTTTTCTTTTGCTTTCCCTTAGATCATTAAAGGTGACTCCAGCAGCATCGAGTACCCAGTTGATGGTTGCCACGAGGTGCGGGTGTGGTCCATCGAATTCGATTCCTTCCTGGTACGCCTCGTTGTCATCTAAGGCTTGTGCAACAAGCTGAAGCTGTTTGATAGCTTGCCCTGTAAGCTGTTTGATAGCTTGCCCTGTAGGGTCGCCTTCCCGCGCTTCGTGCCCTTCAAGCTGTCTCTGAATCTCTTCGCCAAACATTTCTCCAGCTTCATCATTGGTAAGAGTTACTTCTAACTCTTCCTTTATAATGCGTTTTAGTTGTGTCTTTGTGAGTTTCATTCTAATGTTCCCTCTATAACATCAGCAGTAAATATTGCCTGCACATGTGCGTCGGAGTAGCCATAGCCGGCAATCTCTGCTTTAAGTTCCTCCAAGGAGCTTTCCTTTAGAATCAGTGAAGTCTCATATGGGATTTCAATAAGAGCATAATATGTAACAGCGTCCCTTCCTAACTCTTCCTTGATAATACGTATTAGTTGGGACTTTGCTAATTTCATGATAGACTCCATTCATCCATTTCAGCGTCAAAAATTGCTGTTCCATCCTCTAACATCTCACTTAGAACTGTAGATATCTCATCCTCGGTGACATTGAGTCCGGCTAACTCGGCTCCGACTGAAGCAGCTAGTTCGCTTTCGCTCTTCAACATGCCAGAAAGGGTGCCAATAATAACCTCCTTAATCTTCACCGCCCGTGGGGACTCTGAGAGTTCTTCTTTAATAAGCTGTTTAAGATGTGCCTTTGTTAGCCTCATTTATTTATTCTTACCCCAGGAAGTAGAGGTGTGTTGACCGCCAAAACGGAATGGATCGCTCATCGGGGGCGGGTCTTTATCTTTGCTCCGTAAAGCCTGTCTAATTTGCAGAGCTATATCGCTAATCTGTTTAGGAGTCATTGTTTCTAGCCTATCAGGGGTTACGCCTATAATACTTGACAAAATATAAGCATAGTTCCTTTCCATTTCTTCCATTTGTTCCGACTCACCAAGACGGTGATTGTCGACCTCTTCCTTGATAATCTGCCTAAGTTGTCTCTTTGTGATTTTCACGACATCGTCCTTGATTCAATTGTGTCTTTCATATCGGCATCTGTAACTCTTGCGGCGATACATTTGTCTACTGCACGTTCCAGATCATCTAGTGCCATTTGTTGCTCATCAGTCAAATTGACATATAAATCCTGGCCAGATTGCTTTCCCCACTCTTGAGCATCCGAGGATGCGTGCCGAGGCGCTTCTTTTAAGAGCTTGGTCTTCTCTTCCTTGATAATCTGCCTAAGTTGTCTCTTTGTGATTTTCATTTTTTTAATCCTTTAATATCCGACATCAGCCTTTAGGCATAACTAGTTTCATTTTAGTTAAACCACTCCGGGTGCTTCTTATAATCAGCCGCTGTTTTTTCGTATGTTTCACCAGCTAAACCTTCCGCCCTAAAATGTCGGTTACCCCAAGTGGCAACAACTGTCGCCAAATCTTCCTCTGTTTGGACGGTAGCAAGTAATTCTTCTAATTCTTCTTCGGCAGCGTCGGACGGGTCGTCGATCCACAGCGCGTTCATTACCGCGTCAGCGGCTGTTCGGGGATCCCCATCAGCAAGCGCGTTCATCGCGGTCGTCATAAACGACTGACCCGTGTGAACCCCTTTCGTTTGCATACTCTGACCAATATAATCAGCGGTCATCGCTTCTATAGACTCTCTGATAAGCCTTCTAAGCTGTTTTTCGGTTATTCTCATTATCTAAATCCCCTATACCTTGGTGCCTTACAATATAAATAGTAACAAAGAAGTGAAATTAATCTTTTTTATACTTTGTTGGTTTATTTCCCCCGAGTCCTCTGTATCTTGGTCTTTTGTTTGTCATCGTCCTTTTTTCTCAATATAAACCAGCATTCCAAGCGAGTGCCCGTCTTTATCTTCCAAGAAAAACTCGTGCTTGTTCGCGCCCTTCACCATTCTCTTGTATTTGATGTTCTTTTTTGCGTATTTGACGGCTGTTTCCCTACTTTTATACCTCTTCAGTCGCTTACCTTGAATATAGTGTTCGTTTGCCTGCCAGATTTCCCACATCAACTTTATCCTCCTTCATTCTTCGCTCTCCATAGAAGCAAGTGTTTCGAACAGTTCTTTTTCTAGTTTAAGCATAGCAGCCCTAAAATGCAGAGCCCTCTCGAAAGAACGGTCGCGCTTCTTAGCTTCTTCGAATGCTTCTCTAAGTTTTGCTACAAGTTTCATTCTTCGCTCTCCTTAAATATTTTGACTTAAATATTTTGTAACAAGGAGATGTTGTCTGTGGCGGGGTACTTGTAGCAATCACTCTTTCACTTTCTGGCACCCAAGTGCCTTTTACCTCTTTTACCATGTCTTCCCACTGGTAATATTGCTCTGCGTCAGCGCCCCACTCACAAGACCACGAACAATACTGTAAGGATAGGTCGGAGGTATGAGAATATGTTTTATTACACTGGACACAAGTAGCTTGTTTTTTACTCATTCTTCGCTCTTCTCAACCTCAATCCATTCAAGGACAACCTTCTTTAGTTCTTCCCAACGATATCTAACCTCGTTGCCTTCTGTGTCGGAAAAGAGGACGTGTAAAATCTGTTTTGTCGTTCCGTCCGGTTCAACTTCGACACCCGGTGATATCATTTTCATTGATGATTTACTCATTCTTCGCTCTCCTTCAACTCACTATACCAACAGGGTTTCATATCCGCCACCTCTGGGTTGTGCGGATTGGGCTCAAACCGTAAATCAAGCGATCCAACGCCGTCATAGTAGCAGTAGGCAGACCCAGTGGAAATCAAATAA
>Ga0208012_1000712_pt1 | contig 10496 bp, 12 predicted proteins | sample 15BtaG_FD_184090 | JGI IMG/M metagenome (GOLD analysis project Ga0208012, IMG submission 184090) | Marine viral communities from the Subarctic Pacific Ocean - 15B_ETSP_OMZ_AT15312_CsCl metaG (SPAdes) (version 2) | ecosystem: Environmental > Aquatic > Marine > Oceanic | place: Pacific Ocean... | reverse complement strand
AATTCACGTCTGCATCCATATGCCATTCATAAAATCCACCTTTAGGGTATTCGGTAAATTGGGCAACCTCGGTAATCTGCATCCCTTCATAACCAAAATGATTTCTATTAACTTGAAGCATGGTTCGTTCAATAATTCTATACATGTCGGGCATTTCTTTAAAGGGAATCCAGCTGATGGTCGTGACTCTCATTTTAGCATCATAGTTTCCTCCAGGTTTCTTTTTATGTCCTACCTTAGCTTCTTCAGCCTTTTGCTGATGGCCCATGTTAACAATGTCCTGACACTGTGCAGGAGTAAAAATAGGCCCTATTGTATTAGCCATTAAAGATTTCCATTTAGGTTCGTAAATCATCCAGCCGTCCTTGAAGCAATAGGATTGTAATCAACATCACAATTACAAACCAGTGTTCTTCTTTTTGCTTTTTTATTGGTAAAAGGATAAACGACATGTCTCACATCATAGGGAAAAACATAAAAGTCCCCAATCTTCATTGTAGGAGAATAATCGGTAGTTGCAAATTGACCTGAAACATTTCCTAAAACTTGAAGTTGTCCATTCATCGGTTGATCTGGACGAGCCGGTTCTGGACCCATATCTTTAGGAAGTTTAAGAATCATCACTGAAGAGAGTCCTGTATAAACTGTTCCCTGATGAATGTGTACAGGATTATAATCTCCTGCTTTCATCTCATTCACCCAGATGGAATTAATATTCATCTTATATTCCCCCGTCTTATTCCATTTTAGATAATGATCAAAAATAGAATAGAACCATTTTAAAACATCTTCGGATACAAAACTGTGTTGATGCATCCTCTTACTATTAGGACCGGCATAGAACAACGAAACTTCATCAGGAATTTTTCCTGCGAGTTGCTTATTGGCATTCGGTAAATGTTTCTTGTTTGTTTCGTAAAGCCCATTGAGTCCAACAAAGACTTCAAGCGGGACTTGATATTTTAAAACAGACTGACCTAAAAATACAAAATCAAAGTTCATATAAATTTAATCTTTCCATATTGCTTTATAATTTCTTTGGGAAGGATATTAACATCTATTTTACTTTTAATCAATTTTTTTGTTTTAATCGTATGTACCCCTTCTCCTAAAATAGTGTCATTATAACTTATCCCATTCACTACTACTTGATCTAGATCAATAAATCGATGTTTAAAGAAGGGGATACCTAAGAATTTATAAATTCCTTTTATTGTTTGTTGGGGTTTATTAATAATCTCTTTATAATCTACGAAATGGACATGATGTTTATTCTCAGGTTTTAATAAATTTTTCATGCATAAAAGCTCTTTAACTATGTATCCTTCCTTACTCATTAATGTATGACACATGTCTGTTTCATTATCACACCATTGATGTAGATAAGCATTAGGAGTTTTCCGTGACCACTGAATCCATGAAGCTAAGACTTCTAAAATAGGTCTAACTAAAAAAATAACTCTGATATCTTCTCCATAAAACTTTTTAAGAAGATATAAATTTCCTTCTGTTCCTGCTGGTCCCCGATCAATAATATATTTATAATTCCAATTCTGATAATAGGAGGGAAGAATCGCTTCCATCACGCGATGTAAAGATTCATGATCAGGAAAATTTTTAAAAACATCCGTGTGCTTAAGATTCCAAATATCTCTATATATTTCTAAAATAATGCTATTAGCACTGCACCCAATATCTGGGTTCTGATTAAGAATAGAAGTGAGTAAAGTATTTCCTGCTCGAGGAAAACCCGCTAGAAAAAAAATCTTTTTATTTTTTACTGGCTTCATACGCCCTTACGCGTGAGGGAAGACCTTCGGCTTCTGTAGGAATATAATCTTCTGTAGCTGCCATAAGATCTTCCGGAACTTCACTTGTGACAATTTTAATGGGAACTTCTTTAATGCCTAATTCATGAGCAGCGAGATAACGATTGTTACCAATACAGCACATATATTTTTGACCTTCACATTCTTCAGTTTCGATACAAAGTAAAGGATTAATGATTCCTCTTTTTTTAATGGAATCTCTTACTTCTTTATAGAAAAGACTGCCTGTGTGATGACTAGGATTTTGTTGTAGCTGCTGGTTTCTTAGAAATACTTTTTCGATTGGCACCATCATACTTTAATTCTCCCGATTGTCTCACACGTTTTAAAGTTTCTAGTTGACCCAGAACATTAAAGACTTCCGGTTGTGAAGAACCTGGTGTCAACGTTAATTTTTTCTGTTCTAGTTGATGCGTGTATGATTCGGCTTGATGGGTATTTACATCTTTATCATCAAAGCTTCCATCATGAAATTCTTTCTTCAGTTTAGACCAAGTTGAAATTTCTCTCATTCTTGCTTTGGCGACGAGTTCCATACTCGCACGGCTATAAAGCTTTTCTTCGAGTTCAATTTGAGCCATTTTTCTTTCAAACTTATCTTTATCTTTTTTAATCTTATGTTCTAATTTTTCAATCTCGACATCGTTCTTTCGATACTCAAAAGAAAGATGCATGAGGTTTTCAAAGTGAGTATTTTGTTCCCGGACCGATTGCCAGTATTTTGCAGCCTTGGTTCCATATTTATTATCCGATAGAACCGAGAAACGCATTTCGGTTTCGGTTCTAAACATTTGTTTCTTTCTCCAAGTATCCTGAAGTTCAGGAACCATCTTTTTAAATTCAGATGCCTCAGATTTATCAAGTAAAACCATAAGGTGTTTGACTTCCTTATTGGCGTGCTGTTGGATATTACGTTTTTCTTTATTCATTCTTTCTCCAATATAGCTATTTTAAAATTTAATGCAAGTATTAACTCGATGTAAAGGTTTTAATAGCTAATGGTGTTGGTTGAGTCCATTCTTCTGTTTCATTTTTATAAGAAGGTTGATAACCTCCATAACAAAGCATCTCTGTTCCGGGTGCATTGGATGTACCACCGGGGCCATATCTTGTTACACTTAAATCAGCTACTTCAGTCCAAGAAGTTCCGTTGTATTGTTCTACAATACCCGTAGGTGTAGGAGTTTGACCTGCCATACACATTGCCATTGTTACGGGGCCTCCTCCGACCATCGCTTGACGAGCAGTATTAAGATTATTTCCTTCAGTCCAACTAGAACCATCCCATGTTTCACTATTAGCTGTGACACCTGGAGTTCCTCCACCAAAGGACATAGCTGCTGAATCAGATGATCCTGCTCTTCCTATATAGTGTCTTCCTGTGTTCATGGATGTGCCTGTTGCCCAATTGGTTCCATCCCACGTTTGAACGTTTGTACTTGCCGGATCTCCACCAGCAATGAGTCCTGATGTTTGAGTTCCAGCCCCTGAGTTTGAATCAGTTTTAGCAGAAGTTAAATTATTAACTTCTGTCCAGTTTGTGCCATCCCAGGATTCACAATCTACTGCATCAGGAGGTCTTCCACCGGCTTTGATACCAGCAGTTTGAGTTCCAAAAGATCCTCCAGGTTCTCTGTAAGCTGAATTAACATTATTCACTTCTGTCCAAGCTGAACCATTGTATGATTCACAATTAGCTGTATTTCCAGTTGATGTATAACCAGAAGCAGCAATACCCGTACTGTTACTTTGACCAAAACTAAACAGAAGAGATCTAGCGGTATTTAAATTTCCACCACTAGCCCAACTTCCTGTCCCCGCTGTCGCTATATATCCTTTTAAAACTGTGCTCGTTGTGTTGTACCAAACCTGTCCTTCTTGAGCGATGCTTATTGGAGGAGAAGCCGTTGTCCATTCTTCAGATGCTGTTGGATTAGGAGGTCCTCCAAAAGCTGATAAAGCCAATGACGTTGTTCCTAAAGTAGAACCCAGAAATGATTTTTTGCCTACTCCCATATCGCCTACTTCTGTCCAACTTGAACCATTCCATGCTTCTGTTATAGCTTGAGTGCCTGGTTGACCACCATAAACTAATGCTCCGGTTTGTGCATTTGCACCACCTGAACCCGCTAAATAATTTCGTGCTGTATTAAAAGAAGTTGAGGTTGTCCAAGAAGATCCATTCCACATTTCAGTGGCTGCTGTAGACGTCGAAGGAACATAACCTCCCATAAGAAACGCTGCACTAGAAGGTCCTACTCCCGCTACATATCTTCTTCCCGTATTTAAATCGGCAACTTCCGTCCAAGCACTTCCATTCCATGATTCTGTTTCTACCAAATAACCTTCCGAACCAGTTCCTGGAGGATAATTACTTCCCCCGCTATAAATAGCAGCGGTATTCGTAGCCCCCATGCAAGCGCCGCCGTGTCTTATTTGATTAAGATCTCCAACTTCTGTCCAATTTGTTCCATCAAATTTTTCTACATTAGCTACGTCTCCGCCTGGAGCATTTCCTCCAGCAACTAAACCTGCAGTTTGACTACCTCCAGAAGCACCAACACTTGTTCGAGCAGTACTTAAATCATTTACTTCTGACCAAGTGGTTCCATTATAAGATTCGCATAGTACTCCCACGGGAGGTGCATCTCCGCAAGCCGCTATGGCTGCCGTTTGACTTCCTAGTCCACCTACACCTCTTCGACCTGTATTAGTAGTATTACCACTCGCCCATGTTCCTGAAGCTTCAACCGATGTATAAGGATCAGTAGCATATGCTTGTATATTAAAACCTTTTATTGTTGAATATGTTGCCATTAGCTCACCGTCACCGTTTTAACTGCATAAACTGGAGATGTCCATTCTTCTGTTACGTTTGATGGAGAGGGTCCTCCTCCCATTACAACTCCTGCATTAGAACTTCCAGTTCCTGCCAGTCCATATCGACCTGTCGCAAGAGCGGCTACTGCCGCCCAACTCGTTCCATCCCATTCTTCCACGACAGTTCCAGCCGGGTACTCTGCTGCTAGAATAGCAGCTCCTTGAGTTCCAAACATCGTTGCATAACTATGATTTAAATTTGTATTATTTACTTCTGTCCAAGAGGTTCCATTGTAAGTTTGACAAGCTTTATAGGGAGCAGATTCTGCTCCTGCATTAAGACCCGCTGTAGTAGACCCGGTTGAGGAATTTCCAGCCACTGCTCCACTTACTAGATTATTTCCCTCGGTCCAGCTCGTTCCATTCCATGTTTGAGACATAGTAGTAGCTGTACCGCCACCACTGTCTCCAGCTATCATCATAGCCGCAGTATTCGTTCCTAATGAACCCATCCACGCGCTTGCAGTAACAACATTATTTTTTTCTGACCATGAAGTCCCATTAAATTCTTCTACATTAGAAGTTCGGGCATTACTATCTGGACTATAAGGAGTTCCTGACATACATAAAGCTGCCGTTTGTGTTCCTGATCCTCCTGGTCCAGCTCGAGCAGTATTTAAATCATTGACTTCTGTCCATGCCGTTCCATTGTATTTTTCAGTCTCATCTCGTGCTCCAGAATTATATCCTGCAAAAACCAGTGAAGCACTCTGAGGAGCATTTCTAGCTGCATTTACATAATGACGAGCAGTAGTCATATTTCCACCTGAAGCCCAAGCTCCAGCGCCTGCAATAGCATATTTAAGTGTAGCTCCAGTACTATTATACCATACTGTTCCATCCGCTTCTGAAGCAGTTGGATCAGAAGCTTTGGTCTCCACTTTAACTCCTTTAATTCCTTTGTAAGTCGCCATAGTTAAGTCCTACGGTAATATATATTTTACGGGTCTTGTGTTGTTAGTAGGTGCTTTTTCCGCTTCTGGTAAAGCATCCCAATCCGCTTGCGCCGTTTCTATTATCCCATCAACAATCGCTTGTGCTTCGGCTTTTGTTTTAGCCGTGCCCGCTACTCTGTTGATCCAGGATACGCCTGCAGGATTATTACCCACTACCCAAACATCGCCAGGATGACCAGACAGATAGAAATCATTACGATCTTGATGCGTAAAGAATCCTTTCCCTGTGTTAGTCGCTGTACAATATGTGTTTGCCATAGTTTCCTCCTTATTTTAACGTATATTTTTCTAATCTTGTTTTTAAAGCTATTATAGGATGTTTTTCCTCCGCAGGCAAATTATCCCATGCAGCTTGCGCTGTTTCAACTTCTCCATCCACAATCGCTTGTGCTTCGGCTTTTGTTTTAGGAGTACCATTAACTCGGTTTAGCCAAGATATTCCTTCAACACTTTTCTCTACTACCCAAACATTACCAGGATGGGAAGATAAATAAAATGCATTACTATCCTGAGCTGTAAAAAAATCTTTTCCCGTACTCGTTGCTGTACAATATGTATATTCCATAATTAACTCACCGTCACCGCTTTAATTGTATAAACTGGATCAGTCCATACCTGCGTTTCCGCATGATTTGATCCTCCAGGTCCTGTTCCTCCAAAACATATTGCGGAAGAAGCGTTTGCCCCAGAACTACCCATTTCTGATTTTTCCGCAGGTAAAACTGTACTTGTACTCCAAGACGTTCCATTAAAAGTTTCAACCAGTGTACATTTGGGAACGGGTGATGCTCCCTTTCCTCCCATAGCCATGGATGCAGATTGTGTTCCAGGAGACCCATATCCAAAAGCATCTCTAGCTGTATTTAAATTATTAACTTCTGTCCAAGACGTTCCATTATACTGTTCCGTAACATTATAAACTGCTGATGAAGGGTAAGTTGCGCCGCCTCCATTAGCTTGAGCAGCCGTACTTGTACCACAGCCTCCTATTGATTCTCTTCCCGTGTTTAAATCATTCACTTCTGTCCAAGTTGAACCATTCCATACTTCGGTCACAGCTAAATTTGAAGTTGTGGGGTAATTCGCTCCTCCAAAAGCTAAAGCCGCTGTACTTGATCCTGCCGATGAACCTCCCAAAACTGATCGGCCTGAATTTAAATCATTTAATTCTGTCCATGATGAACCATTCCAAGATTCAGTGAAATCAGCTGAACCAGGTCCTGAACCTCCAAATACTAAAGCAGCAGTAGTAGTACCTGATCCTCCTAAGCCATATCGATAAGTATTTAAACTAGTTTTAGTGGTCCATGCTGTTCCATTATATTGTTCAACAGCCACTCCAGCTCCACCACTTACAGGGGGTTCGCCTCCGCAAGAAAGAGCAGCAGTTGATGAGGATCCTACTCCGACCATCATATCTCTTCCAGTATTTAAACTTCCACCAGAAGACCACGCTCCATCGCCTTCGGTTCCTACCTTAAATTTCCAAGTTGTACTATTATACCAAACCTGTCCCACTGATTGTTCAGCAGGTGGATCGCTTGATAAGTTCTCGACCGTATAGCCCTGTATACCTTTATAAGTAGCCATTATTATTTATCCTTCAATAGCCAGCCTTGTGTTGAGTCAACATAAACTAAAGCAAAACCAGCTCGCTCTACCGATACCGTTAAGTCAGCAGCGGATCCTTGAATTTTATGTGAGTTCCTTCCTATTGTTAAATTTTCACTATCAAAAGTTCCTGCATAATCTATAAAATTAATTTCGTCTCCGATACTTGCTGATCCTGGTAATGTTGCTGTGAATGCACCTGAAGTAGTATTACAAAAATAACCTTCACCCGCTGCTGCTGTAAAACCACTTGTTTTAACAGCTTGCCATGATTGACCACCAGAGATTGTTGTCCAGGACATAACGCCTGCATCTGTAGAAGCAAGAACATCGCCCGAAGTAGAGGGAAGTGCCGTTGGTAATGTATAAGCAGTATCTTCCGATAAAGAACCAACAGTTAAACTTGCATAATTAGATCCAGCATCTGTGTCTTCGTAAATTTTTATTTTTCCAGCTTGTGTAGAATTTCCTTGAACAACAAAATTACCTGAACCATTTGCATTAACAGTTACATCTCCATTAGCTGCATCCGTAATTGTAATATTACTAGAGTTCGTACTTGAATTTGTATCTAATTTTAAATCATAAGCACCATTAGAAGAAACATGACCTACTTCAGATCCTCCTCCAATGCTTACTAAATCTGTTTTAAGAACAACGTTTCCTGTTCCGTTAGGAGCAATATCTACATCAGCATTAGATGCTGAAGTAATATCAAATCCATTGACATCTAAGTCACCACCTAATTGAGGAGAAGTGTCATCAACGACATCTCCACCAGTAGTAACTTCATTAACATCTGATCCATCCATATAGATGATGGCTGTTGTTTTCTTAGTTGCTGCGAAAGTATATCCAGAGCCTGAATCCGATGCTCCTTTAATTTGAACGGTATAAGAACCGCTCGTAGAATTTTTTATTACATATTGCATTTCCGTTCCGTCAGGAATGGTTACAATTCTGTTTCCTGTAATTGTACCTGTAAGGTCAATCACTTTAGTTGCCATAGCAGCGCCTGTTGAGCCATCAGACACACTTAAAGTTGTTGTTCCAGCTCCACCTGCAATAGATTGAGCTATATAGCCACCTGCTATTTGTTCTAGAATTTCTAAGTTTGTATTAGTCTTCGTTCCCCATGTACCGGCATTCTCGCCAGTAGCCATTTTTTCTACACCTAAATTTGTATATGTCGATGCCATATTTTATTCTCCTAAGCTGCTTTGCCGTCTACATCCGTATAGCTGGTATTTGATCCAGTTGCAACATCCGAATATGAAGTATTCGAACCCGTTGAAACATTACTATAAGACGTATTTGATCCTGTGTCAACATCCGCGTAATGGATGATTCCAGGCGCTCCAACTGATGCTGTCATAGCATCCATTGAGAATCCTACAACTTGATCATCGATTGCTGCAATCGTTCCTAAGGAAGCAGTCATTGATAATCCTGTAATTGCGTACTTAGATTCAATAACCACGGATCCAACAGAGCCAGTCATTGCTGACATTGAAACTCCTGTCACTGTAGCAGGACTCAATTCTCCTACAGAAGCAGTCATTTCCAAACCACTTAATGGAATACCTACGTTTGGAAGAGTTACGCTTCCAAGAGACATGGTAGTACTTATACCGCTTGGTGTTACTACTACACCTGAAAAAATAACTGGAGTACCTAGTGAAGCGGTTGCTTCTACTCCTGTTAATGGAACTCCTATATTTGGAATAGTAACCGAACCTACTCCTGCTGTCATCGCATCTAATGATACTCCGACTGCTTGATCAATAACACTTACCGATCCAATAGAAGCAGTTGCACTGACTCCTGTTAAACCCATAACTTGATCAGCAACTGTTACTGATCCTATCGATGCTGTTGAAGATACTCCGGTTGGTGCAACAGTGACGTCGGTCACTGGTGTGACTGTTCCTAAACTTGATGTGACTTCTAAACCCGTTGGTTCTACAGTTACGGCTGTAACTGGTGTTACCGTTCCTAAACTTGCTGTAACTGATAATCCTGTGACACCAACATTTGTATTATGAGTGCCTCCCCAAGGTTCATTGCCCCAGGTACTTCTTCCCCAACCTTCTTCGTAAATATCTAAATCGCCCCAATTAGCTCTACCCCAAGATAAATGACCCCATCCTGGAATTACATCATTAGTGGTAAATCCTCCTGTATTCCATGCACCTTCTCCATAAGGTGTATTTTGAGCGTTCCAGCGAGTTGGATTAACAATCGCCTGTACGCCAGTTACTGATACAGTTATATCAGCCATGACGAAGCTCCTATGCTATTCTTAGGATCGCGTCTGATGCGTCAGCTGTGGGAAATTGAATTGTGAAAGTTCCGCTCGTTGCTGTTTTATCTCCACCAAAAGCAATGGCACAAACTGAATCAGTTGTGCTTGATCCTGTACCCGTTGTTGTGTTGTAGATTAAAGCTCCATTAGCAGTGAACGATGCCGACGTCCATGAGACATCAGAAAAATCCGTGTAAGCTGTTGTTGAGCTTGAAGTAGGCGTAACATTTGTTAACGCTTTTCCACCAGCTGTATAAGCTGTTCCAGATGTGTTTGTGATTTCATTAGTCGAGGCATAATCTGTAGTAGAGGCTCCTAGAGTTGCTGAACTTGTATACAATGCAATCTTGAATGTATCACCTGTAGAATTAGTAAAGTTATGTTTACCTTCCAAAAGTTCTACTTTAAATGATGTACAAACTGCCGATGTTATTGCCATAGTTTACTCCTAATTATTGAGGTGGAGACTCGATCGGTATACGAACTGTTCCATCCGTATAATCATCTCTTCGTCTTCTACCTATTTGCATTCCTGCAAATTTCTCTACTTCCTGTTTATACTTGTTTTCGTAAAGTGTCAACATATCCATTGGGCCTTTTAAGTACCCATAAGTCTCTGCTAAACAACAGTATAATAGACCTTGAGGGAAATTTAAACTGATATAATTAGTCTCATTGCCTGACTCTAAAGTCGCTGGCATCAAATTATAATGAATTTGAAACATATAGGCTGCATCTGGAACTGGAGCCACCATTATTCTTCCAGAAGTAGTATCCGATAAACCAGTTGCTCCTCCAAACATAGCATAATATTTAGGTTTTCCTCTTTTAGCTGATTCGGTAGATGGGACATATTCTTGTAAAAAAGTTTGATCTCTTTTTAAGAGCCATTCATTAGCTCCGGTTACAGCAGAC
>Ga0208012_1000708_pt1 | contig 10518 bp, 5 predicted proteins | sample 15BtaG_FD_184090 | JGI IMG/M metagenome (GOLD analysis project Ga0208012, IMG submission 184090) | Marine viral communities from the Subarctic Pacific Ocean - 15B_ETSP_OMZ_AT15312_CsCl metaG (SPAdes) (version 2) | ecosystem: Environmental > Aquatic > Marine > Oceanic | place: Pacific Ocean... | reverse complement strand
AGAGCTAACTCAAATAATGATATGATGAGGTTGCTTGTAGACGGAATAGAAGTAGCTGGATTATTTTATGGAGAAAATGGAAAAACACTCGGGCTTACTAGTGTGGGCGAAGATCCCGGTGGTGAAGGCCCCGGTGGTGAAACGCTAAGCTCAGGAGAACAAAACTCTGAATTTAGAGCAAGAAATATAAGACTTTTAGATGACTTTAGTACAATTACTATTGGAGGCTCCTCAATAATTCAACAAACAGCTCTATCTAGAATGGATAATATTAGATTCAGCAGAACGGCAAGAGAAGACGTAAAGGATCCAAGTGGATTAAGTATTGATTTAGACTATTCATCAAATCTTCAAACTGTGTTGCCAGTAATCCAAGATAACATCACAACTCTATTGCTTGATTTTAGTTCAGATGAAGCCGAAGCGAAATATGCGTCAATAGTTGATCAATCAAGTGGAATCTTTAATTTTGATATCGACGTTATTGATAGCTTTGGTAAGATAACCGAAGATGATGTTGAGGATCTTATAATAAAGCTCGTAAATATACTAAAGCCTTCTCATACGAACGCCCTAGTCCGGTTCCCAAGGGAATCTTGTTGATAAGCTCTATTAATAATGAAGAATCTATCGAAGCATGTTTGCTAGGAGAATTTGATGTCAAAAGCTAATAGATTAGTCCTCCCAAGAATTAATTTTTTTGATGGCCAGAGGGTTACTGAATCAGATCTTGATTCAGAGCAAATCCACAATAGAAGCCTTGTGTCTGATCCGACATTGGACTTTCATGGCAATGGAGCAGTTAGAGATAGACTTTTCCAGAGCAGAGTCTTGCTAGATACTGCTGGTCCTGGGAAATATGCAGATAATCTTTCAGAATTAACTATTGATTCCGGAAGTTATGATGGAAAGGCTATATACACAGACCTACAACCTGGGGATGCCGAGTTTGGAAACAGACTTGAGGTTGAGGCGTCGGGCCTAAATATTGGTGGCAGAGTTAAGGCTAAAGTTTTAATTATCGGAACTACATATGTTTCTACTAGCTCATCTGGAGAGTTAGTATCAGAGATTATAGAATTTGAAAAAAATTCAACTAAATTAACTAAATATTTTTACAAAAAAGTAATAAGTGTATTTTTCAATAATTTCTCAGGAGGAACCGGAAAGACACAATATGCTGCAAGCAAAACTAGCGTAAATACGCTGGGCAGTGCTGGTCACATAGTTATAAGGGAGGCTGAGCCTCTTAAGGTTTTCCAAAGAACAGAAACTTCACTTCAGGATGAGTCTCCGAACCATGGGCTAAATACATTTATTACGTCTAGTACAAGCTTAACTATAGAAGATGAAATTACGACTGGCCTCGGCTCTTTATATAACTTTAATGATCTTTATTTTGAGTTATTTGCAGCTGATTTGCTGCTTTTTTCAAAAAATGCAAGCCAGATAGCCTCTTATGGCCAGAAGTTTTTAGCTAAATCTAATAATATTCAAAAAATTGACTTAATATTTCAGATGATAGCAGATGAGTCAGCAGGCTCTGGGCATGAATATGATTTCTCTGGAGATATAGTCGTATCTCTACATGAGCTTCAGGTCGATACAGATTGTATCTCGGATCCAAATCCTGATGATATGATTGATTTTAGCCCTCACCCAAGTCCAATTATTGAAGTATCCTATTCGCAAGAAGACCTTGCTGCATTGGGTATAGAATTATCTGCAATTCCACAAGTTGTAAGCATTGATTTATCAAGTACATTGGTTGCAGACCCTAATATCGATCCATCAATTGAGGTTGGTAAATTTTATTGTATTTTAGTTAGCCGCAGAGGCAGCAATACGACAGGAACTATAGCAATGCAGCTGGGCTGGAATAAGCCAGCCAGAAAGGATGACCTCGGCTTAGACTTGAATCCAGAAGAAGATTTCGGCAAGCAAACTCAGAGATTTACCAAATTTGATCCAACTAATTTGGTCTTTATAGACGATGAAGATCAGTCGTTATGGTTTGTTGTACATTCTGATTGTGTGGAAATTACAGATGGCTCAGCGTATTCAACTGACGGATTCCCAATTTCAATTGGAAAGACAGAAGAATTTGTCGGCGGTACTAAGATTCCATTCTTTTTAAAGGATATATCACTTAAGACTGTTGGAGAGGGTCTGCATAATTATTTAGCACTTGGCAGAAAGGATAATTTTGTTAGCCCAGGTACTCATCCTAGAACTGGAAACTTTGTTTATACAAGAATTGAAGATGCCCCGTCTCCTCTGATGCTTGTTAGTGCTGATCTTGCTAATATTGACTCAGATAATCCTCCATTATTACTAGCAAGAATAACAGACAGAAATGTTCGAGGCGCTCAGGTAATTACAGGAACATTCGATAAGGCGGGACTGCTTGATAGAGATTATGTAACATTTATCGCTCCAAGCACAGAGCTGCTTACATCAAATTTAGTAAATAGAATTTTTACTCCAGATACAGATTGTGATTGTAATGCTAGATACAGAATTATTGGAGCTACCTGCGAAAAGGTTTATTCAGGTGACTTCAATAATGACAAACAGATAACGAATGCAGATCTTTTGAGTCTTGTAAATATTGTAGGAAATACCCTTATAACAGAAACAACTCAGAGAAAGATTCAGGGCGGTGAGCTCGATGTATTAGATTTTGTTAAGGCAGATCTAAATGAAGACGGAACAATTGATGGCTCAGATATAGAAATAATTGAAGATGCAATTGATGGCTATGCAAACTTCACTGCAGATGTATCTTTTAATGTTTTAACATTAAAATTGGAAAATATTCTTGAAGAAGATGATTTTCCAGAACTATTTGACTCTGAGCTCTCTCCTTTGGGATCTCTATCTGGAGAGACTACAGCTGCATCAGACGATATTAGCTTCATAACAGATACAGAAAATGAAGCTCTAGCCATACGAATTGGTGATATTATCTCCATCTTTCCTGGAGCTACAGATTCTGGAACATATATAATTTCCGGAAAGACAGTTGGAATAACCGGTACAGATGTTAGTGTTTCTGTCACCGACCAACTCGGAGGGTCAGTTGTTTTTTCTGGATCTACCGGATTTGACGTAAATATAACAAGCGGAACAACAACAAACTTATTTGCTGATAATTTAAATCTGCTAAATATACCGTTTGTGGCCCAAAATTGGCAAATAGCATATGTTGGTGCCGCCCATGATGAAGACTTTATAGACGTATGTGACCTAAGAAGGTTTATAGAAACAAGTTTCATCGAACTAGAGGCTAAGACCTGTATTTGTGCTACCGATGTATGTAGCCAGACTGAAGCTTGCGGCCCAATATACAAAAATCAGAAGGTAATACCTAATGATCTATTTATTCCAGATGGAGAGATCTACTCAGAGCCGGGAATTCCATATCATGGAGATATAGAATTTGCAAACATAATTATGCCGCTTCCTCCTGGGACAATAACCGATTGTCAGGTCAATCTTTATACCAGCTTTATAAAGGCTGTAAACGGCACATGCAAAACCGCAGCAGGCTATCCTGCTATGAAGTTCTCTGACGGAACCTATGTTGGCTGTGAGGACTCTGGGGCAGAAACCGATATAACAAAAGGTCGTGTTAAAATCTCACAGGCAATTGCCAGCTTATACGTTGACGCCTTAGTCGATGGATATGCAGTCGATGGATATGCCGACGCAACAGAGACAAATGATGCCACAGAAATCATCACAGAGATGTTTTCAAATTATACTTATCCCACTGCAAGTGGATTCTCAGATTGGGTCACAGTAGATCCGTCTGCTGGCACCTATTTCACGATAAGCACACCAGCTGCACTGAATTCTCCAGCTACATTTATTCTGGAAACAATCGTGGCAAGCGAAAGAATTGGATTAATCCAGTATCCCGCTGCAATTGATCCCATATCTGATGACTTTGCCATTGATTTTACGATGTCGAGATCAATATGGGCCGGTGCAAGTTTAACTTCCGGAAAGGTATCATTCTATTCTGAGTTAATTATAACAAACTTAGACGGAACCGAAACAACCCTTCGGGTGGGCTGGAGGCAGACCGCAGCAGGAGCCTTGCAGCTTTATTACAGCGGATCCATACAGAATATAGCTACATCAACAATACTTAATGACTTTGATTATTCAATTACGGCCCCCGATGACCTCAATGATGAAATAAAGTTCAGATTAAGGAGAACAGGCGAGGCCGTATTCGCGATGTATTTTGATGATACATTGATTGATATGACAACAAACAGGACCGGCCAGTTCATCAAGATCGGATCAAATATCCCATTCCAGCCTGGATCTGGCGATGCAGAAATGACATTTAATATGTCTCAAGAATCAACTCCAAATGCCGGAGTGATATTTGCTGCCAAGGTTCATGACGTTGATATAAAGCATACACTAACATCTGATGATGATGATACTTCAATTGTAATATCAAGAAATGCCCTGGGAGATGTAGAGCGAGCAACAGCAACTTTCCTTACTCAGCTAACGCAGAGAACAAATATTGTTTCCGCAACCTTAGATATGACGCTTGCTAGCGCCACCACCTCTACTGATTCTTTCAATATAATTCCTTACAATATATTAAATGCTGACAACTTAGGCCCGATTATAGATTATCCACTAGAGAGTAATGCCTCTCTTTATGAGTCATTTGTGCCAGGAACACTAGGCGCAGGAGAAGTTATCTCTGTAGATGTAACTACAATGATAATGGCATTCTTGATTGAAGCCGGACATCTACCGGGATATACTAAGGCACTACTCATTGAGCCAAGCTCTTCGGCTACAACTTCGCTGACTATAACATCTGATATAAATCTAGTTATAGGGTATGAGGATGTTACAACTGGCGTTGTATTCCAAATCGGAGCGAGCATTGACCCTTTGACCGGCATCATGTCTATGAAGACAAAGAATATTTTATATGACGCTTTAGATGAAGCAAGCCGAACAACCTTGGGATTCGGAGTTTATCTCAAGAAGTCTGGCTTTATTAATGCGGATGTGAAGATCGGCATTAAGGATCTTAGTAGAATCGGAATTGGGGTGTGTCAGGATACCACTGTATTCGATGAAGACGAGCTTTGCTTCTTTATCGCTGGAGCAACAGGTGGGGCAAATGGCACAAACGGGGCAGCAGTTGGCACCTATGTCCAAGGTCCTTTTCCTTGCAGTCTATTTCTGCCGTGAAAGTGACAGGGGAATATTAATTTTTTGGGTATAATGTTTTTATGAAAACATGCCCAAAATGCCTACTAAAAAAAGAAGACGATAATTTCGGAAAAAGCTCTAAACATAAAAGCGGTTATCAAGCGGTATGTAAGCTTTGCTTGAATAAACGAACTGCATTAAGCTATCAAAAGCACAAAGAAAAAAGGAAGGCTAAGGTTAGGGAATATTATCGAAAAAATATTAAAGAAAGAAGCGAATATAGCGCAAAAAGATACGCCAAGCTAAAAGAAGCTGGCGAGCGTGGCGAATACATAGATATTGAAAGTAAAGAATGCCATAAATGCAAAGATACAAAAAACATAGGGTTTTTCGGAAAAAGAACTGCTTCAAAAGATGGCCATGATAATATATGCTCTGAGTGCCGAAAGGCCCGAGATAAAGCCTTTTACTACGCAAATCACGAAAAGAGCAAAGCAAAATCGCTAAGATATCAAAGAGAAAATAGGGGTAAAGCCTATATTTCAAAAAAGAAATTCAGAGACGCTAATGATGTTTCTGGCTGGGACCTTTATAAGTGGGCCAATGCCGTTAAGGCCCGAGACAACAATGAATGCCAATCTTGCGGTTCCGTCGAAGATCTTGAGGCTCACCATCTTAAGCCAAAAGCAAAGTTTCCGGAGCTAATACTCGATATGGAAAACGAAATCACATATTGCCAAGATTGTCATGGCGGCGCTCATCGTGGGTCCGAATGTAATATCTAAAGGCTATTAAGATTTTCTAATAATATTAGAACCATATGTCAAGGACAAGCTGTGATTAAAAAAACTTATTTTACGAAGAAAAGCAGGCACCAGAATAGACTCGGCAAAAGAGCTATTCACATTATTCTGTTAATATTCCGGATAAGAATAGCATGAATCGATTCAACCAATTAAACTTCTTTCATTCAGAAAGCTTCCTCAAAGAGGCGGCAAGAATTAGCGCGGAAAAACAGGAAAATAGAGATCTATTCTCTGAGATTTTCTCAACCAAAGATCCAGGGCTTGTAATTTCAATTGCGGATCAATTTTATAGCGTATTCCGAAAAACATTCGGAGACAAAGAAGAGTACTTTGCCGCTGCTCAAAGTTTGAAGGGCAGCCAAATTGGCTCTGTTATTCGGCAAATCCGCAACAACAAAATTGCGGATCCGAAAGAAGCGAAATTAGAAGAGATAACAAAGTCTTATCCACAGCCAAAAGATCCGCAGTATTCCGACAATATAAAGGCTCTGAAAGAATCCGAAGTCAATCCAAGCCATTATAATTGGATTTTCAAGATGCTTTTTAATGAAGAGGCGGATCCGATAGAAGAGATTATAAAGGCTGTTTATTTTTATCAGCGGAACCAAAGCGAACTAGAGAGGCCCTTAGAAAGTTTCGAATTACTCTCCGAATTAAGAAGCTATTTTGATGAAAAACTTGCTTCAAATAAAGAATATTATTATTCAAAAATAGAAAAGCACGCTCTGGATCCGAAATATACGGATTACATTTATCAATCGGATAACTTTGTTACTGTATTATCCGGAACCACTCAATCCTCTCAGTATTGGGCCAGGGGAACCACTTGGTGTACGGGATATCTTGAAAGGAACCAATTTGCAAATTATTCTTCAAAAAATATTTACCTTTATTATGTGATAACGAAGCAAGATTCGGAATTATTTAAAAAATCAAATCCGATGAGAAAGATATCCATCGGATATGTTAAGGCGGACGGAAAACCGCAGCTTTTAACAAAGGAAAATGCTACAGTCAATACAGATAATCACAATTTAAGCTTGAACCAAATCCAAGAATACTTAGGATCTGAAGCGGATTCGATAATTTCGGCTATCTATGCGGATTTAAATGGAAGAGAAGATACGAAATTCAATGAAATAATAGCAGAAACAACTCCGGAGGAATTGGAGCGCCAACTTGCAGAAATTAATGATGATTCTCAGATAACAAGCATTTTGTTGCAATTTACGCAAAATAATGTGGCAAGAGCTGATACAAAAAGGGTTGCCGCAAAGAATTTGGCAGAGAAAAGACCTTTCGACTTCTTTCGTCGCGGCCTACACAAGATTCCTGAATACGCAGAGGTTGCAATGCTTGCCGCAAAGAATTTGGCAGAGAAAAGTCCTAGAGACTTCTTTTATTACTTCTTTCATTACGGTTTAGACAAGCTTCCTGAATACGCAGAGGTTGAAATGCTTGCCGCAAAGAATTTGGCAGAGAAAAATCCTTTCGACTTCTTTCGTCGCGGCCTACACAAGATTCCTGAATACGCAGAGTTTGGAAGGCCTGTTGCGGCAAATTTGGCAGAGAAAAGTCCTGAAGACTTATTTGTTTACGGCCTACATAAGATTCCTGAATACGCAGAGATTGTAATGCTTGCCGCAAAGAATTTGGCAGAGAAAAACCCTGGAGACTTCTTTCGTTACGGTTTAGGCACGCTTCCTGAATACGCAGAGTTTAAAATACCTGCCGCAAAGAATTTGGCAGAGAAAAATCCTTTCGACTTCTTTCGTCGCGGCCTACACAGGATTCCTGAATGCGCAGAGTTTGGAATACCTGCCGCAAAGAATTGGGCAGAGAAAAGTCCTGAAGACTTCTTTGTTTACGGCCTACATAAGATTCCTGAATACGCAGAGATTGTAATGCTTGCCGCAAAGAATTTGGCAGAGAAAAGTCCTATTAGCTTCTTTTATTACAACCTACATAAGATTTCTGAATACGCAGAGTTTGGAATACCTACCGCAAAGAATTGGGCAGAGAAAAGTCCTGAATACTTCTTTTATTACAACCTACATGAGATTCCTGAATACGCACATCTTAATCCAAATAACGAAGCTCCCGAAGAAAATAAGCTCCAGTCTCTTGAGGCGTGGCTCCGCACCAACGGCTTTAGAAGAGAGGCAAAAGAGCTATCCACATTATTCTGTTAATATTCCGAACATTAACCAGAGGATCTGAATCATGATTAAAGAACTTATTACACTAGCTGACATTCTTGATAGAAAGGGTTTTGCAGCTGAGGCTAATGCTCTGGATAAACTTATTAAGAAAGCAATAGATCCGCATTCTTTTATAAAAATTGCAGCAAGAAGAGTCCAGCAACCTGATGGGTCTTTTGGAGAGCGTAGAGAAAATAAGCCTCTTTCCTATAATCCTCCCACCGAAGAGGAGGCGGATAAGAACAGGTTATTCGAATTAGAAAATCAGTCAGATGAGGATCGATTCTTTCTAGACAATCCAAGCTGGATTCCAGACGACAAGACTGGTACCAATTTTAAGAAAGAATATCTGTCTGAACAAAAAAACTATGTGATAAAGGCCACGAATGACGTCGGGAGTGTTGGCGACTTACAATTAACTCCAGATGTTAGAGAGGCTTTGATTTCTTCTTTCGAAAAAGAGGGATTTGACTTCATTCCACCTTATACTTACAAAGAAGTATATGCAATAATAAGTATACTTATGCGATCAGATAATGTCTCTGTTCCCGGAATTGGCATAGACGATGATTTCCAAAAAGAAATCGGAAAAGCTCTAATGACAATTCCTGTCGAGGAATGGGCTGGGGCATCCAACTTTAGCAAGCTAAAAGTTGTAGAGGCCGACTTAATGTCAAGGCTCTTCGGCCTTCCTGTTGATAGTGAAGAATCATATATGCTTATAGATCTAGCTACTGGCGAGACTACCTTCCCAAAGGGAGAAGATACCTTTAGGCGGGAAGACGATGGAGGAAGGCGAGAAGTTAACGTTTATAACGATCCAAGCACAACAGAGGCTCCATCGTATCGTCAAACATATGAGATAAATAGGATGAATGAATCCGGACGAAATAAAACACTGGAACAAAAAAGAATTATTGAAAAATTACGAGATCAAATAACCGAAGAGAGAAGAGTCAAGGAAGACGAGGGTTATAAACGATATATGGAATCGGAATATCCTCCGGAAGATGATCGTGGGTTTTCTGACCTTGAGATTCCGTCTGGAAGCAATATAGACAGATATAGCAGCAACAAATAGCTCTATAAAAATCTACATCAACATGGTACAATGTTGATATGGGCCCACAAAAAATAAGATCTGAGGCTATGCTCGGTACGCATCACAGCTGGGCAGTTGTGATGCGGAATCTTATCGATCAATTCAATAGACTCGGCCACCCTCTGTATTTAAAGAGTATTAACGGATACGAATCTTTTCCGAAAGAGTGGAAAAGGCATGTGAGAGGCATATCTGATCCAGATATAGATCTAACTTATACACTTCCACGAAATTTTAAAGACAGATTCTCTAAGAGTTCAAAACTAAAGCTAGCCATCTATAATTATGAAACTAGCATTCTCCCTGCAGTTTGGAAGAACTCAATAAACTATGTTGATTATGCTCTTCCTTCAAGTAATTTTTCTAAAGAAGTCTTTGTTAACTCTGGTTGGCCGGAAGAAAAGTGTATAGTGGTTCCTCACGGAATAAATATTAATGAGTTTAAGAGTCAAGATAAAGTAAAAACTTTAAAGACTAAGAAGAGCTATAAATTTTTAAATATATCCATTCCTCACTATAGAAAGAATCTAGATCTTCTTGTTGATGCTTACTATTCTGCGTTTACACAAGACGATGATGTGTGCCTTGTTATTAAATCAAAAGTAGCTAAGCCAAAATATTATTTCGAATGCAACATTCTTGATCAATTGGCTCCAATTCAAAAGAAACATCGTGGCAAACGGCTTCCACAGGTAGAGATCGTTCAGGAGCGATATGAGAGCATTGTTCCTCTTATGAATACCTGCGACTGTCTTGTTAGCGCGGCGTCCTCTGAGGGCTTCGGGCTGCCTCTATTGGAGGGTTTGGCGGCTGGGATGATTGTAGTTGCCCCAAACTGTTCTGGACAGCTAGATTTCTTGAATTCAAAGAATTCTTTACTTGTAGATGTAAAAGAAATTGATGCCGATAAAAAATATCAATATTGGAGGCCAAGCGAAGGGGCTAAGACATGGCTTCCGCTGAAAGACTCACTATCAAAACAGATGCTCAATGCTTATAACAATAGAGATTCCTTAGAAAAGGAGTTTCGGGTAGAAACGGATAAAATACTTGAAGAATTTACATGGGAAAATGCCGCAAAAAGCATTTTGAAGTTATAAGATTTAATATTGAATAATAACTAAAAAATGCTTTTTATTAATATTTCAAATACTAACTAGAGGATTCAAATTACATGTCAGTTGCAATAAACCATCTTAAATTACTTGAG
>Ga0208012_1000707_pt1 | contig 10522 bp, 5 predicted proteins | sample 15BtaG_FD_184090 | JGI IMG/M metagenome (GOLD analysis project Ga0208012, IMG submission 184090) | Marine viral communities from the Subarctic Pacific Ocean - 15B_ETSP_OMZ_AT15312_CsCl metaG (SPAdes) (version 2) | ecosystem: Environmental > Aquatic > Marine > Oceanic | place: Pacific Ocean... | reverse complement strand
CAAGGGCAACATTCCTGGGCATTCCATCGTCAACAAATTCGGCCACAACGATGCCGTGTCCACAGGCGGCGAGGACGTTTGGGAGGGCGGCGGCGACTACGGCTTTTTCCCGACGAGCGCGGTCAGCATCGACATCAAAAGTTCAAGCTCGAGCGATGACGGCGATCCTGTGGGGACGGGCGCACGCACGGTGGTCATTTACGGCCTTGACGAAAACTGGGCCGAGAAAACGAGCGAGACAATAACGCTGAATGGCACCACCGAGGTCGCCATTGCTGGCACATGGATGCGCGTTTTCCGGCTTGTGGTTTTGACTGCGGGCAGCGCAGGCACGAACGTCGGCAACATAACCGCACAGTGCGTGGGCGCGGGTGGAGGACTGGCCGATAACACGGTTGGCATCTACGTTGCTGCGGACGACGGACAAACACAACACGCCATCTACACCGTGCCAGCGGGCAAGAGCGCGTATTTTCTCAAGGGCTACGTCGGGATGGCTGACGATGACAAAGCGGGCGAGGTGGCACGATTCAAGTGGATGGCCAGACCCAACAACGGCACAACCGGCGCGTGGGCGACAAAAGGACAGGCCAGCGTCCACTCGCAGGGCGCGGCATGGGTCTACGAATACGGAGCACCCAGCGGTCCGATCCCTGCGAAAACCGACATCAAGATTCGTTGCCACCAGACGACCGCGACGGTCGGCGTGGTTGGCGGGTTCGACCTGGTTCTCGTTGACGACTAACTTTAAACCAATGGCTATCACCAATAAATCACCACTGACGGTTCCGGCAATCGCAGCGAAAGAATATCCGCACATCTGGTTGCGAACCATCAAGGTTCTGACGCCGAGCGCGGAACGAGGCACAATCGAGATCCAGTCGCGGCCATACAACGGAGAGACAGGCGAGATTGCAGACGGGCCGACCGAAACAATCTCGTGCAGCGCATGGGAGGCAGCCGCCAACGTGCCCGAGGTGGCGCTGGCAATGGGCGCGATTTTTGCCGCAGTTCCCGCGCTTGAAAAGTGGGTTGCCGAGCAAGAGGAAGCAGAGTAAACTCAATCCACAACACAACCCTGACATGATCACACGAGAACTTCAACCCACCGCATACACCGCGAACCAGACATTCGTCCTGGACCCCAACTACGAGCACACCCTCACCCTCAACGGGTCCGGCACGTGGCAGTATTGGGATGGCACCGCCTACGCAGACTTCGCAGAGTCCACCGGCACCAGCCAAGGGTTCATCGCCGTTCCTCCCCCGACCGGGAAGGTCCAGTTGGCCGTGACCTCCGGCACCGTGACCGCCGGGTTCCACCGGTTCCTCCCCCGCGCCATCAACACCAAAGGTCGCTAACCATGTCCCTTTCAAGGCCACTGAGTCGTCCACTGAGTCGTCCACTGAGTCGTCCGTTCGGGGGTGATGTGGGTGACGCTTCCGGCAACCCAGCCGATCTGGGTGCGGCTTACTGGGTTACGTCGGCGTGGAAATCGCTTGGCACGACTTCGGAGGACGTGGGTGAGGGCGACACCGTGGAGCGCGTAGAGGACTTGATCTCGTTTAGCGACCAAGCCACGGCGGGGCCTAATTACGGCTACAACGGGCCAACTCTAGCGGCTGGACCAGCACTAGAGTTCGTCAGGGCGTCCGATCAAAGGCTGCGGGCTAAAACAGCCCCATCGCTCAACGCGGTTTCGGGCGTTACCATGTTTTTTGCGGGTCGATTTGACGATACGTCAGACTCGCGTGTTGTATCCTCAATGATCGCAGGCAGCACGACGGCGGTGCGGGCAATGTTGTCCAGCGAGGCTGGCGGGTTTGGGGTTAGTGGGCGGCGGCTGGATGCCGACTCTTTCCAGATGGTCAGCGGCGGAGCAGTGGTGGCTGGTGCCGAGGTCGTGCTGGTTGGTGTCCTGAATTACGCATCAGGGACCGCTAGTCTGTGGGCGGACGGCATAAAGGTGGTGGACGGCGTGGCTTTCCAGACACCAGGACTGAGTGACGCAACGAGTTCAACGGTGAACACCTACGGAGCGGGTGGAGCGTCACCCACCGACAGGTTCGACGGAAAAATGCGGGATGCGGGCATCTTCGAGAAAGCATTGACGGACGCCGAGGTGGTAGCGATGACTACCTATTTGCAAGCGAGAGCAGCAAACCCGCCCATGGTCATCCCTGAGACGACTCATGGATGGCACGGAGCACCGTGGTTCGCGGACCTTGGGGACAGGGTGCTGGTCGCTGGAGCGGGTCAAGCGGGCAACCCAACCGTCGCGGAGATTTTCCCGAACGGCATCCGCCGTCGAGTCAGACTCCCCAGCACCGGAATTGATGACCACAATATCCCGGCGATAACGGATCGCACGGACGGAAAGGTCCACGCAATTTGGACGCTCCACGCCACTGAGAATTTCCTCCGTCAACAAATCAGCGCAACCGCCGGAGAGATTGATTTCCCTGGCACCGACACCACGGTTGCCACGTCTGCCACGGCAGGCTACACCCAAGTAATCGACCTGGGCGGCGGAAACCTCTGGTGCTTTTACCGAACCGGCAACTCTAGTAGCGGGCAGTGGAACGTCGTAAAATCCGCAGACAACGGATCGACGTGGGGGACGGCGGTTCAGTGGTGGGATGTGGAATACGTCCACACCTATCTGATCGGAACCAATATCCATTGCGTTGCTACGATCTTGCCATCGGCAGTAGGGGACCAAGACATCCGCTATGTCATCATCGACTCGACAACGGGCGACATCGACTTGCCCGATGGAACCACCCTTGACAACTTGTGGGCTCCGACAAGCCTTCCGATTGCATTGACAGACGGATTCAAGGCGGTTGACGTGGCGAGCGGGACAGGAACGCGACTGCTCGGCGAGGGGCAATCGAGCGGAGGCAACTTCTGCTTTGTTGGCGTCGAATACGAGCAAGGCGATGTCGGCGGAACATACTACCTGTATCGCTACAAAGACTCTTCCAGCCTGTTCGACAAGCACGAACTGGGACCAACCGGCGGAACGCTGCGCAGCCCGTCCAACACCTACTGGGGAGGGGCCGCGATCACGCCGAATGATGACCAGGTGATTTACATCTGCGACATCATCAGCGTTAAAAAACTCACCCTGGATGGATCATACGACGTGTCGTCCAGCGCCAACATTGCGACCCGCGAGGATTCAGCAAACAAGCTCGCAAGGCCGAACGTGTTTGGTGGCGTGGTTTACTACACCGAATTTTCCGATTACAACAGCTATTCCGACTGGGACGGAGACATCAAGACCGTGAGCGTTACCTAAACAGACAACGAAAGGTGCGTTCAACTGTAACAACCCCAGCGACAGGAAACCCCACACACCCCGTCAATCCTTTTCTCGACAATCCAGACCAAACCAGTAAACTTACACCATGAGCAGTCTCAGCAACATCGGCCAAGGCCGCACCCTCTCCCGCGGCTACTACGGCGGGTCCGAGGGGGCGAACTACAGACGGCAGGCGGAAGCCTACGACCGAGGTGTCCGACAACTCCGCCGTGCATCGCGCCGGGGCGACACCGGAGCCGCGCTCAAGGAGATATCCCTGCGCGACAAGGCCAACGCGGCTAGATACACCCCGGGAGGCATCCGGGACCGCCAGGAGTTCCAGAGTGGACTCGCCGGGAGCATCGCCCGTCGTGAACAGATGGAAACCGACCGCCGTCGTGACGAGGAATTCCGGCGCAAGGACACTGAGCGGAAGCTTGGGGATCTGGACGCGGCGGAGGACGCCGTGCGCAACCCACCGGGGGAACCGGACAGCGAACTCCCCCGCGAGACCACCGTGCTCGGTGAGCAGGCCGAGGACGAGAACCCACTCACCTTCGTGGACGACGACACCACCTTCGCGAACAACCAGACCACCAGTCGCCTCGGACTACCCAGAATGGGTAGCTCTCTTGACACCGTGACCAAGGGCGCGGGTCGGGGCAAGCCCCTCGGACGCTCCCGCCTGCTTGACCGCCGACTCGTATAAAACCATGTCCGACCTCACCACAGCCCAAGAGCAGGTAGCCCCGGCACCCGCCACCACGAACTTCTTCCCCCGCGAGAGCACCACCTCCCGGCTGGCGGGATCGCGTGGGACGTTGGAGAGTGCCAAGGAACTCCACCAGACGGTCAGCCGCCTGGAGCAGGACCGGTGGGACCGCACCTCCCGCGCACGCCAGCAGGAGATGTGGGGGCGCGACGACGAGGACTACAACGCCAAGAAGGACTTCGAGGCCAAGCGGGGGAGGTTCCTCTCGGAGATCGGGCGCATTGACGCGTCAGCCGACGACTACGAGGACCGCAAGAACGAGTTCATCTCCACCCTGCCGGAAGAGGCCATGCAGGACGACGCCGTGAGGGCCATGTTCGCCAACATGGACCGGGTTGCGGGGGAGCAACGCATGGAGAAGCGCCGGGTGGACGACGAGGGCCGCTACCGCACGCGCTACGAGGAGCAGGCGATGCGAGACGCCGTGAAGCGGGCATCCCTGGCCGGGGTGGACCAAGGGCGGATGGACGAGTATATCGCGGCTGGCCGGTGGCAGGATCTCCTCCTGGAGACCGGCAGGATCGAGCGAGGTCGCGAGATGGACAAGGCTGCGGGGAAGGCGGCAGAACCCCCGTCTAGGGCGGACCTCGATGCAGAGACCAAGTTGCTGAACCGTGACAGGGCAGCATTCCCTCGAAAGGTGGATACGGAGTATGAGAAGTGGCGGACCAAAGAGACCCCCACTATGTTCGGTGGTCCCAAGCAGCACAATCTGGACAAGACCTTGGAAGATTACCGGGAGACCACGGACTACGACGACTCCATGGAGGAGGAGATGGACTACCTAGATCGCTTCATCGAGGCCGGAGGACACAGGACCCGTGAAGGCTACATGAAAGCGGACCCTCGGGTGACGAGTGAGGATGCCCGCGAGGTGAGAGGGAGGGTGTGGGACGCGGCACAGGCGAGACTGGGTCACGGAACACCCGCCGCACCGGCACCCGCCGCACCGGCACCCGCCGCACCGGCACCCGCCGCACCACAGGGGGGAGACTTGAAGCAGAGGTTCGCGAGTGTCACAGCCATCTTTGAAGAACGGGACTCCAAGGTAGCGCCCCACGAAAAACGAATGGTTGACGCGGAAGCCGCTTGGAAATCCGCCCAGGACGAGGTGGGAAGATACCTTGAGGAATTCCAGGGGGAAGATGACGGCGTGCTAAAGGGTGCAAGACTAAAAACTTGGGAAAAGCTGCTTACCAAAAGGGATGAATTACGTAACAAGATGGTCAAGGTGCGAAACGCGGAGGGCCCAAAAATCGACGCGATCCGCGCCGAGTATGAGGGTTACTATCGTGAGTGGGAGAAGGACGCCGCACCGGCACCCGCCGCACCGGCACCCGCCGCACCGGCAGGACTCACCCCCGCCGACCAGGAGAAGATTCAGAACGCACCAAAGAAAGAACTCTCCAATGGGCAGACGGCATATTGGGTTGACGGGCAGTGGATGATTCCTTGACACCTGACAACATTACAGTAGTCTCAACCCATGGCACTCCGACCCGTCACCGACCCGACCCTGCTCGCTGAGTTGGGTGGACCTCCCGAACCCTCTGGGCTGAAACCAGTTACGGACCCCAACCTTCTCGCTGAGTTGGGTGGACCTCCGGAGGCCGCACCCGCGCAACCCACCGCGCAACCCACCGCGCAACCCGCACCCGCGCAACCCGCCGACACCCCATTCTCCCAGATCACCGACCCTGCCGAGCAGGACCGACTGCTGCGGGCCGCAGGACTGGAGCCCGTCACCCCGGCTGAACAACAGGAGGAGAGCGAGCTGATCGCCAAGGCTTTCGCGGCACACAAGGCGTTCGAGGAGGCGGGCGGAGAGGGAGGCATCGTGGACAGAGGCATCCTCGGCACCCGTGAGTTCGTCCGGAAGGGCATGGCGAGACAACGCCGCCGACAACAGGACATTTACCGCAAACTGGACGAGAAGAGGGGTATCACGTCCGACCGACCGGACGCCCCCGGCACAGAGGAGACCGCCGGGGAGGCGTATGACCGGCTGTCCCGGGAACTCAACGCGCAAGCTGGTGAAGGCGGTGCCAAGAAATACCTCGGAATCATCCGCAACGACCTCCTGATGAAGTTCGACGGGGACACCAGTGTGAGCATGGTCGGGTACCACCCACTGATCAAGCCCACCGCCGCTCTGTTGAAGTCAGACGAGAGCATCCGCGAGACGTTCACCAACGCGGGAGTGTCAGAAGCACGGATTGGCAACCTGATCAACTACCGCCTGCCACGGATTCGCGCAGGGATGGTGGAGACGCTCGCCTCGCTCAAGCCCTACGACGAGGAAGAGTGGCGTCGGAATTTGTCGGACGCGGATTACGCGAAGACCCTTGTCCGGTTCGCCAGAGGTCTGGGGTCCATGGACAAGCCGGGGAATTTTGACAAGTTCATGTACAACATGAACGCAAGGGTGTTGTCCATGAAGGGGGGCGCTCTCCCCGCAGTCGGGCTTGACGAGTCCGGGAAGACCGCTCGCCAGCAGGCCGCAGCTCTCCACCTGCTCTCCGACGAGATCCCCGGATCGGACCTCGTCGGAGAGATCGGAGGCACAGTCCCCGACCTCGTCCTCTCACTAGTCCCCGGTATGGCCGGGGCAAAGGTGGCGAAGGCAATGGGGATGGGCGCGAAAGGGGCATCCCGAGTGTCGATGGGCGCGTCAGCCGTGGGCGCGGGCGCGGGGTCCGGCATCACCACCTTTGGAGAGGCACTGGACATCGAGGACCCCGAGACCCAGGCCATCGACCCCAAGACCGGCAAACGCATCCCTGGCACCGGCCAACCCTTCACCAAGGGGCAGGCGGCATGGCAGGGCCTCCAGCAGACCGTCATCACCGGAGGCGCGGTGTTGGCCATGGGGCCGACCGGTGTGCAGAAGCTGTTCGCCCCCGGCACTGCTGCGCGGCAGTCCTTCTGGAAGGTGCTCGCGATGGAAGGTGTCCACGAGGGCAACGAGGAGGCCGCGGACGCCATCCTGTCCCACTACGCCATCGAGCGCAGACGCAACCCCGACGCCGGGATTGTCGAGCTGGTCCGCAACTCCGTGGAGTCGTGGAAGATGGGAGCCATCATCGGCGGACCAATGGGTGCCGTGGGCAACCTCGCCAACCGGTCGTCGGAAGACCGGGCATCCTTGGAGACCCTGATGGACGCCGCACGCACCACCATGGGCGCGGAGAGAACCGGAGCCACCGAGTCCGCCGCAGCGGCCCAGCAGGACATCAAGGAGGCTGCGGAGATACTGATCCCCACTCCCAGTTACCCAGCGGGCACACAGGCCAGGGTGAGCGGGATGGATGTTATCAAGAGTGAGGACGGATCTTGGTATCGGTCGTCGGGTGGACCGGCCCTCGACTTGACGGACGAAGGGGTGGAGCGAGTCAACGAGACGGTGGTTGAACCACTGGAAACGAGTGGTACATACATCCCGACCCGCACCACCGAGGAGATGGAGACCCCTGCACCCACTGACCCGGTCCAGATCCTCCGGGACACCCAGCAGAGGTCAAGGGATCGGCGGGTGGAGGACACACACGGAGATAGGGACAGGAAGGCGTCCCGCGAAAAAGTGACCAAGATGGCGGCTGAACGCGGGCTCACTTATGAGGAGTTCTTAGGGGAGGAGGCGGCACGAACCGTTGCAGACAAGAAGGCGTTCCTTGCTGCACTTTCAGCAGGTGACACGTTAAGGTGGGTGGATGACAACGGCAGAACAAACACGGGGGTTGTCGAGACAGACGCCCAAGGAAACAACGTGGTCAGGGAGGCTAGGTCAGAAGGGCAGACGGACTACATTCATGACGGCAGATCGGGAACCTTCTTGATGAATGCGGATAGGTTGGAAGTCATCCCGACCGAGGTGACGCCTCGCACGCTGGAGAAGCCCGAGAAGGTGGAGATCCCGGCACCTCACGTGTCGCGCCCAGGCACTCTCCCGGCGCTCCCCTTCCCCAACACCGTTGAGGAGATCGACACGAATGAAGACACTCTCGACAAGTGGGTGAACTCCCACGAGGAATACACGGAGATCCCGTTGGACCCGGACAAGTTCTTTCCCGGCGATGTCCCGGAAGGTTCGACCTTGACTCTCCGGATTGACCCCCTCCCGGACGGGACGGTATCCAGCACCGTCGTCTTCAAGAAACCCGATGGCACGGGGTCAGCGGCGAAGCTCACCCAAGGGGCAATCGCCCGTGGGGAGATCGCACCTCTAGAGATCCCCGAGAAGGTGGAGATCCCGGCGAAACCAACCCCCGAGTCCCGACAAGAATCGCGACAAGATGTCGGGGTAGAAACTACCACCGGACTCACCGACCCCGGCACGACCGAGGGCGACGTGCTGGCCGACTTCAAGATTTCCCCCTCCACCGAGCCCACCACGGATGGTACTCAGGGAGAACCTGAGACAGGCGCAATACCCGGCGAAGAGGTAGCCGGGGGCGCTGAGACCGCGCCAGTCCGCCCCATGAAACAAAGTGGCGGCGAGGTGGAGGGGGGACCTGTTACGGAGGAGGAAGTCGCGGCAGTTGCGAGCGTGCCGAACAACGTCGCATCGGCCATCGTTGCTGACATGGCACCGGATGTCGTGCGTGATCACACCCGTCGTCACTTCGGGGAGGCTGAAGCCGAGGCCGCGGAGTCCACCAAGCCCACCCCCGAGCAGCAGGAACTCCTGGAGAAAGCCAAGGAGCAGTCCGCGAAGATGGGTTGGAAGTGGGACGCGGTGGTGGAGAAGGTCCGCCGGGATAAAGGTCTGCGCGAGGACTTCCTCAAGGAAGGCAGTCCCGAGGCTGGGACATGGGATGCCATGCAAGCGGCTGTGGAGCGGGACGCGGAGTCTGCGGCACGAGCGGACGCCTACAACGCGAAGACCGCAGCGGAGACCAAGGCGAATCAGGAGAAAGCGGCTGAACTCTCGCAGAAGACATTCACGGCGAACGGGGTGGAGTTCACCCACAAGACTGAGAAGAAGCTATTCACACTCCGAGGGACGGACTTCCTACTTGTCACGGGACGTAACCCGAACGGTTTTCCTTTTGCCTTCCTTGTCCGGGAAGGTGCCGACTCCACGCACGGGCTTGGGAGGACAGAGGTAGACTCGTGGATGCACGGCACTCAGCCGAAAACCAGCGACAAACCAAGTTCGGTAACGTGGGACAAGTGGGGGAAGGTGCAGAAGGCCGTGAAGGAGTGGACGGAGGACACCCCCGTCAAACCCCCTGTTTCACAGACCAGTGAAACCGCGCAAAAACTCGCACCAACCAAGAAACATGAAGCCACAGAAACCAAAGAGTCGTCTGACGTTGAACCTGCTGGAACGGATGTCGGAGAAGCTCAACAAACTCCCCAAGCACCCGCGTCCCCACCTCGGCCCCTCCCGGCCCAACCCAAGCCCTCCCCCGAGGCCACCAAGAAGTTCCGAAAGTCCAAGAAGGAACTAGTCGCCAAGCTGAAGGCCGCCCATGACGCAGCACCGACATTTGACGAGGCGGTAGCCAAGGGAGACAGCTTTGCCCAGATTGAGATCACCACCCCCGAAGGGACCAAGATCACGCTGGTCAACACCAAGGAGGCGATTGAACCGGTCCTCAAGAACGCGAGGAGCATGAAGCAGCCCGCACCAGACAAGGTGTCAGAGGGTGGAGGTGGCAAGACCGCCGTCCCGGACATGCAGAATCTCCGGTCCATGCAGGACTTCCGAGGACTCGTGGACCAACGAGTCAACGTGGACATGACGGACGCGGACGCGAAAAAAGTGTCCAAGGTCATGGCGTCGAAAGGGCAGGACTTTGAAGCGGCGGTGGAGGCACGCCGGAAGGAACTCGGGATTGACAAAACTGGTCAGTCGCTCACCCCCGCACCCAAGGCTTCACCCAAACCCCCTGTTTCGCCGACTCCCGATACACGTGCTATCCCCCGAAACCAGATGGAGGCGGACCCCGACAACCCCCAGAAGGCCATCGGGCTCGGGGAGCGGGGGGATTTCTCCGGCGTCCCCAGTGTGGCGGAGGTCACGGTAGGGGAGTTCGGCAACGGCGTGTCCATGGACGTGCGCGTGACCCCGTCTGGATACACCGTGGATGATCGGAACAACCCAGTCCTGAAGCCCGAGGTAGCGGAAGCACTCACTTCCAAGGCGAACGCGGCAGGTCTGACGGGAGGGAAGGTGTCCAAGAAGATCCGGACGAAAGGTGGTTGGAAAACACCCCGCACCGCGTCGGATCAAGACAAGAAGTTCCACAGTGTGGTGGTAACGTTTGGAGTTCCGAACGTGGAAGTCGCACCCAAGGCTTCACCCAAACCACCTGTTTCACAGACCAGTGAAACCGCGCAAAAGGTTGCAGAAAGTGCAACTAAGCCGCAGGAGGGGGGAGAAATGACGGACGCGGACCTCCAAACACTGAAGCAGATTGAGACCGAGACCCCCAAG
>Ga0208012_1000706_pt1 | contig 10531 bp, 25 predicted proteins | sample 15BtaG_FD_184090 | JGI IMG/M metagenome (GOLD analysis project Ga0208012, IMG submission 184090) | Marine viral communities from the Subarctic Pacific Ocean - 15B_ETSP_OMZ_AT15312_CsCl metaG (SPAdes) (version 2) | ecosystem: Environmental > Aquatic > Marine > Oceanic | place: Pacific Ocean... | reverse complement strand
TTACTGCCAGACATCCTGCAACGCCGACTGCTGCAAAATCGGCAGCCTGAAAATGTCGCCAGCCGAGGCCGAGATCGTCGCCGCCGGCGACACCTGCCAAACCGAGATTGTCGGCGGCCAGGTGCGCGTCCAACTCAATCCATGCCCTAGACTGCAAAACAGTCGGTGCTCGGTCTACGCACAACGCCCGGCCACTTGTGCTTCGTTCCCGTTGCGAACGGCACGCCTGGGCGACGCGAAGATCATCGTCGCGGGACGGTGCCGAGCTATTGACGCGGGCGTCGTGGACGCGCACCTCGAGGAGCTGGAGGCCATGGGATACGAGGTATTTCGTTGGAGCGACTGCGGGGACGAGTCACAAAAACTACCCTGTTTTCGTGACGCACCCTCATACTGAGAACCTCATTTTTACTGACCAGTGAAACAACAACACAAAATGAAAACAGAACTACAACACCAAATAGAATGCTGCAACGGCAACCGTGACGCCATTGCTCTCACGCTCCGCATCGCCAAGCTGCAGGAATGGCTTGAGCGCAAAAACGAGATGGCACCGAGAGTCATTGCCGGCATCCAGTCGCTCGCATTGCGGCGCCGAACCAATCGTGGGCGACCGCTGCGGTCGAGCCCTTGAGGTAATGCCGGCGGATAACGGCGGGAGAGTTGCCCATTTCCAGCGCAACCCGGCTCAAGTCGCCCGTCTCTGCTGTCCTGTAGGTGCCGAACGAGTGCCTGAGCGCGTTCTGAGGCCATTTGGCGAGCCCTAGACGCCCGCACAGTCGAATGGTTTCAGAGACGGCTCCAGCGGGCGCATAGGACGCCGCACGACTAGGACAAATGCGGCCGGAACCTGCGATCGGCAGCAGCCACTCCTTAAGCGTTGCACAAATCGGCACCACTCGCGCCACGGTCTTGGCTGTCGCATTAGGTAGGTAAATATGAGGGTCATCTCCAAGGTCGATGTCGGACCACTCCAGCGCCCGTTTCGGACTGGTTTTGTAGACTTCGCCGAATAGCTCGCCGACGCGTATTCCTGCAAACCCAGAGAGCAGCGCCCACGGCAGGTAGTCGGCGCGAACGTGTGATAGCAGCTCCCTGAACTGAGCTGGCGAAAAAATGCCAACCTCGCCGCGCTCCCATTCCGGCCGAGCTACTCTGTCAGCCGCCGTCATGCCGTCGGCGACGATCTCAACGCGCCGGCACCAGCGCCAGAACGTAACGAGGGCTTGACGGTGGTAATCCTGGGTTGAGGCGAAATCGCTCCGAGCCTCCAGCCAATCGCTAATGTCGCTAGCCGATACATCAGCGACAACGGAGTCGGCAAAATCGGCCGCGAACGCGTTAATTCTGCCGCGCAAATCCCGCATATACCGCTCCGACTTCCTCACCTTCGCGCCCGCCTCTTTCAAAAACCGCTTCGCAGCATCGTCAACACGCACAACAGGCCGAGCCGCGAGCCTGCCCAAATCCTCAACCGTTAGCCCGAGCCTAACCGCCTCTTTCGCTACCCGCCGTTGTTCCGCTGTCATCGCGTCCCACTCGGAGCCTCCCGAGGTCAGCCGAACCATGATTTCCCGAGCCTTGGCGCGGACTTTGGCCAGGTCGAGGCCAGTGATGTGCCTGCGCTTGCCGTCTGGCGTTGGCACCACGCACAGAAATTTACCGTTGCCGCGCTCGTAGACCTTAGCAGTCAAGCCGCTCACACTTATGGGCTTCAATGCTTTTTTAGGTTGCGGCATTGCATTTCTTGGCTGTTATGGGTTGCAACATGACCGATTCTGAAGCCATCAACGCGCTAACTGCATGGTTAAATCGGTTATCACGCGGAGACAGCAAAGCAGCACACGCAGCACGCCGATTGTTGGCCGCTCCCGACCCGTGTGCATACAACAGGACTAATGCGGAAGACCGCGAAACACTACAGAGCATGGTGCATTTGGTTGCGGCACTCGATGACGGCCTCGTCGGCAAAGCATATCTCAAGCTTCTTTCCGAGTCTTCGCCTTGCCGCCTTTGCCCAGTGTCTCCCGCGCTGCGCGGAGAGCCTCTCCCGCACTTTCCATGTCTTCGAGCAGACCCTCTTCCTTGAGGTAGCGCAACACTGCTCGGCGCAGGATCGTTGATACCGATTCCAATTCAAGGGCTGCGATAGCCTCCAAATCGGTTTTCATTTGCTCCGTCACGCGTAATTGCAGCGTGACCGCCTTGAGTTTTTCGTTCTTTTTCATGGTTTTTCTCCTCCTCATCGGGGGCGTTCTGCAGCGACTGTAATACGTTGTGTTGCAAGGCGCAACATCTTTCCGCTATTTCGTTTTCGTTGATTTTTGCGCTGGAATCCATTGGAAATCCGATGGCTTTGCAATGTTTTGTCTTGCGAAGTGTCGGAAAGTAATACAAAAGGCCAGCGACATGGAACGAAAACCGACACAAGAAGAGCCACTTAAGCCGTCGAATTTCAACCAAGCGCTTTCAATGCGCGTCACGCCAGCGCTGAGGAACAAGCTGGACGCGTTGGCCAAGCGGAAGTGCCAACCCGTTTCGACCATCATTCGCGAGGCAATCGTAAAATTTGTCGAGGAGGAGGCGAAATGAACCTCGAAACCGAACTTGCCGAGGCAGTCGCCAAAGCAGCGGCTCCGTTAATCGCTGCGAGAGTCCACGCCGAACTCGACTGCCGCGTGATCGGCCAGAAGGAAGCAGCCAAGCGACTCGGGATCTCGCCGAGGACATTGCGCGGACTGCCGTTTCGGCGAGTCCATGTGAGCGGCCAGCCAGGCTACCGAGCCGACGACGTAACCAAATACATTGAGGAGCACACAGCGTGAATATCAAAACTAACGGCGGAACATTCCTCGTCGAATGCCTGCGATGTGATGAGGAAATCGAAGTGGAGGTTCCATTGCTCAAAGAGTGGTCGGAAATCGACGAGGCGGTTGAAGAGGCCGCATACATCGCCGGCGAATGGGAACACGGATTCTGCCCAGCATGCGTCGCAGCTAACGCGGCGGAAGAGGAAGCCGACAAACACATGAGAGACCGTAAAGCAGGAATGGAGGGAGTCGCATGAAGATCATGCACTACATCGCCAGCGCACTGATCCTCGCACTGGACGCATGGCTCGCGCTGACGAGCGACAGAACCTGGACCGAACTGAGAACCGAATCAAGAAACCGATAGAACCATGAATGCAACAACTGACATCTGCGCCAGCCGCCACCAAGGCAATGCCGAGAGTGAGAGCGCGCACAACCAACAACAACCGACCGCAGAGCAAAGGCGCGAGGTCGTTTATCGAGCCATCAAGCAAGCTGGCCTGCGCGGCCTGACCGTGGCCGAACTCGCGAAACGCTGGGGCGTCGGCTCCAACGTTATCAGTGGCCGATTTTCTGAACTCAAGGCCGAGGGCAAGATCGAGAAAACGGGCCGACGGCTCAACGACAGCGGAACGAGCAGCGCGGTTTGCGTTGCGTCCGAAATCATGCAGCAGTGGATCGGAGGTTTGCTGTGATCGACTTCATTATTCATGCGCTATTCTTCGCGATGCTCCTGTCGCTGATCATGCTGCCGTTCATTCTCGGCCTATGCAAAGCCGCCGCAAAAACACCACCGCCGGCCAATGGCGGGACGCCACCGAAAACGGGCGCAAATCTTGACGCGCCGACACTGACGCGGCGAGAGATCAAACAAATGCGCGAGCACGGTTTCGAGATGGTGCATCCAGCACCGTTCGACGAGTTGCGACCGCTGGACCTGGAGCCGACGGAGATGGAGGTCGAGGTGACGCGAATTTTGAAACCATAACGAAACCATGAAAACACCAGTAAAACCAAACACTCAAATTCGCCATATGCTCCACCGTCAAGTCATGGTGGTCGCCAGGTTCCGCGTCGAGGGAACATGGAAAGCATACGTTTTTCCCGTCCCCGGAAAGAACCATGACGAGGAAGAATATTTGTGGGAAACCGAAGGCAACCAACTGCCGGAACACGAGGCGCGGCCCATGTTCGGGTTTCTCGAAAACATCGAATACGCACGATAGATTTACCAACTGAAAACATGAGTAACGAAATAACAGAATACAACGAACCGACCGAAACCGCATTGAGCCAATTCGCACACGACACCGAGGTGTTCGAGCTGACCCAGCGCCAAGCCAAACTTTACGGATCATCAACAATGGTCCCGAAGGAGTATCAAAGCAACGTCGCCAACTGCGCAATCGCCATCAGCGTTGCGCGGAGGTTGTCCGCTGACCCGTTCGCCATAATGCAGTCCATGGACATCATCCACGGCCGTCCGTCATGGCGTGCGTCGTTCCTGATTGCAATGGTCAACGCTTGCGGGCGATTCACCGCGCTCAAGTTCCGCGAGACTGGCAAGGTCAACACCGAGTCATGGGGGATGATCGCCTATTGCAACGAGAAGGAGACTGGCGAAGTCGTCGAGGGTCCAGAGGTGACTTGCGGAATGGCCAAAGCGGAAGGGTGGAGCACTAAGAACGGCAGCAAGTGGAAGACCATGCCGGCGCTGATGCTGCGCTACCGTGCCGCCGCGTTCTTTGCTCGGCTTTACGCGCCCGACCTGACGCTTGGAATCCAGACGCAAGAGGAAGTCTACGACGCCCAGCCGCCGCGCGATGTGACGCCCGCTCCTGCCGGGAATCCGTTTGCCCGCAAGCCATCCGAGGGCGAACCGCTGACGCTGGAGGCTACCGCAGAAGACGATCCGAGCCTGCCGAACACTAACGAGGAGAACAAAGCATGAGCAACCAACCGCCAACCCTTCCGCAGTTTCCCGGCTGTCGATTGCACTGGATGGAGCAACGCACCGACGAATGGTTTGAGGCTCGCCACGGATGCTTGACCGCAAGCTCTATGGGTGCGTGGCTTGTCGATACGGAGAAGACCGCCAAGAGCCGTGGCGCTCGCGACACTGCGGTTTATAAATTGCTTAGCGAACGAGCGCAGTGGTATCAACCCGCTATTTTCGAGACCGATGCAATGAGTCGAGGAACGGCGCTGGAGCCGATGGCTGTTGCTGAGTTTGAAAAGGCGACCGACCTGGAGGTGGCGGAATGCGGATTCATGAAGGCTGATTTCGGGCCGGTTGGGTGTTCGCCCGACGGCCTGATTCTTGGCGAGATGTTCGGTTGCGGCTACGAGAACAAATGCCCAACTGGACCGAAGCACGCGCAATACATCGACCAGGGGATTTTACCTGTTCAATACAAAGTTCAAGTCCATGCGAGTATGGCCATCACTGGAGCTAAGGGTTGGTGGTTTCAATCCTTCATGGCTCCGGGTCAGATGGCATTGCGCATCCTGGTCGAGCGCGACGAATACACCGAGCAGGTGCTAACCGGGCTGAAGGCGTTTTGCGAAGTGCTGGACGCCAAGGAGGCCAAGTTCCGCGAGCTCTGGAATCAAACTCAAAGCGAGGTGATGACATGAGCAAGACCTACATAGGAATTGACCCCGGCAAAAGCGGAGCCATTGCATTTATCCCGCCAACCGGCGACCCTTGGACGGTTAAAAACACATCGACCGACAAGGATCTTGTTGATGCGATGCGCGACGCCAGGGGGTTCGGCGCTGGGGAGGAATTGTTCGCCGTCATCGAGAAGGTTCACGCAATGCCCAGCAACGGAGTCGCGGGAATGTTTAAGTTCGGCGCGTCATTCGGCGCGTTGCAGATGTTATGCACCGCCCTGAGCATTCCGTTTGAACTCGTTACGCCGCAGACATGGCAAAGGGAAATGAAGTGTCTCACCAAGGGCGACAAAAACGTCACCAAGGCGAAGGCGCAAGAGTTGTTCCCTAGCGTCAAAATTATCCATGCAAATGCTGATGCGCTTTTGCTGGCCGAATATGGCAAGCGGAAAGGGTTTTAACGATGAAGTTTTACCTTGCAACGTAATACGAAATAGTGCATTGCATTAGCCGTCAACCGTCGAGCTAACCGATGAGAACCAACAATTTGCCCTCCCACGCCAGCGCCTCAAGGTGCTGGGTTAGCCGTGGGGGGGCGTTTTTTTGATATGAGCAGCATTTACATGGTGGACTTCGGAGAGAAGAGTAATGGATCGAGATACGCGCTAGTAGAGGCGGATAATAGGATTGAGGCCTTCTTTAAGGCGGACTCAGTCGGTTGGCCGGAAAAAATCGGCAGGCTCAGAATACCAGACTCAGAACATGATTGTGGCTACGTGGAGATCCAGACACCCGAAGACAGGTATGGTGGAGGGAGTCTGGAGGAATTGGCAAACACCATCAAACTCAAAAAAACCAGCGATGAATAACCATCTCTTCGACATGGATCCCGTCACGGTTGCTCCAACGATGAATCCAGAGTTGTCGCCATCATGCCGGGCGGGCGAACGGGCCGAGGCTGCTTTTTTGGCTGAGGCAATCAAGCGCAATATTGGCGTCTTCATTCCCTTCGGCCACGCGACCAAGAGTGACTTTATGTGCCATACCGCAGCGGGCCTCAAGTTTGGAGTGCAGGTGAAGAAAGCCGTCTCTGAAAGCCGGGATTCATATTGCCGCCACAAAATTACATGGGTGGCGGGGAAGCCCGGCATAATGAAGTCCAAACTCAAGGCCGAGGGAAAGGTTGGTTACACTCGATACCAGCGCGGCGATTTCGACATACTCGCTGCCTACATGGAGAGCAGGGGTTCATTTGCATTCTACCTGTTTGACGAGACCACCGGGAAGACCGGGACGTCGTGGGTGGCTGGCACCGGAATGAGGGAGAATAACTGGGAGGTGTTCGGGCCGGGCGTTAAAGAGATCGATTGAGAGTGCGAGGAATAAATTTAGAATTCTTTAATCTTTGGCCTTGCAACGTAATACGAAATAATGCAAAGTCCCTTCCGACGAACATCGAGTGCCACGATGAGAAATCAATACCTTCACCCTCACACGCCGAGTCTGAAAACGACACGGAGGCACCGTGTGAGGGTATTTTTGCGCCAATGAATGGCTACTTCAAACTGCACCGAAAATTCTTCTCTCATGAGCTATGGGGCGAGAAGCGCATATTCTCGAAGGCGGAGGCATGGATTGACTTGATGAGATCCGCATCATGGAAGGACTCGGTGCGACTGGTTGGGAACGAGCTAATCGAGTTGAAGCGAGGGCAATACTTCGCATCGCTCCGGTTTCTCGCGACCCGTTGGGGGTGGTCGGTGAAGAAGGTGAACGGGTTTTTGGGACTGCTCGAAAAGGAGACAATGATTACCACGCGAAGGGAACGCAAAGGGACACACTTAACCCTTTGCAATTATGACGCTTACAACGAGGAGGGGAACACCGAGGAACCAGAAAAGAAACACAAAAGAAACGCCAAGGGAACACCAAGGGAACAAAGTAGAAGAAGTAAAGAAGGAGAAGAAGGTAAAGAAAAGAAACCTATTGCGCAGACACAGGCTATCGCCTGGTCCTGCGCCGACGGATTTACCGCTATTTCCGATCAGGACCGCGAGGAATGGAAAGAGGCTTATCCGGCGTGTGACATCACGCGACAACTCGCAGCGGCCAGTCAGTGGCTGAAGGCCAACCCTACCAAGGCCAAAAAGAAGCAGTGGCGGCGATTCATCACAAGTTGGTTGGCTCGCTCACAGGAACGCGGCGGAGACACGCAATCCAATAGACCTCGCAACCCAAACCAGGTCCACAAATCCAACGGCCCAGACATCTCAAACAAACTCTCAATGTTCGGCAAAGTATGAAAATGACACAACTCAACGCCGCGTTCTACTGCGCGTGCAATCTCGCAACAGCAGCCCGGCGCGATCCGGTCGAGCTCCAGAAAGCCGCCAAGGTTCTCGACAACCTCGATTACATCGACGACGCGCTCAAAATGTTCAAGGAGCATGACAACGACTGCTTCCAAGCGGTTCAGACACTCAAGGAGCACCACTTCCTCCGCAAGTATCGAGGCCAAGGCGGCAAGATCGTCAAGGTCTACAACCAATCCGAGGCCGAAAGCTCATGGCATAGCGCGAAAGAGTATTTCCGCCACATCGTCGACGGCAATGGCCAGTGCGCATTGCTCTCGCCCGAAGAGAGCCGGCACGTCCTGGCCGAAACCGGCCGCATCCTGAAGCAATTCGCGGCAGGTAATCACCCTCAACAACAACAGAAAACAGCATGAGCACATCCGAGAACGTAGGGCCAATCATTCGCGATCGTGAATATCACTGCGATTGCGTTTTTCACAACCGCATTATTGAGCACAACCCGCAGCAACTCGCCAACGAATTAGACGAGATGGGCTGCAATGACGACGAGGTTTTAACACCAATGGAAAAACTGGAGGCATTTTTATACCACCAACAACAAAAAACAACATGAGCAACAGCGTAGAAATCACGGGCGAAATCACCCGAATCTTAGACAAGCAAACCTTCTCAAGCGGGTTTGAAAAACAAGCCATTTTCGTTCGCGAGGATGATGGCAAATATCCACAGACGTTCGAGGTGGAGTTCATCAAGGACAAGATCGAAAAGGTGGCAAGCCTCCGCGTCGGCGACACCGCGACATTCACCTGCAACCTCAACGGCCGAGAGTGGGAGGGACACGATCGGTGCTTCACCTCGTTATCATGCTGGAAAATCGACAACGCCGGCAGCAACGAGAGCACGCCCGCGAGCCGAGCCCAAGACGCGCACAACAAGGCCAAAGCCGACGGTTACGCGCCAGGCGCCGCCAAGGACGAAGCCGAAGACGACATTCCATTTTAACCATTCACCATGAGCACGCCAACAGCCAGCGCAAAGCGCAATGGTCTCGCCCGTGTCTGCGGCCTTCACGGGCTACGCAAGCAGATCGGGAACGAGACTAGGCTGGGGCGTGTGGGGTGAGCAACCAACTAGAACCATGAAACAACTAGGAGACAGACACCAAGACACGAACTGGGACGGCGACTACGAGAACCTAACGCCAATACCGAAAATGACGATCATCCACGTCACCAGCGAGGCCAAGCAGCTCTATCGCTACCAATGGGAATTGCTGAAGGCCAACGGCAACCTTGAGAAATACTACCCGAACTCACCGGACGAATTCAAAGCAGATTGAAGTCATGAAACCAACAGAAGCAAAGAAAGCAACCAAGGCTGCGTTCAATTTCGCAAGATGGGCCGAGAAGGCGCGAGGATTCCACAAAGGACAATTCGCGGGAACGATCAACAACCGGCCGGACAAGCTCGCGAACAACTACCAGGTTGCTATCGCGGCAGCTTACGAGGTCAGCCACGGCACTGACTCCTCGACGCGTGAGGCGTTTGGCTTGCCGAGTTCGTCAACGGTCAAAACAGCCCGGCGCAAGTGCTCGTCCGCCACCGGCAACGAGTATTTCGCCGCCGCTAAACGGGCGCTAGTGCATAATTGGATGATCGAACACCAGAGCAAACCATGAGCCGACCAAAAAACAACGTGCAGCAACTGCACATCATGAAGAACCTCGCAGCGTTCCTGGCCGAACGCGCATGGCTACGCGCCGAGGTTGAGCGGCTGGAGGCCGAGGTAAAGAAGCTGAAGGAGGGCGAGAAATGAACACGCCGGAAACCGACGCATTTCTCCGAGCGCTGCGCGGCATCCAAGCCTGTCCTGTTGTCCATGCTGACAAAATGCGGGAGTTCGAGAAACAGAGGAACGAGGCCAGGCGCGAGGCAAGAGAGTGTCGCGAGGCGATGGGATCGAAGCGCAAATTCTCATGGGAGGAACCGAAACCATGACGCACACCACGCCACCGCTTTGCTTCCGCTATGTCGGTCAGAATTGCGAGCTAATGGGCAGGACGTGGATGCTGTTGGGCATCGATGAGGACTCGGTTATTCTTTGGTCAAGCTGCTACGAGGAATACGGAATGCACGGCCAGACGTGGCGAGGCGACGCGAGGGAGGCTAAACGGCTATTCAAACAGGTGTTATGAGCGCAGGAAAAGGAGATCGGCCGAGAATCAATCCGCAGGCGTGGTATAGCTCGGCCTACTGGGACGAGAAGCAGCCTGACAAGCGCGAGGATAGGCGCTGCGACGTTTGCAACGGCGTGATGGATGTCGAGGCCGCTTTGAGCGCTGGATGCGACGTGGAGGCGATATGCGCGGCGTGTCGGAAGAACAACCAAACAGACGAAGAATGATGAGTGAATCAATACAGCATCCGGCGCTATACCTGGACCTCAAAGCTTACGAGGGCGAGAGCGCGAAAGACATCGAGGCCGAGTGCCGGCGACTGGCCAACTTGCTAAGCGTTGCGGTGTGGGTGGACGTGGAAGGAGAGAAGCGTTGCTTTGATCCTGATGCTCCTTGAGCCTTGTAATGTAATGCAAAGCAGTGCTAAGTAGCGAGCAACGAGAAAAGACGTATGACGGAAAATGTTAAACAGGGGGGTGTGGGTGGTGGTAGGCGTTGCCAACCATCGCGTGCTGCTGCATTCGTAGCACCAAATCGGCGTAAGTCATTGATGAGCAATGAGCGGCAAAGGAATCTCTTGGTCGCTATCTTGCCCGCAAGTTTCCGCCAC
>Ga0208012_1000701_pt1 | contig 10567 bp, 2 predicted proteins | sample 15BtaG_FD_184090 | JGI IMG/M metagenome (GOLD analysis project Ga0208012, IMG submission 184090) | Marine viral communities from the Subarctic Pacific Ocean - 15B_ETSP_OMZ_AT15312_CsCl metaG (SPAdes) (version 2) | ecosystem: Environmental > Aquatic > Marine > Oceanic | place: Pacific Ocean... | reverse complement strand
TTTCTTATAAAATCTTCATTAAAGTTTGAGACAAAGTTTAAATAATCATTAATTTTTTCTTCATCTTTTAAACCATAATTTAATAAGAGATTAATTATCTTCTTGTTATCTTCTATGAAGTTAGTGACAAATTCACTATTGTAGTTTTGACTGAAATTGAAATTATTTCTAGTGTTCTCGCTGGCCGCTTCAGCACAAGTGTTCCCAATTTCAACTTTCGTTAGAGCCTCGTCGACATCTTCTGTGAGCTGGTCTGTAAAAAACTTAAAGTTCAGCTTTGTTAATAACACCAATACTAGCTTATTGTAATCTAAAACATCTAAGTTGCTAACATTATTAGTATCTTTTATATGTGGGTTGTTATCTAGAGAGAGTTGTTTAGTTATATTTGCGTATTCATATGAAAGATCAGAGAAGAGTAATTTATAATTTAAATTATTATTCTTGAGATCATTTAAAGGATCTTTATTGTTATTAAACTCAAATTTATCTGATATTCCAATAAATTGGTTAAAAGTATAATAACAGAAAGCTGTGTCTAATATGGTCAAATCTGAAGATAACCTTGAGAACTTATCCGAAATCTCAGCAATTGCATTTTTAGAATTTTTACTTTGTATATTTAATATTTTTGATAGTTGCTCTAGAGCTGTAGAAACTATTTTATCTTTCTTAACAAAATCTGTCTTGGGGTTTTTAAAATACCTATATCCAAAAAGAGACTTAACATTTTTAGTCAATGTCTCCTTGAAAGGATAGTCAATTTCAATGACAGTTTCCAGATCGGAGAAACTCTTACGGTTGGTTTTACTAAAATTGTAGCTTCTATCTCTGTTGTTTTTTCCAATAGATAATATAAAACTATCAAAAAATTCAACTACTTGTTGATTAAATCTGAGTAGATTATCTATTATATCTTTTTCTAAACTTAGCTGGGGGTTTAATAGTGCCTGTAGATTCTTAATGTAATTATCAAATAAGATATCGGGCATCTTCAAATCATTATTTAATGTTTTCGTTATCAAAAGCACAGTTGACAAGTTGGTAAATATATTTTCTAAGGTATTGAGATTGCTCTTTCTTAGTCTATCATTTATTGTGTCAACTCTCAAGTTTTCTTTTTCATTAAACATGTTTTTAATATGATTAAAAGATCCTATATTATTTTGTATCGACTCAAATACAGAGTTTAGGAGCAGAACAGTAGGATCGTTAAAGTTTATTAAAGCTTGATAAAAATATTTTCCATTAGATTGATCAAATTTAAGCTTGTCCTTAAAAGAAAAGGCTTCCACTCCATCGTTTGATAGATTTTCAAAGTTGGCAGAAATACTATCTGTTACATTTTTAATCTGGCTTTGGGCGATGGCACTGGAGAATGTTCGGAACTCTGTTAAAAATTCACCAATATTATTTTCAGAAAGTTTAGTTTGAGATTTCTCTGTCGGTTTTCTAATAAGAGTTTTTATGATCCGGATTGATTTATTCTTATCTATTTTATATGTAGCCATAATCATATCTAACAATTCCGGATCTTTCAACAGAAAAGGATAGGAACTTTCTTCAAATAGAATATTTTTAATATTAACAAAAAAGAAACCATTTACCGATTCATTTTCTTGTTCTGATAGAAATAGACTGGAGAATCTTTGATAGTTATTTTTAAATGATGTTTCTTCGAGAGGGGTATTGACTACGCGACTATTTTTAACTCTTTTTTGTACATTAGTGAAAAGATGTCGAGTGGCTGGATTAAAGTTTAAATCGTTGTTTATGGAATCAAAAAATCTTTCATCTTGTACTTTTGATATTTTTTGTTCTTTTAAGATATTAGGAGCAAATAAAACCTGCTTCTCTAAAGTTCCATTTAGATCGTAGCAAATATTATTTTTATAAAATGGAACGCTTATAGTTACAGAGCCTTTCTTAAGATTTAGTGGGTTTAGTGTATTTGGATCGTTGTTTACTACATAAAAAACCATAATGACGTTTTGGGGATCGTCAATAGAAAAAGTTAATTCTTTTTGATCAGTATTTATCTGAAATGTTTTTACATTTTCTAAATTTCTAAACTTCTCCGTGAAGGGAGCACTTGTTAGCAAATCTGCTGCTAGCTGGCGAGTGTCCGAGGCTATGCTATCAAAAGCTTTCTGGTTGATTGTTTTATTGTCATTAAATAAATTAAAATTGAAATGTTTTAAAATTTGCTTATGAATTTGTTTAAACTCACCATAAAATATACCAACATCTATAGTGAAATTATCCAAACCGCTATTAAGTTTGGTGTAGTCTAAGCTTAAGTTAATATCAAAATTCGTAAATAATCTATCTTTGTTACTAATATTAATTTTCTCTATATTAATAAATGGATTATAATGAATTGATTTATAATTTGTAATAGGTATAGCCATTAACAATCCTCATCGGGAATAACATCCACATCCCTAGAGAGTACTCTAGTGGGTGTCAGGCAGCGCTCTTCAAGAGAGAGTAGGGGATCTTCTATGAGAATTTGATTAAACTGATCTCTCGGCATGCCTTCGATAATTTCACACGGATCAATTTCCGAATCAACAGAAATCTCAAAATAGTAATCTAAAAATTTATTATCTATCTCCTCTTCGCGCTCTTGTGGATTTTCTATTAGGAATCCACCCTCATCAATATTAGTAGTACGCGTTGTGTGGTAGAGTTGTTTAAACTCTCCGGTAGTTGCGTCTTCAACATACATAGCGAAATTGAAATTATCAAATTCATTTTCTGTGTTTTGCTCGTCTATAGAAAGTAAGATATAATCTTTTTTTACTTTTAAAAACTTATCATCTGCTAGTCTTATTGAAAAAATATCCATTTCAGCTGAACTTGGGATAGTCTCTTGGGCAGGGCGTGTTCTGTCTGAATCTATTTCATCCACAAAATTTCCGCGGTACACTAAATTATTCATAGAGATAGAAGGAGATCTCAATGTCTCTACAACCTCTCCCGTTGCAACATCTCTAAGTGTAGTGATCGTAGTTGAACCTGATATTTTTCCACTTAGAAGGCGACACCTGAACTGTGGAGTTTCGTTGGTAGTGGGGAGACTAGTACCGATTGGATCAGCAGATAGTTTTAAATTTTCCTTTTGAAAAGAATCGATTGACAAAACATCCGGGGCATCTGTACCCGTCTTTGTCGACACGGAGTAAAAGGGTTTTAAAACAGCAGTAGCATCTTCTATGCGACCGGCTGCGTTAGTGGGTTCTTCGGCGCCGCCATAATAAGCCGCATCGTAAATAATGCCATCATCATGAAAAGAATAAAAGTGTGGCTTAAACTTACCCTGAGAGAGAAGCCTCTTTCCTTGGCTTGTAAGTTCTATGTTTATTACTTCTTGCTTTGAATCAAAAAAACTCATTAAGCTTCCTCATTCTTTTTGTTAATTTTAATATTAGTATCTAATTTAACTAGTTCTACCATAGAGAAATAATCATAGGGCCAGTTGTAGGAAACAGGCGAATTTATGTTACGATTTGGATAGTTAACTCTCTCAATTGAGGGATAGAGTTTAACAACATCCGGGTTTTGTCTTGGTATGTTTGCCAATGTGTCATAATAATCCTTCTTGGCTTTTTGCTTCACTTTAAAAACAAGCCATCTTACATTGTTGTTCTTGACCGAGGGAGAGAAGGCAGGGAACTCAAAACCAACTTTCTCAACTGTATTTTCTGAATTGTTAATCTTGTGTTTAATGTTCACCCCAGCTGTCTTAAAACTATTAGTTATATCCCCATCGAGGGCGCCATCCGTTGGTGAAACATTTTGCCAAATATTCGAAAGATCTTTTTGTGAGAACTTATGACTGAATTCAAAAATGTACATGGCCATTGGATCTACTTCTTTAAAAGTTAAGAAGTCAAATTTGGGAGGAATAACATAATCACCCATCTTTGAAACCATATCGACTACCGAAGATCCCGCTTTGAATTCTCGATTTTCTGCGAGTAATTCTCCGTTAAATTGGCTCTGGGCGTCTTTTATTATATTGTGATTAATCTTGAAATATTGCGGGCAACCATCGGCGCCGTCGATGAATGGTATTGCCATAATGGCTTCTTTCACCTCGAAAGATTTTTTGATTCTTCCCAGCTGTATGCTTTGACCGGTGAGCCCAAGTTTGTCGGCCAACGAAAGCTCGTTATCAGTCTCGCTAGCAAAGGAAGAAATAGAGACTCTAACAGTCCCTTTCTTTCCGGGAAGTTGTCCATACTGATGCCACATCCCAACAGAATACATTGCCGGGTCGGCGCCGGCCGGGATCGAGGCCGTGACGCCGGTAAAATCTAAAATGGGCGCCTGCCACTTAGGCTGGATCATGATGCTGTGAACTGGAGTGCCGTCACTACTTAACGACGTTAAGCTGTTTGTGCGAGATGTGGATGTGGCTACTGCTACTTTTGTAAGGTTGAAACATTGTTCTGGAGCTATGAAATAGTCCTGAATCTCTGTTGTAGAATCTAGCGTTGCAGCTATCCCATTTGTTTTTATGTAACTAGACGTCATCGCGGACAGTATCTCATCCGCAGTCATAGAGGCTGCTGAGGCTGTCATGTGTAGCTTCCAGCTTATGAGAGATCGTTGATCAGCCTGGCCTGCCTGTTCCGCTCTGTTATAGGGTGGCAAGAACATATCATAAGAATCCCCATCGGTAGTGCCAATAGTGGTCTCAGAAATTGCAGGGCCATATGCACTAGCTCTAGAGTAATTTTCTAATTCTTTATTAAAAGTAACCTGCATGCTATAAACTTGGCCCGGGACAAAATCCCCAAAACGATTCTCCGGGAGAGAGAACATAAATCCTGACTCAACTGGGTCAATAAACATGTTCATTGTCTCGGCTAGAAAGTTATTTATAGCCAGTTTATAGCGATTATCAAAGGCGCCAGTCAATGAGCCGGAGCCCACTGGATTTGACGCAGCTTCATACACAGTTTCCATGTCATAAATGGTACCCAAACCATTAGCAGAATTTATGAATTTTTCTGGCTCCAATAATGATTCGAATGGAACATATTTAAAATTGTCTTGGAATAAAGCGGTACCGTCTATTAGTATAAACTTCCCCGTTACTGCATTCGAAACACCTCTAAAGAGAGATGGTGTGAGATCTTCAGGGCCGAGCGCTCTTGTACAAACCGGGTGTGCCAGGGACAACCCACTCTTTATCGAGTTGTAAAGGATACCAGGTCCAAAGAACGGCTGCTGAAAGGTCCTAAATGAAGCAGAATCTTGTTGCATCGCATCCGAATAGGAACTAGATAACAGATTTGCTATGTCTCTGGTCCGCTGGGCCGGATAAAAACCTTCATAGGGAAGGAACTTCATTAATGCATTACAATTAATCTCTATCTCGTCAGTTTCCCCTACACCGCTATGCTCTTTCTGTATCACGTCAAAGTATTGAAGAAAATCAGAATGCATATAGGTGTTAAAAAATTGGGAACTGTTACTGGATGACACATTCGCTTCGGCGCCTAGCAAATCAAAATACTTATCAAAATCTCTTAAATAATCATTAGAATTATTAACTATTTCATCAATGTGATTAGAAATTCTAAATTCGGGAACTATAGAATAATCTTTTCCGACCAATCTAATTCTCTCATCATAACTCGATTCAGAATAGACATAAGGAGATGCGCTAGCTCCTGTTGGTGTATCCCATGGTGTTATTCCAACAACGTACTTATTGATAAATTGCGTATCAAACCCACCGGATAATATCGGGCGCGCATAAAGAGGGGAGTTAACTATTTGGCTATTTGATCCAGCTTGTCGTGTTCGGTGGAATAAGTTCCTATGATTTTGTAGCTCTCCCTCTTGGCTAGCGCTCGACAGCGTTGGTAAAGAGGCGGTAAGAGGATACGCTGGCCCCTTTGCAGTGGGAAGCTCGGCGTCTAGATTCCAAATACTAGAAAGAGGTAGCGTGTATCCATATGCCGTCACATAATCAGTTATGGCCCGGGCGTCGCGGGCGTTTTTCCAAGTATCGAAAGAAAAATTAGTTCTGGTTCGAACTTGAGCACGATAAGTATTTTGTCCTCCCGGATAAACTACCTCATTATAATTTAAATAATTAAATTCGGAATCTAAGAAATCAAATCTTTGATCTAAATATGTTGATTTAATTAATTCATAATTTGAAACTTTTTTATTTCCCCTTCCCTTAGTTAATGAATAAAGAGTTAAATCAAAAAATCTAAACAATTCTGTTCCATAAGAATATTTATTAAAAACATTTTTATCATTTACAATAGTACTGTGTTTAAGCGGCTTGAATTTAGTTACCAAAGCAGGCTCAATTGATACCTTGCTTTCATTTACTGGTAACATCTGACCGAACTTATCTAAGAAAGTTCTACTGTTTAAATATAAAATCTTATTTTGCTCTCTCTGTTTTTTAACTAAAATGTTGTCATGTTTTTTATGCAGCATGAAATTAGCTCCACCAAACATCGAATGAGCTAAATATCTTAAATAATTAAGACTGCTACTCATGTCAGATACGGCAGATGACGTAGAAATAGTACTTAAAGAAGCTGATGATAGAGAAGCAAATATACTGGAGAGGGGAGCACCGCTATCGGAGTAACCCAAGTAATTGACTGAGTGTGTCCCGGTAAGTTCGAATTGTTCCCTAAGAGGTACGAATGATTGAGCGACCGAGGTCGAGCCGGAAGGGACTGTAAATTTAGATAGTACCAAGCCGCCATTAAAAGTACCTGACATGGAAGCAGTTACCCAGGCATAATCAGTTTCGGACCTAGGTATTTGATGTTGTACGAATACATTATCATAGCTTAAAGTTTTAATTGGACTAAATCCCGGGTTTTGATATACCTTTTGATAGGAAGGTATTATATTGTAATTTAAAGCACTGACGCTTCCTACAACTGAATCGGTACCGAATTTGCCTCGATGAGTTGAATTAAGAACATTCAAACCAGCATTATCTCTAGGAGGGAAAATATTCGTGGATAGATTAACTCGCGGGCCCGAAGTACCCGAAAAATTATTGTCTCCAGAACCAGAAGACTGGATGACTCGTCGGTTTCTTAAATTAAGAGAAACATAAGGGGACTTCTCTGCATGGGCGGCATCCAAGTAACCGATACTCTGCTGCTCAGAGCCGCCAGGTGAAGAGAAGCGGTTAGCCATTATTGTCCTGTTGGGTGTGCGTACAGGAAGGGTTTCGTTGAAGTTAGGGTTTGAAATTCCAACATTCAAAAATGGCAATTCAGTCTGGGAAATAATAGAGTCACTGTTCTCCCTAAACCACAAATCATTTATAGTTCGGCCGCGGCACATTATAACTTCATAGTTGTTAGTAAAGTTGCCTAATCGGTTAGATGAAGTTACAGTTTGGATGTTTCTTATGTTAACCGGGCGCTTGGCGTACGGTAGGCGGTACAGGAGCGAAGAACGGGGGATGTCCTTATCGTAACCTAGGCCGGCATGATCGGAAGTGTACGTCGGGTCTACGAGACCGATTGCGGGGGCACCAAGGGAACCCAATACAGGTGAAGTGTTGGAAATAAGCAAGAAAAAGGCTTCGGGACGCGTGGCCTGATTGTCAGTTCCTCTATTTATTTCTATGTGTCTTTGGAAATTTCCTCCGACCCACCCTTCCGTAAATGGTCCCTGGAGTGGCGCCTGGATGAAGTCGGCATATGTATCACGGTGAAGATCATTAAGTTCATAGTTTGGTAAAAATAAAGTTTGAAAAACTTGAGTCACCCCAGAATTAACACTAGAACTATAAATCGTAAATGGAACTAATGTGTCCGGAACTATATAGTAATCACTTTGGCCAAATAAAGTTGCGTTTTCACCATAGAAATTAGTTTTTGTCTTGGAAGGAGGCAGACTTGCAAAGCTAGCCTGGATGGGTTGCAGGCTGCTCGACCGAATTAAGAAATAATCAGATGTAACCGTTTGCACAAAAGGGGGTACCGAGACGCTCGCGAGCGGGCCAAAAGGTTGGATGACGGATTTGTAATACTGATATTTCATTTTAGATACTTCTTATTATTCTAGTTCTAAATCTGTAAATCGGTGAATTTAACCTGAAGCTTCCCGGGAGAGTCTGATCGGCTGGTTGTAAATTAGCTATTCGGTCTGCATCATTTATTTCAATTTGTCGGCGGCGATCGATATAGACTTGGACAGGAGGCGCTATATTGCCATATGTAACGAAGACATCACCGGAATCAGGCGGCAGAGCCCCTAGCGCGCCTGCGGCGATTTTAGGATTATATTTTAAAGTTGGAAATTTATTATAGTATTTATTTCTTTCTAAAATATGAGACTCAATAATTGTAAAATGCTCTAAGTTCAGTTTGGCCGATTCGGGCATTAATTGATAGGCAACAGTGGAAATAGCAGTATCTAACCACTTATAGAAATTTAAAAACTTCTCTACTTTGGGTATATTATTAACTTTTTTATAGAACTCCTCGCGAAGAGTATCGATTTGCTTATAATTCATTCGATATCGATTAACATAATCGCCAATAAGATTTGAGAAATCAGTAATCGTAGAAAACATCTGTATCATCTCGTCCGATATACCGGCCTGAGCTGATTTCTCAATCATAATATTAAATTCGGTGAATTGCTGGTTTCTTAAAAACCTTTCATCATCGGTCTCTAAGATATTAACTAAATTTTCGGCATTTAAAACTTCTGGTGGGTTTAACTGGTAATCGCTTAGGAATTCTTTTGTCACCACGGCCGCGGAAGAAGCCTCAAACAAGTCGCCCCTAATGCCATAGCGCTTGAACATTGCTTGATATTGCTGTTGGACTGCTGGGGTTGTCGAAGAATTTTTTGATATGTCGGAAGATAGAAAGCGGCCCGCGGCGTCAGAGGTTGTTACGGTATCAAAATTCCAGTGTTGAACTAGCGTATCTGCGGGGGAAATTTCCGGCCCTTGTAAGTTACCACTCAGAAAGGCAAAGTTTTCTTTCCACTGCCCTTCTGTTCCATAGGTTTGTGAGTCGAAAGAATGACGTTGGAGGTCATTATTACTTAAATTATTGTAGTACAACCTCAATGAACCAACTTTACAATCTGACTTTTGCAACAAAGTGCCGGTTACATTGGTTCGCACGGCGCCGGCATAAAATCTTTTTCGATCTGCCAGAGGATTCTGTGCGTTAATACCAGCCACAGTTCCTCTAACAGAAAATTGATTAATAACGGTGTCCCCAATAGAATTATAACCAGAAAATTCAACTATTAAGTTAGTGGAGGTCTGATTTAAGTTAAAGGAGCCACTTATTGAGAGATCGGTATAAAATTTAACACCCAAAATCCATTCTGCGTTATCATACACATCTTCAAACTGTGGTGACTCCAAAGTCGGCAGATTGCCAGCGTCGGAAGTGAAAACAAATTTTGTCGTTATTTGCTGTTGTGATGCTACAGTCTTTACAGCATAAACACGTCCGGAGTTATTTAAGGCAGTAATAGGCTCTGTGGTAATATAATTTGCGTCGTCAGCACTTAAGGATCCTTCAACCCCGGTCCAACCAAAGACAGAAGCTGAATGTTCAAGAACAGATGCAAAAAAGCCACTTTCAAAGTCCATCTTGGGAAAGTATGCTTCACATTCCATCGACATCGGGACTTCATTCGGGAGGACTGTACTCCCTGTTACAAAACCATCAAAAGCTGATCCCGAAGCATAGTTATACACAACTGCTGAGTTGTTTTCTTTCTTTGAAAAATCTAAATAATTCTTGCTCCTACTTATAAGCCTTCTTCGATCATCAATATCAAAAATAAAGTTATTTGGATATACATTTACTTTTATAAGATTCTCATCGACACCAAAACACCTTAATAAGTTTCGAACAGATCTTTCAGTACCTTTTGTTTTGTAAATATGCGTGAGGTTATTATAAATATTTTTATAAATTAAGTTTTTAACATTAAATAACTTATTCTCAAATTTCCTATCGCCATCTGTATTTGAAAAATCTTCTAAAATTGTCGATTCGATAAACAACTCTGGGATATAAAAACCTTTTTCTTCCAAAAGAGTTTTTGCGAAATTGATAGGCGCCAAATCCCGGGTAGAAGATCCGGATACATACTCAATATTCTTAATTTTATTTAAATATTCGATCTGGGCATGCAGTGTGTCGAAATAAGAACTAATGGTTTGTATTAATTTCTTAAACTCCGAGCCGCTTTCAAAATCCTGTTCAGTTATGTAATCCGGAAATGAATTATAGAGACTGGAGGGGTTGTTTAAGTCGTATGCTATGGTTAGGTTCTCTACATTAGTTACGGCAGCTGTATAAGCAGGATCGAAATCATACAATATTGGATCTTTAAACTCAGAAAGTGAAGCGCTGGACTCCACCATGGCTGAGCCTGTGTTTCTAGAGCCGACATTATACCCAGTCCAAGATCCGTTAGAAATTCTTCCGGAATAGTCCAACACCGTAGCATCAGTAGCAGCCCTTCCGGTTATTCCTTCATTGAACTTGTAATAAACACCCAGTTTAACATTGGCATC
>Ga0208012_1000699_pt1 | contig 10577 bp, 14 predicted proteins | sample 15BtaG_FD_184090 | JGI IMG/M metagenome (GOLD analysis project Ga0208012, IMG submission 184090) | Marine viral communities from the Subarctic Pacific Ocean - 15B_ETSP_OMZ_AT15312_CsCl metaG (SPAdes) (version 2) | ecosystem: Environmental > Aquatic > Marine > Oceanic | place: Pacific Ocean... | reverse complement strand
TCGACACCAAGTTCCACCTTGCAGTTGTGTGCTCGTCCGCCGTTGCCCGACCAAGTGCACCGGGGATAGCCGCGGCTGGTGTATGGCTTTTTACGAAGGTCGTTGATGAAAGCCCTCATCGTTCCAACCGAACTATAGAAACGAGAGACGACGCCGTCATCATCAAGGAAGTCGTTCCAAAAGGCTTCCTCGTCTGCGAGGTCTGGTGCGAAAATACCCGAGGGTCTTATGTTGCCCCGCGTGTCCTTCGCCTCAACCTCCACGATGAAGCAGCCCGTATCCCTCCACCCCATACCGGAAGGTCCTTTGCCGCCGGCTGTGTGGGTCTTTATTTCGTGCTTGCCTTTTAGTATTCTGCACACATCAGCAACTCCTTTGTCTCCGATGATGTTGGCGTCCTTCCAACCCAGTTTCTCACCGCTCACGTCGTAGGAACTATTGTTCCCCTGGGAATGTATTAGTTCCCCGTCTGCTTCCGGTAGGCGTGGCATCACTCACCCTCCAACTCAGCGAACTCACCAGCGAGCCGCTTGCGAAGTTTTAGCCAGCGCTTACTTACTGCCTGCTGACTGATGTTTCCAAAATGTTCTCTGACTTCATCGCCCGAGCATAACCCCATCTTGTAGAAGACGAGTGCTATTTCATCATCGTCAAGGGTGGGTATGGTCTTGGCCAATAGTTTTCGAATGCTCATAATATTTATTTTCCTTTGATGTGTATCTTCATAATGTTCCTCAACGAAGAGGTGGTTGATGTCGTCGGTCCAAGTTCTCTTGGCCTGCCTCTCATAACGAAGTTTGTTTATAAGAAAGTGGCTGAACGCCTTATGCTTATAAGTATTTCTTCTTACTGGAGTATCAAGTTTTTCTAACTTATCTTTCTTTTCCAACATCAACATCTCAAACTCCTGTGTTATGTCTTTGATACTGGACCTCGTTTCTTTTACGACGGAGTATAACAAGTTGGTTCCAAGCGTATTCTTTTTACAAAAGTATTGTATTAGGTCTTGTGTCCCGGGTCTCATCTCCCGTCTCTCTTCGTTGGTTTGCTCTAGTAGTTTCATAGTTTCTTCCTTCTTTTGGATGGGCTCGCTGTCGCTTGCCTCTGTAATAAGTAGTATCCAGTAGTAGAAAACACCAAAAAAAGTTTCTTTATTTTCCCTGGGTTTAGTATAAGACTGATGAATAGCAGGTATAACATTTACTTCCTTATTGTATAATACCACCAACCTGAGAATAAGTCAAGTCTTTTATTTCTTTTCTTTTTGGTTGTGGTGACCTGAAAACAAGTGTCTATTCTTATTACATAAAGGACAAAGAGAAACATCCAACAATAAATACCTGGGAGGTAAAGTCAAATGTTTTATTTATTTTCATTTATTTTATCGTTTCTGGTTGTGGGTGTCTGAAAAGAAGTGTCTATTCTTAATACATTAGGGCAACAATGAAACAACTAATAACAAATACCTGGGAGGTAGAGTGAAAACAAATAAGAAAACTGAGACTGAGACAAGAAATAAAAATAAGAACGCTAAGAAGAAAGTATTTTATAGACTGAGACAAGACATCTATGAAGTAATGAGAGAGGACATAAGACGACGGAAAGGACGGTAGGTATTATCTTGTTGGTGGTATTCTCTATCGTCGCTTCGCTCCTCTTATAAGAGATGTATTCTGACGGTAAGTATTATTAACTCAATAAGAAAAAAACCAACAATAAAAGTTCTTTTGAGCTTAGAAAGAACTACTTACAATAGAGAGGTTAAGAGATGACAGTTAAAAATAACAAATGTAAAACTTGTGGTGATGAGTTTATGTATGAATACACTGGAGGAAGAGAGAGACATTACTGCTCTCATTATTGTAGGAAGTTTTCTAAACTAAAATATAAAAGAGAGTGGTATTCAGTTAACACAGACAGAGTAAGAGAGTATAATAAAAGCTATTATCTCAGTAACAAAAAAGATATTACTGACGCTGTGATACAATACTCAGGCTGTCAAAATACAGAGGACGAAGAGATAGTGTGTCATCATTGTGGTTCAGTAGTCTATTTAGATAGATAATGACAAAGCATTTTATTGATAGGAATAAAACTTTATGGAAACAAATGGTCTCAGCTCCACTAAATATACATTACACACTAATGACGGTCGCATCGTTGTTGCTCTCAGTGATATTATTTTTCATTATGGCCTTGGCCACGGGCTTTATTACGACGCTAATGGCCCTGAATATTTTGAGTACATTTGTATGATGAACGAAGCAGAAAAGTTTATGGTTCGTATTGCCGATGAGGTGTATGAATAAAGTTTCAGAAAGTCCTTGACTTCTTAGTCAAAAAATACTATAATACTTATAGAGGGTTGAGGCCTCCTTCTCTTTTTTCTCATTTTGTTAGAGAAGTTGAGGCCTCCCCTCACCGTTTAGACACCCTCCTTGGCTGGCATCGTTTCCTTCTTTTGCGACCAGCCAAGGAGGGTGTTTTTTATTTATGACCCTGTTGTTTTAGGAAGGTGTAAGCCTCATACGCAGTCTTAAACTTTCGCTTTGCTGGGGTAGTGGGTCGACCAACATTGACTTTGTAGCCGACTTCCCTTTGCGCTGCTTTATGACTGAGTATCTCTTGGTTTTTCTTTTCCATCTCAGCCTTGTAAGCACGACCTTTGAGTGTGAAGTAGGCATCCTCAATAGTCATATTCTTTTCAGAAATAAGTTTAGAAATATCTTCCTTCATCTCAACGATGTCGGGGTGTTCTTTCTGAAAAGACTTTACTTGGTCTAGCCTGGTGTCTTTGGCTAGTTGCTTCCGTGCTGGTTCCAGTAGGGCATTGACCTGCTCGGCAGCCTTGGCGTTGATGTATCTCTTTAGACCTTCTGGGTCATACAGGTCTATGTTTTCAGGGAGGTCCATAGCACTTCGTAGGTCCTCTTCTGTTCTGCGTGAAAGTAAAACCTTTTCTCTGGCTTCCAACTCTTTCCTCTTCTCAGAAATAGAAGTGGTCTTGCGTCGGTAGTCATTGCGTAGGTTAGACACCAGTTTCTTTGCGTCGTCAGGTAGGCCCTCAATAATAGTCTGATAGTTCAGACCCTTGTGGTTCTCGGTTGTTCCCAAGTGAGCATCAAGCAAGTCGTCTAACGATAGTTCTGCGCTCCTCTGTGGGGTCTCTCGTGCGTCCTGTGGCGTTGTGGGTGTATTGCCCTGGCTCGCCTCCACGGATGCGTCAGTCGGCTTGTGAGAGGCTTGGTCTTCGACTGCCTCTGGTTTATCGGTATTCATAATATTTATTAACTCCTTATGTTATAGCATATCTAGTATGTCTTGTTCTTCACCAACGACGGCTGCGTCGTCCATAATGGTTTCTTCTTCCTGGGAAACGGGCTCCTCTTCGGCAACCACTTCATCCTCAATAGCGATGGTCGGCTCTTCGCTTCGTAAGTATTTGCGGAACTCTTTCGAAGCAATGAGTTTAGATAGTAACGCTGTTGCGAGAGCTAATGAACTATCATCAACCAGGGAACTTATCTCAAACATTTCATAGGCATCAGCCTCTTCCGGCATTGCTATGGCAAAGTCATCGTAAGAACGCATAGCAGTCACAAGCCCACGCACCAACGGCTCAGGCAACTCACCACTTACATCCTCGTATTCCTCTGCTACCACGCCTTCATAGTCGGCTGCTTCCATCATCTTCACAATGGCTCGGGCAAGAGCGTTCAGCCTCTTCGCTGAATACTTCCCGGAGGGTGTGAAGCCTAAGATGCTTTCATCCACTACTGCTTCGGTCTCTCTCAATACAGGTTCCAAGCCAGCCATGGCTGCTTCGGCTCGTCCCTCTGGTGTTGTCTCCAACATCCCTGTCTCTTCACTTGTAATAGGCATCTTATTTCTCCTTCGGCTTTACGCCATATTTGGTTGGGTCTTGGCGCACGGCTCCACTTGGGACTTGCTCACTCCAAAACTGTTCGGTTCTCTTTACTCTATCTACTGTGTCTGAACCCTGTTTATCAAGGCCAAACTTTTTCATGTTATCAAAAAACTTGTCGGCATCTTTATCAAGTTGCTCGTTCTGTTTCATCTGTTGGTCTTTCGCATCCTCTACCCAGTGCTTCGGCAAGTCCTGCTCCCTCACTAAGCCACGCCGTTGTAGTATCTCATCACGGTGACGCTCACCATACACGACTTGGTTGAGTGCTTTGTCGTGCTGTCCTGCCCCACTTAGCCCACGCTGCCAGTCGCTGAGGTTGGACTTTAATAACGAGGGCCGGGACACAATGGGACGGAACTCCTCCTCAGTCTCAGGGTCATACAACATCTTCGGCTTCTCTTCGTAGCGGCCGACCCACTCATAGATACGGCCAGTCTCAATACCACGGAACTCATAGATGGGCATTATCCTTTCACCAACCCTTCATCAATAGTCATCTGTCCTGCGCCTCTTATCTGGGCCGCTAGCTGACCGCCTCCTGGTGGGAGGGCTGGCTCCTGTATCTGTGGTGGCTCCGTCATAGCAGATGCCCCTGGGCCTAACGCAGGGTCCTGTGCCTGGGCCATCTCCATAGCGTTCTTCATGTCTGCTAGGAACTCAGCCGGCAGGTCAAAGGTTTCCACAAGATAGTCCAAGATGGTTTCAGGTGGGACACCGAGGCCTTGTAGTGTGGGGAGTAGTTGCATTATTGCCCCGCGCTTGATGGCTCCTGCGATAGGGGTAGAAGCTTGGTCCGCAAAAGCATACTTAAACTTTCCACTCAACTTCTCTGCGGTAATAACAATAGCTTCGTGCTCAATAAGCACAGTCTCTTTGACTTCCTTCTCAGCAGTCATAACAAGGTGTAAGAGTAATGACTGGTATATCTCTGCGACTAGCTCAATACTCCTATGGTAGAAGCGAGCCACTCGTCCTATCTCATTAGCTGAATACTGGGTAAGAGCAGACACCTCTGTAGCAGAAGCATTAGTAGCAATACCCCTGGTGAAAGGCGCAAGCACCGAACCTCTGTCTAGGTCAGCCCTTACTTCTGCTTTGTATATTTGATAGTCAGGTGAAAATGTATTGACGGCTAGAGGCACAATACAGTTACGAGCATCCACATCAGGGGGGACATCAAGTTCCACAATGGACTGGTCCCTATTCTCTGCGAGTATTGCTTTGCCTTCCTCATCAATGGCTCCCTTCTTAGTCACATAGATACGCGCGTCTCTACGCAGGCCATTGGCCCACACAGTTCTTAGGTTATTTATTTCCCATAGCTGGTCATAGACCCGACCTAATGTGCTGTATCCTCTCAACGGAGTATCAGGCGCATAGGACAAATAGAGCGGAGCAAGTGGAGGACAAGGACTATTGTCTGCCTTACGGAAAGGAATAGGACTTACTCGCTCTAAGGTTTTGTCTGCTCTCATAAGAGAGGGCGAATAGAAAATAAGCTCATCTTCCATAAGGTCATAGAACTCAAATATTTCCACATAAGACAGGAGGTTGCTACCATCCAATGCGGCTGCTGTGCTTGACCCTTCTTTGGTTGAGCCATAGCTATCAACATTTTCCAGGTATTCTTCTTTTACGATGGTGTCAAACTTAACACCTTTGTATCTCTTCTTGGCTTCGTGGTATGGTAAGTAATAACGATGTGCTACATACCTGGACCTATCCCAGGTATCAGCATCAAAGTCGACGACCACATCCCAGGGATGAATAGGCCGAACCTCAATACCATCCATAACGCTGTCGGCTTCTTTTAGTCCCAGCTTAAAGAAGGAGTAAGGATAGATGAAACTGTATCGTAAGCCTTTCTCAAACTCCTCAATGCGGTCATACATAAAGCGGTTAACAATAGCGCCCATCATATCTGGGTCGCCTTTACCTTTGATGTCTGCTCCACAAGAAACGGCAGGTGCCTTAGCATAGATGCTAGCAACAAGTCCTTCGATGTAAGCATAGGCATCAGCCGTATTGATAGTAATGTTTTGACCGGTGTGATAAGCATCGTTCATATCAGCGAACATAGTTCCCAGATAGGCCCGTGTGTATTGTCTCATCCTTTCTCTATGGACCTGCCAATACTCTTTGTGTTGGTAAATGAGCCACTCCATCTCGCTGTTATTCATGGTTTAGTCCTCCTAGACATATCTTCTTCTGCGTATTCTATTCTGGCTTCTGCTATTTCTAAATATTCTTCTTCTCTTTCTATTCCAATAAAGTCTCTCCCCTCATACATAGCAGCCATACCTGTTGAGCCTGAACCTGTGAAGGGGTCAAGCACCGTCTCCTTGGGAGGACAATACATCTTTATCAAGTACCTCATCAAGGCTATTGGCTTGACCGTGGGGTGGATGTTCTTTGCTACGGGAGCGTTGGTCCCTGTGTTCTCTTTGCGCTTCTCTACGCTCGTCTTACGGCCCAACCCACCAGCGTTTAGTTGGGAGGTCTTCGTCTCCAACCCATCACACCCAAGGTTGCGCTCACGCTTCGAAACCTTGGCGTGGTAAAAGAAACGGCTGGCTCCTCCAAGTTTATCCTTTGGTGTGGATGCCTTGCCCTCTACCATAGAGTAGTCGTTGTAGATGGCGTTTGGCTTAGAGGCACTCGGTTCTTTACCGGTCGTTCCGTGTATCTGCCCCGTCTTCGGTGCCTGCTCGTCCAGTATCTTTGTCGGGCAGTCATCATCACACTCATAAACTTTTGTGACTGTTCTCATCTTAGTGCTTTGATAGTCTGGGCACTCCTTCTCGCCAAAGCCAGACCACTCTTCCAGTTTGTTTATTACATAAGCATCTTCTCTTGTTCCTACCTCAACACAGTCAGGGTGGTGTGAGAGCATTACATTAGCAGGGAACCTACCTATGTTTTGTAGTTTTTCTTTTGCTTCCTTGTAAGTCACGGAGTTCTCATCGTGGTTTAGACTATGAAGTTTCTGTATTTGTCTTGGCTTAACATTGGAGAAGTCTTCACCCGGGGCACTTACCCTACATCCATCTATGTTGATGGCTCCAACGCCGTGCTTTAAAACATTTTTAGCCACGGTTAGTTTCTTCTCCAAAGGCTTGCGAGCAATAATGATGGGTTCGTATGCTGGTTTGAGGGCTGTGCCGTAGCCTTCCCACTCGCTATTGCCCTTGGTTATGTCTGGTTTTGTGTCTGTCCCAGTATAAGCGTCCGGGTTAGTAAAGGAGTGGATGTTGGTATGCTGACCTTTGCCTACTACTTCTCTTTTTTTCCCCAACAACTTATCCACAGCCTTTCCTACATTATGAGACTTCGGAAACCCTTGCGCGTAGAGCCACATCATACAGTCTCTTATCTCAAAGCCCGCGTCTTCCATCGCAACCATTACTCTGTGATGCTGACGGCTATGACCGAAGGCCACACAATAGGCTCCTGGTTTCAGTTTCGTTAAGACCTTCTCCCAGAACTGGTCGTCTCCTGCTGGGCTGTTCTCTGTGTCCCACTTCTTTCCCATAAAGTTTATGAGGTAAGGGGGGTCAGTGATACAGGACCCAATACTATTATCTTCCATCTTGTCTAACGCGTCCATACAGTCAGCGTGAATAAGTTTAAACATTATATCTTTATCTCCGGTATTTCATGTTTCTTAGAGGATGGGTAGTCGTAATGACCTTGCTGTTATTAGCTACCGTCCTCTCTATCCATTTATCATAGTGGGCTTTCGGCAAAGCAATATCTTTTAGATACCACAACCCAATAGCCAAAGCAATACACCGGTCATCATGGAAACCATTAGGATGAACTGGTGCTAAGCCCTTGTCGTGTCTGACTAGTCCCCTTAGTTCAGTAAGGGTTTTGTCATCAAGGTAGTTTATAAAGCCTTCGTCTAACATATTGCGTAGGTTTTCATAGATGGCTATTTTACTTTTAGAAGTGGTAGTGAAGGGCCGATAGTTAGTCCAACTATTAGCGTCCATCACTTCTTTAAAAGCGTGCCCGTGGTTATTTACCTCAAAACATATCATAGCACGATACTTCTTAGCGAGGTTCATAGTAGCCACAGTGAAGTCGTGTATAGACATTTTGTTAGAAGCAAGAATAGCCACTGGACTTCCAGTTGTTTTAGAAAGAACCATGGCTACACTATGGTCTTGCTCGCAACCACCGCCTACATCAACCCCAACAACATACTGGTCTGTTCGGTCGTATTCAGTAAAGACATTGACAGTGTTAGAGCCAACTGTTATCTTCTCAACAAACTCAAAATGTTTATCGAGGAAGAAGTTGGCGTCTGTGTTAGCATAGGCTTCTTCTAATGTGAGGGGATACTCTCTTTTAAACAAGCGAATATCTTTTATCTCAAATAGTTTCTTCCGTCTCCAAAACATTTGACCCATTGAGAGCTTATGCTTCTTTTGTATCTTCTCCTCATCAGGGTTAAGTGTAAAACTTTTTGGAGGCTTTACATAATACTGAGGAAAAGAAGACCAAGGCAAGAAAATAACATGCCAACTATCGTTGTATTGAGCCGCCTGAACTATCTTATGTAGAGCGTCTCCGTAATAGTTGGCCGTGCTTTCCAAGACAACACGACCCTCATTGACCGAAGCCAAGAGGGAAGCCAGGAAGTTCTCAGCGTCGTCATAGAAAGCGAACTCAGAGGCGTGTGCTGTGTTGTAGGTAAGACCACGGTTCTGGCTATCAGAACGCGCAGACATAGCCGATAAGACCGTCTCAGTGGTAGGATATCTAAGCTTGTCGTTCCTCACTGTGCTCTTACGCTGTAGTTCTGCCGGCAGAGTGTTATGAAAACGCTTATCAATGTTTAGGAGTTCGACAGCCGACCCCAACTTGTTAGAGATAATAACACTATTAATAGAGTGAGGAGCAGTATAGGCTTCCCAAAAAGCAAAAGCCCGACAAACGGTAGTCAAGCCCATTTGTCTAGCTTTAATAACGATAACGCGCTTATGCTTTTGGAGTGCTCTAATAACAGAAACTTGTTCGTCTGTTATGACCTCACCAAAGCGAATAAGCTTACCCTCCTTGGACTTTATTATCAGCCTCTTAATAAAAGATACTGGGTCCTCAAAGACTTTAGCTAATGCTGCGTTTCTTTTTTCTTTATTCGTCTTCACTCTTCTTGGAACTCTTGGGCAAAGCAGCCTGAATAGAGACGAGCCAGTTATCAACGGGCGAACTTCCGTTCTCTGACTTGACTTGAGTTCCTCGGAGTAGAACTAACATTGAGATAAGGTCGCTTACACGCGCGCCCTTCCAGTCGTTAGCTTCGAAATGTTGTATTAGCGTAGCGATGATGAGAGTGAGAGACTTTTCATAGTTGCCTTTCTTCAGTTCTCTAATAGCGCCGCCGCCATGTCTTTTACTCATTATGGGTTTCCTGTTGGTTGTTTGATAGACTGTTCAGTTGCCGCAAGGTCTGTAGGTCTTTCATAGACAAGTCAGTGTCCTCTACAATATGAAACATATTGTCAAACAGACAAGCAAGACTTATCTGTTTTTCGATGTTATGAAACATCTTTACTGTTATGTTCTTTAAAACATTTTCTTCTAAGTGGTCCTGTCGCCACTTCAGTTGGCGTAAGGTATTATCTATCCAGTTGTTGAGGTGAAGAGTAGAGAAGGTGTTCTCTTTGACCTTCCTGCCTCCTCCTTTATTAAGCCCCAATGGCTGCCTGCATTTTAGAACGGGCGCTCTTAAATATTGAGCGCACACACTCGTGGGAAAGTTGATGTTCTAAGCCCAATACTCTAAATGACTTATCCTGTTCCGCATAAGCAAAAAAGATATCCGCTTCCCTGTCTGTGAGAATAGACTTGGCTAACTCAACTAGGTCTTCGTATCTTTGTTCTGCTTCTGGGTCTTCCCTGGGGTTGTATTGTAGAGGGAAGCTATTTAACCAACTATCATTTGTAGGCACAGTTTTTATCCAGTCATCATAAAGAGGGCAGTCGACTACTTCTTGCCAGGTTTCGCAAGCTTCTAGTCTATCTGTATTTGTTTTTCTGCGAGGTCGCATTGTATTAGAAGGGTATGTTCGGGTCATATAGTAAATAGTATCATTAGTTTGTTAAGACGACTTTATTTTATTTATCGCATCTATTACACTCTGGCCACCGATATACAAACCTGAGATAAGCACCCAGTCAGCAGAGGTAAGAAAACCACCAGCAGCCAAGGCAGTAGCCGTTGCCCACACAAGTAGTTTGCGAGAAACTAGTTTATTTAGTCCTTTGTCTATGGCCTGTTTCATCCAGTCAAACTGACTGACGGGTCGTTAGGAACCCTGATGAGACGATAGTATGCCTCAACATCACAGTCTCCTGCGATAGCCATCATAATATTTAGGGTCGCACCAGCAACGGTGGTCGCCGCCTCATTTAGGCATCCCTGGACGCGAACAGGTGTGCTCGCATCATCCAACTGGAAAGCAGCCCCATAGTCAAAGAGAACATCTGTCGCCGATGAGGTGGGAAAAATAACCTGTCTCCCATAAAATGAGTTGGCTGCGTTATAGGTAATGGAGTTGGCATCGCTGGATGAGTATTCGGCAGAGGCCAAATAGGTGGTGCCTGACTTCTTGTATATTCCAGCAGACATCACGGTATT
>Ga0208012_1000698_pt1 | contig 10579 bp, 13 predicted proteins | sample 15BtaG_FD_184090 | JGI IMG/M metagenome (GOLD analysis project Ga0208012, IMG submission 184090) | Marine viral communities from the Subarctic Pacific Ocean - 15B_ETSP_OMZ_AT15312_CsCl metaG (SPAdes) (version 2) | ecosystem: Environmental > Aquatic > Marine > Oceanic | place: Pacific Ocean... | reverse complement strand
TATGGGAAAAACCAGTTCACGAAAGAATTATAGGTTACAGAGAACATTCATTCTTTCCACAAGAAAAGAATTGGGCTATCATTCATAAGAAAGATATTGAACGACAAGAGAAACAGAATGAATTTTATAGGGAGATATAACTTGAGAGATTTTTATTATAACAGTAGTATATTGATTACAGGCGGTACTGGTTCACTCGGTAAAGCGTTGATAAAACATTTGAAAAAATGGAATTGTAAGATAATTGTTTATAGTAGAGATGAGGGTAAACAAGCATTATCGTTTGGTAACGACCCAAGTATTATACGAGTAATTGGTGATGTTAGAGATTTTAAGAAACTTGATGTTACAATGAAAAGACATAAACCCGATTATGTAATTCATACAGGTGCATTGAAAAGAATTGATGATATGGAGTTTTATCCAGATGAATGTGTAAAGACTAATATACTTGGTTCTGAAAATGTAGCCATAGCGTCACAAAATAATTATGTTAAAAAATGTATACTAATATCTACAGATAAGGCTTGTCAACCAATTAATGTATATGGTTCAAGTAAGTTTATAGCTGAGAGAATATTTACTAACTGTGATTATAATTCTACATCTACTATATTTGTATCAGTTAGATATGGAAATGTAATTGCAAGTAGAGGTTCTTTTATTCCTATATGGATGGATTTAATATCTCAAGATAAAAAAATACAAGTTACATCAATGGATTGTACGAGATTTTTATTTACTTTAGGTAATGCAGTTGATACAGTTCTTAACTCTTTATATTATGCACAAGGTGGTGAAGTATTTATTCCAAAAATAAGTTCATTCAAAATGAAAAATGTGATTGAATCTATAAAAAGAATTTCTAAATTGGATTCAATAGAATATGATGTGATTGGAATGAGACCAGGTGAAAAATTTCACGAAGATATGTTATGTAAGACAGAACTTGAGTTTACAATGCAACCATCTGATAAATTATTATGTGTTCTTCCACAATATACACATAAAAAACATAAATATGATAAAAAATATGATGGTTTAGAATTTAATTCATCATTACATAATAACGATAATATAGATGATTTAGTTAACTTGATTAAAGATGGATTAAATGACGCCTAATAAAAAAGTTCTTATAACTGGAACGACTGGTATGTTAGGTAAACACTTTCTTGAGTTGTTTGATGGTAAATATGATGTTTACACATTAAATAGAAGTGATGGAGATTTATTTGATTTTGAATTTGTAACTGAATATATACAACAAATAAATCCAGATATAATAATACATTGTATAGCAGATACCAATTTACCTCGTTGTGAAAAGAATAAAAAGAATACATTGATGTTACATTGTGGATTAACAGATTGCTTATCATCACATAAATCAAGGTTTATTTATATATCAAGTGATTCTTGTAAGAATCCTATTAACTTTTATTCAAAAACAAAATGGTTAGGTGAAAAAATAGCTTGTTTAAATGATCAAAAAAGTGTTATATTAAGAACAAACATATATGGATTTAACTCAAGTGAGGGTAATTCACTATGTGAATGGGCAATGAATAATTTTAAACATAACAAAAAGATAACAGGATTTACGGATGTTATGTTTAATGCAATTTATACTAAACAATTGGTAAATATAACTGAAAAGATCATGAACAAAGATGAAATTACCGGTTATATAGATGTAGGTGGAGATTATTCAATAAGTAAGTTTGATTTCTTAAAAAAAGTATGTGATATACTTGGTTATAAAGATTTAGTTGAAGAAGGTAAATTATCAGGATTAAATGATAATGTAAAAAGACCTAAAAGTACATTGTTAGACAATACTTTGTTAGAAAAAGATTTTAATATCACTATACCTTTGGAAGAGGGGTTAATTCAATTTAAAAAAGATATGGGAATGTAATGATAAAAATTGAAGATAAAAAAATAGGTGGTTCTAATCCTACATATTTTATTGCAGATGCAGCTGCAAATCATGATGGGGATTTGGAAAGAGCTAAACATCTATGTCTGCTAGCTAAAGAGAGTGGTGCAGATGCAGTTAAGTTTCAACATTTTAATGCTAATAGTTTTGTAAGTGATACAGGCTTTAAGAGTCTGAGCGGTAAACAATCACATCAAGTTAATTGGAAAAAATCTGTTTATGAAGTATATGCTGATGCGTCTCTACCATTATTTTGGACAAAGGAATTAAAAGATTATTGTAACAAAATTGGTATAACTTTCTTTTCATCACCGTATGGTTTAGATATGATAGAACATCTTGATGAGTATGTACCGGCTTGGAAAATTGGAAGTGGGGATGTTAATTATAATGTACAACTTGAAGCAATTGCAAAGACTGGAAAACCTGTTATGTTATCAACGGGTGCTAGTAGTTTAGAAGAAGTTATAAATGCCGTATCAGTTTTAGAAAAACATACAGACAAAATAATACTTATGCAATGCAACACAAATTATACAGGTAATGATGAAAATTTTGATTACATTCATCTGAATGTATTACAGACATATAAAGAAATGTTTCCAAATGTTATTATTGGGTTGAGTGATCATACACATGGTTGTGTTACTGTATTAGGTAGTGTTAGTTTGGGTGCACGCGTCATTGAGAAACATTTTACAGATAATATTGATAGAGATGGACCAGACCATACATTTTCTATGACACCAAAGAGTTGGAAAGAAATGGTAGATAATACAAGAATATTAGAAAGGTCTCTGGGTCATTTTACTAAAGAAGTTCAGGACAATGAAAAAGAAACTGTGATTGTCCAACGCCGCGCTTTATACACAAAACAAGATATTGAAAGTGGTACTCGAATAGAAGATTCTATGTTAGAAGCTAAACGCCCATGTCTCACCAATTCAGTTAATATCAATCACAATTTTGATAATGTCATTACTAACAAATTTATACCCAAAGATACTTGCATTAAATGGAATGATATAGAATGAATTTAAGACCTATTGAAAAATCTGATTTAAATATTATTCAGACTTGGAGAAATAATGATAAGGTCACACCATTCGTCAGAGAGTATAGAGGTTTATCTATACAACATATAGATGCATGGTATGAATCTATGATTCTTGATGACAAATTTGAAATGTTTATTATGGAGAATGATAAGGAGCTAATAGGTATATGTGGCCTTACATATATAAATTGGCAGAACAGACACGCAGATTTACATTTTGCTATATACAAAGACTTTGAATGGATTGATGATACATATGCACTAAAGTTTTATGAAATCATAACTGATTATGCATTTAATCAATTAAATTTAAACAAAATTTATGTAGAAATTTATGGTAATGATGATAAAAAATTAAAGTTTTTTAAATCATTAAATTTTAAAGTTGATGCACAGTTAAGAGAACATTATTTTTATAATGGTGAATATATAACTTCTTATATTTTAAGTCTGTTGAAAGGTGAGTATAATGAAAAGTATAAATGATATATGTGTAGTGGTAATGGCAAGGAAAGGTTCAGAACGTGTTCCCAATAAAATGTTAAAACCATTTGCAGATACCACCCTTGTTGATTTAGTATTTAGTAAATTATCATCTTCAAGAGTCATACCAAAAGAAAATATTTACTTATCTGCCTACGAAGAAGACTTAAAAGAAGTTGGTAGAAAATATGGTGTCAACATATACGATAGGTCTAAAGAGTCGGTAGAATCAGAAGGTGAACAGTTGAGTGAATTATTTGAATGGTATAATAAGTTACCATTTAAATATGTTATATTGACCAGCGCGTGTAATCCTCTATTGAAAATAGAAACCATTGATTCTTTTATTGAAAAGTTTTTAACTTCGGACAGTGAAGGTAGTTTTGCAGTATTTGAAAAGAAAACATATTATTGGGATAAAGAAGGAAAATCAATAACAGATTGGAAAGGAGAAACAAGATTGAATACCAAATATGTAGAACCAGTTTATGAAGCTGCACATTGTTTATATGCTAGTAGAATGGATATAATTGGAGACAATTATTGGATGGATACTAAATCACCACCAGAACCAGAATTATTTGTTATGGATGAACTGGAAGCTTTTGATATTGATTATGACTGGCAATTTAAAGTGGGAGAGATTTTGTATAATGTTAAATAAAACAAAAGAATTAAAAAGAGAAATAAATAAATTAGATTCAGTAGAAGAAAGATTAAATATATTAAAAGATGAATATGTAGGTAAAACTGCATGTATTTTGGCACCCGGTCCATCATTAAAAGAACACGATAAAGATAAGTTGAAATCTATATTAAAAAGAGATGATATAGTTGTTTTCTCTATCAAGCAGGCTTATCATTGGAGTGAAGATGAAACTGATTTTCATATTATGAATACTTGGAATTTTGATAAAGAAAAAGGTTACGATTATATTGATAATAGTGCCATCGTTTTTTATGGATTAACTAAAGCATATATACCACAACAACTGGATAAGATATTAGTTAAACCAAGTGTGTGTGATATTTGGATTCCTATTTCTACACCACCTTATCATAATGAACAAGATAGCATACAATCTACTAAAGATTATGATTTGTTTTTTCAGCTCGGACAAGACTTAGAAATGAGATGGGGTAAATCTATACTTTATGAACAAGCGATTCCTTTAGCTTTATATACAGGTTGCAAAGATATATTCACAGTAGGTTGGGATATAGGTAATCCATCTTTGGGAGAAAATCAAGGACATTCTTATTCTTATAGTGACTTCCAACCCATGAAATCTGATGTAAAGGATATTGTAGAAGTTATTGAATCTACTCCAGAATTGTATGATTGGTTTAAAAAACATGATATAAGATTTAGAATATTGTCAGATACAAATCCAGCAGACGACAGATTTGAAAGAATAAAAGATTTGGAGAGCATATAATGAAAAATGTAGTTTTTATACCCAATATAAATTTGAGTAATGGTAGGAGTGATTCTTACCATTATTCTATAAAAAGTTGGAAACAGTGGTGTAAAAAAAATAATTGTGAACTACTTGTTTGGGAAGATTTATTATATCCAGTTGATTATATGAAAATAACTTGGCAAAGATATTATATGTTTGACATATTAGAAGCTAATGACATTGAATATAATCAAATTTTAATGGTTGATGCTGACACAATCGTTCATCCAGATTGTCCTAACTTCTTTGAAGAAACAGATAATAAATATTGTGGAGTCAAAGTTGATGGGTGTTATGAATGGGTAGTTAGAAGTATAAGAGGTTTTGGTGATGAATTATTTAATGGGAGTAGAATAAAGCCTTGGAATTATATTAATGGTGGATTTCAGATTGTAAATAAATCACATAGAAAATTCTTTGAAACTATGAAAAAATATTATTCTGAAAATAGTGAAAAAATAACAAGTGTAATTGATAAATTAAAATGTGGAACAGACCAAACAATAGTAAATTATATGTTAGATAAGGAAAAGGTTGATGTTAAATTATTACCAACTTGTTATAATTTACAAGATATGTTTAAAAAGAGTTTACTTCACCTACCAGATTATAGTTGGTGGCCAGATACTTTGGAAAATTTATGGGATTCTGGATGGGTGTATCATTTTAATTCCATTCCACAAAATCAACATAATAGAGATACAAATTATTGGATTAAAAGAACTTATGAGGAGTTATATGATTAAATTAAATAATAAATTTGCTATAGGTTGTCTTGTTCAATGGTATGAAATAGAAATGATTGAAGACTATGTTCAAAGTTTAAGAAAATCCGTAGATACAATAGAAAACAAAGAAAATGTAATTGTTGATTTTAAATTAGTAATCAATCAAGATTTAGAAAAGATTGATGGTAGTAAAATTACTATAGACGAGATAATTACAAAATTTGAAAAAATTATTGATGGTTTTGAATCAGATGTTACAGATGAACTTGTAACTATAGCTGATTATCGTAGAGAGTTTAATGATAAGTATTGTGATAAAGTAGATGTACTGATGTGGGGAGAAAGTGATTCATTAATACCGACAGAAACTTTTCAGATTTTAGATGGTATTCATTCACAAGTAAGAGAACAAACACCAAAGTATTTAGTATTTTTTGGTAGTTGTAAAATGTGGGATGATTCTTGGAAACCAATTGAGCACACTAATTTTACTGACAAACCATTTATAGATGGTGATGACAAAAATTGGTGGAGTTTACGATACACAATGAATCAAAAGGAAATGGACGAGATAAATGGAAAGGTGGATGATTTAGATATACGAAAAGTATCTCCTCACAAGTTCAATGGATGTGGACTTGTTATTTCATCTGAAGTGGTAAAATCTGGTGTTAACATCCCTAGGTCTGTTTTCTTTATTCATGAAGATACAGCTTTCATGATGATGACTAATAAGGTTTTAGGTGAAATACCACAATATGTAGTTAAGAACATACTATTAGTTCATAATAGAAAACACCCTAAAAAAAGAATGTACATTAAAAGTGAATCTGCAGATGGTAGTGGATATTATCCAAGAAAAAATACAGACTGGTATACAAAAAGTAACAAAATGTGTGAACATAACGCTTATAATATATTTAACCAGTCAAAAACATTTACATGGAAGGATGTATTTAATGATTAATTTAAATGAAATGATTGAAAAAACACCTGATAAACAAGGTAAGTGGAAAAGTACAACAAGTAGATTATGGAAGAAAGATGTGTGTAATTTTTTAGTTGATAAAAATATAGAAAACTCATTGGAGATAGGAGCGAATCAAGGTTGGACTTCATATGCACTATCACTTGTGTCAGAAAATGTTTATACAATAGAGCTTGACAAACATAATTTAGATTGTGCTAGAAAACATTGTAAAGATATGAAAAACATACATTACATTCAAGGTGACGCTTATGATGATAAAACATATTTAAATTTCCCTAAATATTTTCAGGTCGTTGTTATAGATTGTGTTCATTTATATGAAGCTGTAATTCAAGATATAAACAGAGCTCTAAGTTTTTTTAATATAGATACAGGGATATATTTAATATTTGATGACTATTCTCACCCAACGAGTGTAGGTGTAAAAGAAGCTATAGATACATTTATTAATAGTAGTGATGATGTAAAAGTAGAAAAATATATAGGACATGATAAAAATCATGTTATTAATCGTGGTGATGGTAGTTCTTTTACTTTAAATGGTCCAGAGGGAGTGATTGTAAGTTATGGTAAATAAATACAACATTTTATTCACACTAAATTCATCTTATTTTACTTATGGCAAGATTTTTATAAATTCCATGTATGATAAAAATGACATGGATAAAGTTAATAAAATATACTTAGCAGACACTGGTTTAAAAGATAAAGATAAAGAATTTTTTACCAGCTATCCGCATGTGGAGATTTTAGAAACTAATGTTGTAAGTGATTTCAATGACGGTGGAACTTGGGGAAATGGTTGGCAAAACTCTGTAGTGTCTAAAACAAAATCTTTGTATAAAATATTATTTGAAAATGATTTAACTGTTATGATGATAGACGCAGACTCGATAATAGTTAAGGATTTAAGTGAACTGATACTTACTGATAAAGATATACAAATATGTTGTAGAACCAATGAAAATAAAGAAATACCTTATTTAGGTTCTTTTGTTGTAGCTCACAACAACGATAGAACAAAAGAATTTATATGGAAGTGGATACAAAACATAGATAACAATCCCACCAAAAGGGCTAAAGAAAGCCCTATGTTAAGTAAAACTGTAAAGGAGTTTCGTGGAGTTATGTATGATTTAGTTATACATGATTTACCAAGATTAATTGTTAGTTGTCACACAAGTGAAGAATTTAACTCCGATGTTTCAATTATTCATTTAAAGGGTGGAAGTCTTTCTGATGATATAGAACAAGACCATAGTAAAAGAATACATGGAACACATGGATTTGATAATTTAATAGAGAAATATATTTAATGAATACAAAGTATAAAGTTATATCAGCGAACAGATCTTCAAATAGAAGTCCTAAAAATTGGAGAGTTTTTGAACAAGAAATGATGGAAAAACATTTTGGACCTGTATTAAATGTTGATGGTGAAGATGGACATAGTGTGGTTCAAGCTTTTAGAGAACATAAGAATGACATATCTCACATTAGGTGGTATCCAGATCCGGAGTTAATGACAGGTGAGGAATACTCTGGTATGATAAGACAAAACAAAGAGATGGGTAATTTACCTTTCATCACAAACTCAGCTGAAGGTTTTATAAATGTACAGAGTAAAGAAAACGCATTCAAGGTGTGGAGAGAGAATGGGATAAATTGTCCTAAGTTTTTTAACTATGATGATAAATCAGACTTTTACAAACAACAAGAGAAACATAATATCAAACTACCTTTCTTGTTAAGATTAAACAACAGTGTTGGTGGTAAACATACATATGATATTAGGGATACTGAAGATTTAGACAACGCTTTGTCAAAATTAGATAATGACTATATAAATTACACAAAAGGTAACTCTAGAATTAAAACAAAAAAAATGTGTATTGAATTGGTTGACTCTGTAGATAGAGATAGGAATGTGAACTCTTCATTTAGGATACATGTGGCTGGAAAAAGAGTCATATCAGGATATGGAAGAGTTGTTGATGCATCAGAGTGGTTAGCTATCACAGCTGGTAAGTTTAAATCAGAACACATAGACAATTGGATTTATTATAACAGATTATGTGAATCTATAATGATTGAGCACGAGGAAGAATTGTGTAGAGCTATTCATGTTTTGGGTTTAAACCATCAAGGTGTCGATGTAATTATAGACCAATCAGATAACACTTTATGTTTTCTAGAGGTACAACCAACATACGCTACTGGTTATACTAATGGTGTAGGTGCATATTCACCACCCTATTATAATCCTTATGACCCCTTTCTTGTTAAATTTTTACAAGAGAACGAAGCGGAACTAGGTAAAATGTTACCAAGATATTACAACAATTGGTTAGATAAAAGAAATCATTTTGATTTAGTATTCAAAAGTATAAAGGAGTATACGAATGTTCGGTCCTAATACATATTTATCTACATTATCAGAAGTTAATTATTCTCATAGAGACACAAAATTTATAGATTTACATAAAAATTTATCAAAATCATTTTCTGATAAATTTAATTTACATGATTATGATATATTATTTATTCCTGGTAGTGGAACTGTTGGTATTGAATCTGTATTTTGGTCATCTAAAAAAAGAATAAATGTTATTGGTCATGATGGGGTATTTACAGGTAGGTGGAATGAGTTATCGGAATTATATACACCTTACAATAGATTAAATTATTTTAAAAAGGATGTTAGTTTATATTGTCAGTTAGAAACATCAGTAAACAAAGTTTTTGAGAAAGAGGGATGTATCGTAGACGCTATAAGTTCATTTCCATATTATGACATACCAAAAGATACTAAAATATTTGTAACTTGTAGTAATAAACAATTAGGTAGTATACCTGGATTGTCAATAGTATGTGTTAAAAAAGACTATTGGAAAGAACTAAAGAACGATGATATATTTTCATATTTAAATCTAAGTAGGTACAGAAAATATGGATTAAAAAACCAAACACCATCTACACCACCAATTACGATTTATGAAAATTTGTTTAGGATAATTCAAAAATTTGATGTAAATTACGTTAGAGATAAAATAGATATAAATTCAGAAAAGCTGTCTAACATATTTGGTGGTGAATCATCACCTGTTTTTATTGTAGATAAAAAAAGAATACCACTTGAATATGCTAAACTTTGGGATTTGTATGGTTTAAACACGAAATGTAACAACTATTCTATATTTACTTATTCGTGTGAAGATAAAGATTATGATAAATTTTGTTTGGAGTTAAAATGAAAAAATTGTTTTGTGATATAGATAGCACAATAAATAATCATTGGGAAAGAATAAGAAAATTTACTATTGACGGTAGATGTGATTGGAATAAAGCTTTCTCAAGAGAAGAGATAATGAAAGATAAAGTTTTAGACGGATCTAAAGAGGCCTTACACGAGCTTTCTAATAAATATGAAATACATTTTTTAACCGCCAGACCTTTTGATAACGCTTATGAAATTACAAAAGATTGGTTAGATGATAATGGTTTTTCTTATGAATCTATAATAGTGGTAAATTCTTCTATGGAAAAACTAAGATATGTAGTTGAACCTAATTGTTTATTTATTGATGATTTTTCAAAGAAACACGAAACACATCCACCCTACAAAATATTGTATTGGGATGTTATAAAAGAGTTAAACAAAAATAATGTTGATTATGAAATATTTAAAAATGATTGGCAAGAAATATTGGAGAGAAGATGAACATAGTATTTTTTAGTGAATCAAATTTTGATGAGGATAATCTGTAATGAAAATACTCATAACAGGCGGTTCAGGTACAATAGGGAAGTCTTTCATAAGAGAATTTCCTGAACATACTTATTATAATGTTAGTAGAAATGAAAAGTTTTTAACTGATTTGATAAGAGAATATCCAAGTGTTAAGAATTTCATTG
>Ga0208012_1000697_pt1 | contig 10590 bp, 24 predicted proteins | sample 15BtaG_FD_184090 | JGI IMG/M metagenome (GOLD analysis project Ga0208012, IMG submission 184090) | Marine viral communities from the Subarctic Pacific Ocean - 15B_ETSP_OMZ_AT15312_CsCl metaG (SPAdes) (version 2) | ecosystem: Environmental > Aquatic > Marine > Oceanic | place: Pacific Ocean... | reverse complement strand
TCCTCATTTCATGATGGGTAATTTTATGGCAATTAGCACAGAGTAGTTCACATTTAAGTAATTCAGCTTTTATAGCCTCAAAGGATGTGTTCCCCGAAGTGCTCATCTCTTTTTGTTTTGGGTCAATATGGTGAACTTCAAATATTGGATACTCCGAAACACAACCACACCTATTACATTTCTTGCCTCCAAAATACTCATAGATTTTAGACCATAATTTTTGTCTATATTTCTTCTTATATGTTTGGGAACAATAAACACATTGATAACAATAGCCATCCTTAGATTTAGCGTATTTATGATACTCACTGAGCTCCCTTGTTTCTTTACAAACAGTACATTTCTTAGTGGGTTTCTGCCCTGCTGTCTTTGTCATTTTGTACATCCTTCTCTACATATCTTGTTATGAAATCATTAATTCCTTTAGACATGTAGTGCTTTTTAGGATAGCCTCTTTTACAGTAAGGCGCCCATCGGCCTGTAGTGTAGTAGTAAGAGTAGGTCTGATTATTGGATGCGTATATCCACAACATCTTAGCACCTTCACGCACTTCATACTCTAAACCTTTACCTTCAAGATACTCTACCACAAATTCAAGAGATTCGTCGGTATCCCTACGGAATACCTTATCACCTTTGGAGTTCGTACTAACATAAGTATATTCACTCATCGGTTCTTCCCCTTACCTCTATACAGGCTGTTTGTTTTCTTAGACACAGTGCTGTCTGTTTCAGGCAGTCCTAAGATGTAGCCCTTCTTGAGCTTTAGTGTAGCTGGCTGGTAAGCCCCTTTACAGTGGTCTTTCAGTGCTTTATTGAATTGCATAATAATCTCCTTAGTGGGTCTCTGCCCAACTCTGTCCGACTTGATATTCTCCATCTAATGGGCACCTCATATTAAGTTGTTCTCCTGCCTCTATGATTGCAGAGACAGCCATCTTACCGAATACGTCTGCGTGATGTTCAGCTACTTCAGCTTGTATTTCATCGTGTATGTTACCGACTAACTTGAAGTCTAGCTGTCTGTCACTGGCCCACTTATAGAGTATGACCAGTGCTTTCTTCATCACGATAGCACCAGCAGACTGTAAGAGGTAATTTAATGCCGAGTGCTCTGACTTGATTATGATCTTACGATTATCTAGTCCTCTGAGGTATCCTCTGCCTGAAGCCTTAGTAACCTGTTCTCGCAGTCGCCTAAGAGTAGGTGTGCCATCAAGAAATCTCTCTTTAAGTCGCTTACCATCCTTCGATGATCCTCCGACAATTTCTCCGATTTTAGAATCTCCTGCTCCATACAGAAACCCATAGATGAAAGTTTTTGCCTGACTACGTTCAGCGAGTCCAGCACTCTGTTGGTTCTTTGTGTGAATGTCTCCATTTAGTATCTCGTCAGTATATTCAACATCGTTCATATAATGTGCAAGCATCCTTAATTCTAAACCAGAAGCATCTATGCCACATAACTTATAGCCTTTAGGTATAGTCCAACACTCCCTACATTCTTTACCGTAAGGACTATAACCGGCAGGCACTTGCGCCAAATTAGGGCTGCTATGCGTCATACGGTTTGTCTGTGCGCCTAATGGGTTGACGTAACCCCTAACCCTACTATCGCCATCAGCCGCCTCTAGCCAGCTCTGTACCTGTGCTATACGTTTCTGTACTAACAGATACTCAGCTATCAAACGTGCTTCTGGTATGTCCACACCATCAAGGACCTTCTCGTCTACGATCACGTTACCTTTGTCTGTTAGCTGCTTAGGTTTCCAACCGAAGTGCTGTAAGTACCTAGCGATCTGCTTTCGTGACCCTAAGTTAAACTCAGGGTAGGTAGTGTAACCATACAGGCCCTCTTCGTTATAGTGATACCCTGCTTCCTCATGACGTAGTAGAGTAGCTGCTTTCGTTCCATCCTTCTTGTATGGATTCTTAGGGTATCCTTTCTCTACGAATACAGGTAGTGGTCTGAAGCGTTTGTGTACGGTATCCTCTATCTCAAACATCTTCTCTTTCAACTCCGCTAGCAGCATAAAGGCTTTACCTTCATCCAATAACCAGCCATTACGAACCTGTTCAGAGATAATCTTATGTACGTCCATCTCTAGTTGAATAGATTCTTCGCTGAAGCCTTTAGACTCTACGAGCAATCGCCCGTAGGTCTTGACATTTACTGATACATCCTGAACACAATACTCCAGCATCTCATCTGAATAGACAGAGAAGTCGCTGTGGTTTCCTTTGAGGTAGCCCAGACGGTGGCCCCAACTATCTAGTGAGTGTCCTCCTGCACGTTTTGGGTTAAAGAGTCTAGACAAGACTAACGTGTCTGTCATCTTAATACCTGTGAAATCTAGATTCAGGATACGTTCCATTATAGGTACGTCATACCCTAAGATATTATGTCCGATAATTTCCCCTATGCCATCCAAAGTAAAGTCTGACAGATTGTTGGGCTTATAAGTCACTACCTCTTTGGTGTCTAAATCTTGATAGACGATACACCAAATTTTATCGGGGTTAAAACCGTTTGCTTCTATGTCTAGTACGATACGTTTAGAAGTCATAATTCTCAGTCTCCATAATCTCTGGCGCTTCGCCCCTCTCCAATCGTGATGTCTGTTGATTATAGAATAACCAACCGGCATCGCCAGTATTCCCTGTACGTCTGCACTTGACTAGTTGGACCTTCGTGCAGTTACGGGCATAATCATTATCAGACATCTTGTCACGGCTCAGTAAGATCGTATTGAAGCTGATCTGGTTGATACTACCAGAACCCTTCAGATCATACTCGCTGACATCATGCGCCTCCTTAACGAAAGGCTTACGCATATGACTCACGATTATAACACTGACGCCTGTCTCTTGCACTAACTTCAACGTCCTATCCATAAAATCATCTATGGACTCATTCTTATTACTCGTTACTGCGGCCTGTAGCGGGTCTAAGATTAGTATCTCACAGTCTAGACCTTTGACCATATAGCGCATCTTACTGAATAGCTCATCAGAATCTACCGAGCCTTGATGGTCTAGTATATGTACTTTGTCAGTAGAGAAGAAGTTATCGAACTCCTTACGATACTGTGCGTAGTCCCTCTCAACATAAGGTATGTGGCTGATGTTTGTCTTCAGGTGGATAGACAATAGTTTCTCTATAGTCTCTCCTTGTGAAGCCTCTAAGAAAATACAGCCTATCTTCTTGTTGCTCTCAGTCACCATACCATACGCTAGATTATAGACTACGGTAGACTTACCTATTGAAGTCAATGCACCTAGAGTAGTAATCTCACTAGCAGCGATACCACCATTCATCATCTGGTTCAACTTACCGAAAGCTACAGGCCAAGGTGTTACCTTCTCTGTACCTCTGTTGACGAAGTTATCCCATACTGAAGTGTCTGTAGCTGGCGATATGACACCTACCGGCTTATAAGGTACTGCATCCCACCAACAACCTATGAAGTCTTTCACCTTGCCTGCCATGAGCATCTCAGAGGCGTCCTTCATGGGCATAGTCATTATCTTCACCTTGTTGGGTGAGAATAGGTCTACTACGTCCGCTACGGCCTGCTGTCCAGCCTCATCTTGATCGAAGCACAATACGACATTCTCATATTGCTCTAAGAACTCAAGTGATTCTTTGATTCCCTTCACACTAGATGATGCGCCATTCTTCAGCGACACTGCCGGCCATTTACCACCGAACATCTCACTGACCGCTAAGGCGTCTAACTCTCCTTCTGTGACAGTGATGTACTTACCATTATCCCCTGCAAACAACTGCTGACCGAACAGACCACAAGACCTCAGATCGCCCTTAGAGCTGAACTCTTTAGTGTCTATTGTCCTTGTCTTGTAGGCTATGACGTCCCTAGATAGCCCTACACGGCTGTAGTAAGGGTAGTAGTGCTTAGTCTGCTGCGCCCACTCACCTTTGTCTACACGTACATTATACTTGCGACATATCTCTTCTGAAATCCTACGTTCTGTCAGTCTAGCAAAACAAGCTGTCTCTGGTAGCTGTGTAGCTTTGTTGTGAGACATCAATTCTTCTGGTACTTCCATTACTTCACCCCCTGCTCTCTCATAATAACTACAATCCGCACTATAACAAGATGCATGACCATCCTTATAACGTGCTAAGTTATCCTTAGAGCCACATTTAGGACAAGGCTCTTTATGCGAGAATATCTGGCTCTCTGCGCTGTACGTCTTGTAACCATTCATTATACTCTCCCCTCCACATAAAATTTTTCAGCACAGTCTGAATAGCGCCTCTGGTTCTTATGCCGTTAGCTAGATCATCTTCGTGTGTATAGGCATCTTCGGCCTCTAATAACAACTTCTCATAATGATCCTTCAGACCTAAGATAACAGCTACGTCAACTAAATCCCAATAGGCATGTTCTAGTTCTTCAGGTATTTTCATCTTTATTTCCTCCGTTATGTTTGATCTGTCTCTACACTAAGATCGCCTTTGAGTGTTATAGTGACCTCTGTGCCTGTCTCCTGTGCTACACCAATAGACTTGATGACTAGCTCATAGACTTCTGATTCCTTATCCACCTGATACTTGTCGAACTTCCAATCCTCATATAGAGGCGTCAAGAAGAACAACACGACAGAACCCAATACAGCTAGACCAGCGGCAAGCCAGACTACTTGTGTGAACAGCTCTATGATTAACAAATTAATCTCTCCGGTTTGTTGTTGGTTTGTGATCGAATACTTTCTTATTCCATGCAGCTATAGCATCCTCAATTCCGAACTCACCTGAACCTTCTAGTCCACAATCAAGACACACCACATAGTCCATAGTGTAGTGACTAGTGCCCGTACATTCGACACTCAGTATAGTAGAGCCACACTTACAGGGTTCTAGCTCTGTCTGTTTACTCTTCATCGTCCACCTCTTTAATTTTCTTCTTGCCGTCCTTACGTACTCGTTTGTTCTGGTCACGTTTACGTCTGCGTAGGTGCTTCCACCATTCCACTGCTTTCACGCATCCTTTGCCTTTGCTGGCGCTAGCCATATGTCCTCCTTTGTATATTCAAATGTATACTGTAGTGTACATTGTTTAGCTTATGAAACATTATTTGGTCAGTGCTGCCTGTGAAATTAGGAACAGTGGTTCAATAATCTCGGAAACGTGTCGAGAAACCTCCTGAATTTCGACTTGTGCATAACATCTGTACGTTGGTTAAGCATATGAGTCTATTATACTCTCTTACTCAATATGTTCTGTCTTAGAGGCGACAAATGTATTGTAGAATGCGACACTTATTTACTCAACAAGTCTTTTATAGGTTTCAGGTCCTTTATAGCCATGTTCCAACAATCAGAATTGAAAGTAAAGAAACCTTCTCTGGTTCCTTTCTTCTTGAATACTGCCTCATCGAAATACTGTTCCTTATCCATATAACCCAATAACCACACTAAGGAATAATCATTCAGAGTACGTGCAAATACATAGTAATCACAAGCCTGCTTCGTGTTCCATGTGCTGATACTTACATCATAAGTCATCAGTGGCTTGAACTTACATCGTTTGGTCTTGACATCTACAGTATGACCATCAGGCAGTATTAAGTCGTACTGATAGGTATTCTTGTGTTCTGCATTCAGGTATTGACCAGCACATATCTCTCCTATGAATCCTGCTTTATTACCTTCTCCCTTAGTCATAGAGCCCCTGAGCTGGCCCATGTCCTTAGCCATGATCGTCGCTTTTCGTTTCTGTGCCGGTGTTGGCTTCACTTCTATAAGACGCATAAAAAAACCCCTACATGATATATTGAATTAACAGTATACCACATAAGGGTTTAAGGTGGTAGCCTAAACTACCGAGGGGGTTCTGCTAGAAGTCTGTATTGTCTTTAGGCTCTGCTAGTTCCAGTACCTTGACTTTAGACAGATAAGTACCTAAGCCATGCTCAGGATTCATCATGCCTTTAGACCATAATAGACGTACCCTAGAGCCACGGGGTAGCTCTTCAGATAATTCTATCTCATTACCTTCAGCGTCTAACACACCAATGTCATAGTTAGACTTAAACTTGCGCTGTAGGTTTCCTTCGTATTCTTTGAGTTTTACTCCCATCTCAGACAGTTTAGTAACACTGGGCTCATCTAGAGTGATTGTTACACTATAACCTACTTCTTTGCCCTTATATTGGTCTTGAGTCAATACATTAGAGAATGCAATAGTTCCTTCGGCTGTAGCCATATTAAAATACCTTTAGTAGTGGTTTGATTCGTTGGCTCGTTATGCCAACAATTAATAGACTATCAAGATTGTTAGCCCTGAATGTCTATACCTAAGTATACATTAGAATACTTTGTCTGTCAACTTGTTTCCCATTAAGGATACATTAGACTTAGACTTTATGAATTTAAACACTTAAAGTTACTCATAAGTATACATAGGTATACAATATCACATTTTAAGAGAAAAATCAAGGACCTTCTAGACCTAATTGGTCTAATAGCTCTAATTCATCCTCAATAGTGATAGGTGAACCATCATAGTTATTGTCTGTGGTGGTCTTAGTAGACACTCTATCGCACTCATAACACAGACAATCTGTATCCTGATCTGTCAATAATTTATTACAAGCATTACACCTCATGGAATAGGTCCCCCATCATTTTCTTTAGCTCTATCTCTTCGTCTAGTCGCATTGACCTAAGATAGTCTTCTAGCTTGTCCCTGTCTGAATACTCAACGTACATGACGTCCCCTATCAGCACTCCTTTGTCTGTGCTGTAGAACATTCTTATGTCTCCAGTCTCATCTTCTATCTCTAGATTTAGTCTTATTGGTTTCATTGCATATATCTCCGATTATCATTTATATAGTTGTCTATGGGTGTATCAAAATAACATAGGCACTCATAGACTTCATCTAGTTTAGATACACCGATAGTGCTGTCTGGGTCTGTCAATAACTCAGCGTACTCTTGTAGCTCTATACTGACACCATAACGACTAATATCATTGGGTATATCTACTCTGGCATATGCCTCTACCTCTGTTATATTACTGAGATATTCAGCCCTTGACAAGTCTATTTCTAGAGATGTCTCCTCGCCAGCCATAGCCTGTTCATGGTGGACTAATTCGTGTAGGTACGTCTTTATAGCCTGATACTTCAATTCCTCCCATTGAGCCTTTGTTAACTTAGTGCTCAGGGCCTCTGAGAGCACGTACAGATAGATTTTGTCCTCCTCTTCGTCATACTCCCCCATGATACATGTTTGAGCCGCACACAGTCCTTCTACGGCCTTGTGCTCTATCTCAAAATCAACTGCTGCATAGACACCTCTTGTGAAGGTACTAGTCAAGACAGCCATTATTTTTACTATGTCCCATTGTTTAACCATAGGTGATATGTCCCCCGTCGAATAGACCATATATTAATGCACCCCATAATAATATGCCTATAATTATAAGTTCTTTCATCTGCCACAAATCCACCAGAAGTTCTTTTAGTTTCATCATGCTGTCCTCCCTTCTAATTTAGCCCTTATTATAGCTGCCTTAATCAAATTAGCCTTGTCTGCTATCTCTTTGATTAGTTTGTAACGCTGTAATTTCTGTTCATAAGTCATAACACATTACTCCTGTCTAATATTAGGCTTATATTGATTATATAGGGCTAACCACTCAGGCCCTTGCTTAGACTTCAAGCGTAAGCCCTTATAATCGCTTGTGAGGCTTTTTCTTTCAGGGCCTTTAGGTAGGTACTCAAAGTACCAGTTAAAACCCTTGAGCGCCTCCTTATAGTCTCTGAGCTCAATGTATAGCTTTATTTCTGCTATCTCAATGAATGGCTTGCCTGTAATTTCGCTTATCTTTTTTTTCATCTTAAAGCCTCCAATTTGGATATAGTCTCATTGTCTGTTACTCTTATAAAGGTATCCACTGTCTCAGCATCAGCATATTGATACCAGTGTATACGATTGCTGGCTTGTGTGATTCTCATATAAAGAGAACCTTTGTATAGCACATGATAACCCACAAATTTACCTATTTTCTTCATTGTTCTGGTCCTCTTTTTTTACATATAACATGCATATCATTTAGTTTTGCCATATTGCAAGCATTCTGATAGCCAAAAACCTTTAGGGCTTTCTCTGGGTCCATTGTGCGCCCATGGTGCGGGCTATTTGGTGGTGATGTTAGAAACAGACCACTATCAGGACATTGCAACAAGAAGTAACGTGTGGCGTCCATTGTCGTTACTGTGGCACTGGGGCTTACCCCTAGTTTTACCCGATCTTTGAATTTTTGCATTATTCTATCTCCCTTGGTTTAACGCATGGGCCTAGTGTACCTAAGCCCATAGAGTAAAACAAGTATTATTTGGCGAATGATTTAGTAAATTTGCGCACTGTTTTACGGTTTCTAAGTTGTTCGACGTAGAGTGTACGTTTGCCCAAGTGCAGGGCCACCATTTTAGATAGGTGTTCAATTTTCCAGCCCCTAGTTTTAATTAGTCGCTTGCGGTATATACCTGTGACTTGACCTACAAAAGGTAGAGATAGGGCGAAACGCATACCGGTGGAACCGTCATTCAATGGTTTAGTGATTAATTTGATCATTTTATAGCCTCCATTGGCTTTATTGGTTTACTTGATAGCCCTAAACATATAAGGCTATCTGATAAAACAACAACTTTGTTTAGTCGCTAATGGCTATTTCTTCACCCTTGCTTATTATGTAGCAGGAACCTGAATTACTATAATTGCAGCAATATACCCTTTTCCATCTATTATTATGTTTTACTTTGTAAGACGTGGGTATTTTGTGACCATAGTCACGTGTTGGCCTACTTAAAGGTTCAAACACAGTCGGTAGTTTAGTCCAAACATGGCCCGTGTTGTCGCTTTTTCTCACTACTGTATATAATGTTTTCATTTTATTCACCTTGTTTTACTGTTGAACTAAAGACTTTAGAAAATCTAAAGCATCTTGTTTTTCTTCGAATGATACCCGATATTCGTTACCGTGACGGCTCCAAATATACCATAAGCCTTTATCAAAATAAAATGCGTATTCCATGTTATACCCCCTGCGCCAATGGAATCAATGAGCTTTTAAACTTCTTAGCTTTTTGCCCATGAACACTTATAGCTATATTTAATTGGTCACCATCACACAGCCCGCACTCTTTGCATGTGATGCCTTTCGTATCTGCAAGGCATTCGACTTCATTGGGTAACAAAGTATCGTTTGGTAGCTTTACACGAAAAGTCTTGAAACCTTTTGATTGCATTTTTAGAGCTTGTTTGTACGTATCAGCGCTACCCATCACAAGGCCGGTTAATCGCTTGTCATAGCCTTTATGATGCGCTTGGTGCGTATAGCCTGTATGACTACCAAATGCGCTACAAACGTCAACAATAACGTCATATGGCAGTGCAGCGGGGTCACCATAGGCACCTAGGCGTACACTGGCATTGTAGTTAAAAGCTGGCAAGCCCTTAGTGTATAAGCCTCTATGGTAAGCCCTATATATCGCTAGTGGGGCTTGAAAAGGTAGGACATAGCAGCTGCCACCATTATAATGTCTATGCGGACAAGTGCCACAAATGGCGCTATCAAGCCCATCTTTGACGGCAACATGTGGCTCAACATCATCACGAATGATGGTCAATTGTGCCATATCACCAGTTTTAGCGTTTGTTGTTTTCATTGTCAAAATGCCAATGATGTTAACATCTGGCTCCAGCATGCTAGGGCCGCTATAGACTATATAACCTTTTTTTGATTTATTCATTTTCTATGCTCCAATTGTTGCATTTGGTTTATTCTAGCGGCCTAGCCTGTACTAAGCCGCTGTGATAAAACAAAGGTTTATTGCATAATTTCAGCCATATATAGCTTATCCCATGCAATCATATAGTCATTATATGAGTAGTCGCTAACGTATTCGTCCGGTGACCCATTAAAAGGGATTATATACGCGCTGGCTAATTCCTCACCTACCGAATTACGAATGCGTAAAGTGCTATCTCCGACGCTATCAACGGCAGCTTTAATTGCTTTGTAGCTAGTCGAGCGTTTAACTTGCCACTCTTCGCCGTCCCATACTGATATAGTGTTGCCACCAGCAAGGGCATATTTGATTAAATGTAAGTCTGAGCGTTTCATTGTTCTGTACTCCGATTTGTTGCATTTGGTTTACCGAATGGCCCTTAGTCAGGCCATTGAGAAAATCAAATAAGATAGTCGTCCGTTGCGTAAAAAACTGGCTCTAATTTCCCTAAGAAATTATCAATCACGCACTTAGATTCATTGGTGTATAAGACGTTATAATTTGATACTAATGTGTGCAACTGGTGCACCATATCTAAGTCGCCTTGCTTGTTGTTGATCTTGTCGGCAATGTCTTTAATTTCTAGTGATAGTTTCTTCATTGTTCTATGCTCCCTTAGTAGTGGTAACCGTGTTCGGCTAAGTTTTCGGATGTGTGATAGTAAAGGTCGGCACCGCCGCACAGGTCGTCCAAATGTAGCGCAATGCCTGCCCAATACTCACAAGGTAGCCGACGCTTAGCCCATTGCAATACTGTCTCTGCC
>Ga0208012_1000696_pt1 | contig 10593 bp, 8 predicted proteins | sample 15BtaG_FD_184090 | JGI IMG/M metagenome (GOLD analysis project Ga0208012, IMG submission 184090) | Marine viral communities from the Subarctic Pacific Ocean - 15B_ETSP_OMZ_AT15312_CsCl metaG (SPAdes) (version 2) | ecosystem: Environmental > Aquatic > Marine > Oceanic | place: Pacific Ocean... | reverse complement strand
TTCTATAATGGACGTATTGGATGGACATCACAATACAGATAACGCAGGTAAAACTACTACATCAGGAACTGCGTTCAATGAGCTTAAAGAGAAAATGCAGGGAAGGTTACTCCGTGGTGAGTTAACTCAAGACGACATCAAAGACATTAGTGAGCATCTAAGTAAATTCCCTGTTGATACAACTGTAGTTAGCCAATCAGGGTCTGTTACTAGCAAACAAGCTTTTGACGTATTAAGGGCAGGTGCTGCTGAACCTCCTCCTCCTACACCCCCTGATAAGCCCGTTGGTGGAGGTGAAGGCGTTGGTGACGGTGATAAACCTACATCTTCAGAACCTCCTACCCCAGCAAATACTGAAACGGGCGATACAGGAGTTGATGCAGCAAAGGCTAAATCCGACGAGCAAATTGCAAGGGAAGACAAAGTTTCTGCCATAATTGACCATCACTCAGATGGTATTAAGGCAGCATATGAGAAGGAACATGGGCCAGTTGAAGAAAATACCGATGAAAATGCATATTCGTTTGAAGATCATAAAGCTCAGTTACTAAGAGCTAATTCTGTCTCTGATGCGGCTGTTGATAAATACAAACAAACCGCCTCTAAACAGAGCAATACAGCTAGGGTAGCCGCTAAAACTGCTGAAACTGCGGCTAAAAATGCTAAAGAGACCGCAGACACTAAAGCCAAAAACAAAGCAAAAAAAGATGGTGTTACAGAGTTACATCAAAAACTAAGAGAAGCAGGTCACAAAGGTTCTAAATCAGACGCTGCTGCCTTGTATGATACTCATAAGGGCGATATTGACGCTGCGGTAAAGCAAAAAGATGACGATAAGGAAAAACAAGAAGCTGCTGTAGAGGCAGCCAACACACTGCCTGATGGAGTAGATTCACCTGACGCAATTAAACAATCGTTATTCGGGGACGCAAACCCTACAGGGTTGTTAGCAGGTAGTTTACCAACACGTAGCGAAAATAAACATGGGACAAAAGCTAACCAAATGGCACGAGATTTATTAATTCACGCCCAAACTCACCAAGATAATCTAAGTACTAAAACTAAAAAGGCAATTGTAGATCATTTAGCTATTTTAACTGACCCTGAAAGTAATATAAAAGGATTTAAAGCTAATAAAGGTGAGAAGTTTGCTGATTTAAATCATGTAGCAAACCAAATCAAACAAGCCGTTGACGATGATATAGATGTAAACTCTCCAGAAGCACAACAAACCTTTCAATCTCAGGATATAAAATTACAAGAGGAACGCCAAAACTTTTCTGCTAAACATTTAGATGGAATCTCCGATTCTTACGCAGTAGAATCTCCTGCTGCTGCTGCGAAGACGGTTGGTAGAGCTGCTGGTAAAGTTGCCGGTAAAGTTGCAGGGGCAGTTAAAAGGGGTGAGGCACGAATGGCAGGTGCTGATGAGGAAAAAGACCATAAAAGTGAGTCTCACGCTAGGATATGGGATCATGGCACACCAAACCATACAGAATCTTTTGATGGAGAAGGTAATTCTAAAGGTCGTTCAAAGTTTGATCACAGTAAAGGAGAATCGGTTAGCCACGAAGATGTTGATTCAATCCATCACTCCCCTGTAAAAGAACATCATGGAACACTAACAGCAAAACAAGAAGAGAGTATGTCTAAATTAAGGCAAGCTCATAAAGACGGTGATAGTGATGCCATAGAAGAACATCGTAGCGACTTAAAGGATTCCGGTCTTTCTAGAAGCGACTTTGAGCATCATGAGGACGACATGCCTAAATCGGGCCCTCCTGATAAAGAGGTTGCTATATATATGCAGGGTCAAGGATATGAATGGCATGAAGACACTCGACGGTGGAGACATAAAGAAACTGACGATAATTACAGGAAATCTAACGGTGCTACAAAAGGAACGTTTGCGTCTGGCGCACACTCTGAAACTGGAGCGCACGGATACATGGCTACCGCTGAAATGGGAGCAGATGGAAAAGTATCTGCGACTCCAGACACTGGAAATTACGCAGTAACTCCCGCAGGAACACATGGGGTGTCATCAGATTTAGGTGGGTCTCCCCCTACATCCGCACAAGGAGTTCAAGGGCATGTCTTAGGACACGCATTAACTAATGCTGGGGTAAGTCATGATGGGACATCAAAATCGTTCCCAATGTCTCACTTAAATGGTACAGGAATTCATGATTCTAAACATTACGATAAACCATCAGGAGTGAAAGCCGCAGCAAAAAGAGGAGCAGGTGCCGCTTACCGTGCTGCAACAGGGGGAGGCGCAAAAGCTTACATGGACAGAACTAAGAAAAATTGGTCTTCTCCTTTAGTAAGTAGTAGTAGCCCTTTGTCTCAAACGTTAGGGCGAGCAGGAAAAATAGGTGCCGGTTTAGTGCGAGACGTATTCGGAAAATCGGATGTAAGTGAGCTTACCGCAGTTGAATTACTGCAATATCATGTAGCTTTACAAAAAGCTGAAGAAAAAACTAATCTTAGAGTATAATACTCTAGGGGGATAAACAATGGGCAAATATCTAAAATTATTTAATATATCTAAAGCGGAACCTATTAAGAATCCGTGGGGATTAGCACGTTATCTAGCACAGAAATACCGTGCTGTTCCGCCTGAAATACCCTTTAAAGAACTAAAAGAAGGGCAGCAAAATAGAATCAAAGAATTCTATGGAGCGGTAGCAACTCCCTCTGTACAAAACCGAAGGGGTAAACAGAATCGAGTTCAAGAAGGCGGGAAGGATACTCAAGGTACATATGGCCCTAAAAATGTAAAAACAAGTGCAGGGGCAAAGAAGTATAAGGGCCCGTCTGGTAAAAAGAGGTTGGAAGCCGATGAAAAAGCTGCTAAGAAACAACATAAGGCATGGAAGGCAAAACAATCTACAGAGGACACAGAAAAATCTCTTGATGTCCAAAAATTTCTAGACTTCTTGGCGGAAGATAACGTTCCTGCGCTAAATAAAATGATTAGTGCAGTTGATGATTCGCCAGAAGGTTTATTTATGCAAGCCGTTAGGAAAGCTATGGGGAAACATAGCGAACAATATAAGGATGTAGGGAAACCTCAACTCCTTAAGGCACGGAAAAATTCCGAACCGTTACAGAAGGTAAGCCCACAGTTAGCGGCTTTTTTAGCGGGTCTTGCGCTTAGTGATAACATAGTTCGCTCTGGGGGAGGCTCCCCACGGGGAGAGATGACCGGAGCGCAAGCTAGGGAGTGGGAACGTACTATCGCACGGTCAATGAAACGTAAATCCTTAAAAGCTGGAACCACAATGGAAGATTTACAAAAGCATTGGTCTGATTCGTCAGACACCTATGTTCGACGGGTTCCCGTTGCGAAAGGAGTTTCTGCCGACGAAACTTTTTTAGATAAAAAGCTTTCATCCCCACCTAGAGCGGGAGAAGTTTGGAATCCTGTAAGCCATAGATGGACAAGGGACGGTAATCTAGGTAAAGTAAACGTTGGTAGTGGTGGTAAAAAAAGGCTTCGTGCTGGTTCAAGTGCCGCAGGAGCGCACCAAAGAAGCGTTGGTGGCTTGAGTGGTAAAGGACGACTTCGCCACTTAGGTACTGGAAGACAATTTAGAAGTAAGATAGACATTGCTGAATCAGCGGCGGGTACAACCGCAGGGGTTGGTAGTGCTAAAGGAGCAACATCAGCTTTTAGGACGGGTGCTAAAAAACAAATATCTTCAGCAAAACCTAAAGCTATGCAGCCTAGAAAAAAGGCTACGGGTAGAAAAGCAAAACGAAGGAGTAAGTAATGGTAGAAAAAAAAGAAGAGCGAAAGCCTCGCTACGCCACATTGGGTGAGGTAGATGAGAAGGTGGAAAAGAAAGCAACTAAAACAAAAGTTGCGAAAAAAAAGAAAGCTTCCCCTCCTAAACAAGTCCCAGAAGTGGTAGAGGTTATTAAAGAAGTCGCTTATGTCCCTAAAAGATATGAGGTAGAAATTTACAAGAAGTCTAGCCCTCTTGATATTTTAGCGGGAAGATATGGATATTATGAATCCACAGATGAAATAAAACTCTTAGAATATAGGGATAATTTTGGGGCGCAGATTGAAGATTTGTTGCTAGGCGACATTATGGTTGACGGGGTTGGAATCTCTGTACACAACGATAAAAAGAATTGGATTACCAATTTATGTAACACAGAGATGGGCTATAAATTCTACTCAACTCCTGCGAGAGAATTAAATGAAACTGAGTGACTTTAATAATAACCCCAATAAAAAATCTGTTTCGGGGCTAAAGAAAAAATTGGGGCGTTCCCCTAAGATTTCTTTCGTTAATGAAACGCAGGTTAAAACTTATGAAGATAGAATTTCAGAGCTATCTGAAGACAACTCTAGACTACATGAAGTTTTAGCGGAGTTAGAGTCTGCAAAAATACAACGACAAGAAGCGGTAACCGCTAAGAAGGAAGCAGAAAAAGAAGTAGAGCAACTAAACGAAAAAATTTCTACGGTGTCTACTTCTTTAGATGAATATGAAAAACGAGAACCTAAGATTAAACAGGTAATCGAGCAACATAGAGAGTTGAATGGTGAGGTAGCGGAACTTCAAGGTAAACTTCACTTAGTAGTTGAAGAACACGATAAAAAAGTGGACATAATAAATAAAAAAACACTTGAAATAACCAACCTGAAGAAAGTATTACATTCTAGCGAAGCTGCTGAAACTAAGGCTAACCAATCTAGTTTAAAAGCCAATATGGAGAAAAATCTTCTACAGGCTAAGTTTGATCAGGAGTCAGCGAAAAACAGTGAAACTAGTATAATATATCAAGAGGTTAAAGATAAATTAATTGAAACGCAAAAAGAAAGAAATGATTTTGAGGCTAAGGAGAAAAAAGCAGAAGCTGAAAAACAGAAAGCTTTTACTTCGGCAACACGTTCTAAAAAACTAGTGGAAAGTTATTCGGAAATGTTGAAAGACTTGACCGGTAAATACTACGGAGCGTCTCAATTAAATAAGGAGTTATTAGCAGAGATACAGAAACCAAGATTTGCGTCTGTGGCTTCAATATCAAAAAAAGAAGGATTTAAATTCCCTGTTTCTTACGAACCAAGGAGTAACACATTAGGGACAGGAAAACCGACACTACTAAGGAAAAAGGATTAAATTATGGCAGAGAAACTGTGGCGACAAGAAATTGAGCTACTACAAAATTACGGTAAGCATAAAACATTTACTTTTACCACATCGTCAAGTAGTGCGGAGGACGCAGTTACTTTATCTGGAATAATGTCTGAAGCTAATAAAGTGTCTTTTGTAGTTGAGTCTGCGGACGCATATATAGAATTTGATGACGATGCAACTACTTCTTCTATGCTTATTCCCCAAAATGAAGGTTATTTTGATGAAGGTATTTGGTTTAATACAAAGATTAGTATCCTAAGAACAGCTAGTACCAATGTGCGAATTCGTGGAATAATCTGGGGAAGATAAATGCCTACACGTAGCCGAAGCGGTGGATTACATAAGGGTAACCTATTTGATACAAATGTACCCGCAACCTCTATAGATAAAGATATCTTTACCGATCAAGAGGTAGAGGAGACCGTTTCGGATGACGACCTTCTATTATTGCTAGACGTTTCTGAATCTCCCGATAAGGTTAAATACATGACCCGCTCAGATTTTACTGTCGGGTTGCTAAGTGACTCTATTACAATTACAGATAATGAATCTACTGACGAGAATGACTTAATCCCCTTTGTCGCTAACGCTGCCGATAGTACGGGGTCTCAAGCGTTAGAGATGGATGGGGATTTCCACTACAATCCCAGCACAGGGCGAATCACCGCTACACAAGTAGCAGGAACGCTCCAAACAGCTTCCCAGACAAATATTACGGGTGTAGGCACTATTACCACAGGAACATGGCAAGCTACTGACGTAGGTGTTGCCCATGGTGGTACGGGCGCATCTTCGCTAACGGCAAATGCAATATTAACAGGTAATGGAACATCAGCCATTCAAGCTGAAACAGACTTACTATTTGATAGTAATAAGCTAATACCCACAGCAGCAGCGCATGACACAGCGGGTACAGCTTTATCAATATCAGCAGGTGCCACTACCGCAGGAACTACAAATAATATTGCAGGTGGCGCACTTACTATACAAGGTGGACGGGGTAAGGGTTCTGGTGCTGGTGGAGCTATTATATTCCAAACTGCTAATGCGGGGGGTTCAGGTAGCTCTTTAAATTCTTTATCCACAGCATTAACTATTAATGATGATGGTTCTCTAACCACTTCAGGAACTATAGAACTGGGTCACGCTTCTGATACCACCATTGCTCGTTCAGGTTCAGGTGATATTACTATTGAAGGTAATGCTGTTTATCGTGCGGGGGGTACAGATGTTGCTGTTGCGGATGGTGGTACTGGGCAATCAAATCTAAATAATCTCATTACGATGGGAACTCACACCACAGGCAACTACGTTGCAACTGTTACTGCTGGCACAGGTCTTACCTCAACAGGAGCTACAAGTGGAGAAAGTATTGCCCACAGTCTTAGTGTAGACGCTTCACAGACGCAGATAACTTCTGTTGGCACAATCACAACAGGTGTTTGGGAAGGTACTACTGTTGCCGTGGATCAAGGCGGCACAGGGGCAACAAGCCTTAACAACCTTATTACACTAGCAACTCATACCACTGGCGATTACGTTCAGAATATTACTGGGGGAGTTGGGATTGACTCAACTGGGGCGACAAGCGGAGAGAATATTGCACATTCCCTCAGCCTAGACCTTTCAGAACTTACAGATACCGCTATTGCTAATGGTGATTACATAGTATTTACAGACACCACTGACAGTAATGCGACCGTCAAGGGTGACTTAGCCGACGTAGCAACATTATTTGCAGGTACAGGTCTTACAGCCTCTAGTTCTGTTATAGGTGTAGATGCATCCCAAACGCAGATAACGGCAGTTGGTACAATTGCTACTGGAACATGGGAAGCCACAGACGTTGCGGTGGCTCATGGTGGAACGGGAGCAAGCACAGCTACTGCTGGTTTTGACGCTCTCTCCCCTATGACTGCCGAAGGTGATATTTTATATGGAGGTTCTTCTGGAACCGTAACAAAATTAGCTAAAGGTTCTGATGCGGATGTCTTAACACTTGCTTCTGGTGTTCCCTCATGGGCTACACCAACTACAGGGGATATTACAGGTGTAACGGCTGGCAACGGGCTTTCCGGTGGTGGTTCTAGTGGTGGCGTTTCTCTTGCGCTTGACCTCTCAGAGCTTACCGACACAGCAATTGCTAATGGCGATTACATAGTCTTTACAGATACTACTGATAGTAACGCATCTGTAAAAGGAGACTTGGCAGATGTAGCAACCCTGTTTGCGGGTACTGGACTAACAGCTTCCAGTTCCGTAATAGGCGTAGACGCTTCCCAGACTCAGATAACAGCCGTGGGAACTATTGCGACAGGTGTTTGGGAAGCAACAGACGTTGCTGTAGCTCACGGTGGTACTGGGGCAAGTACAGCAACAGCAGGTTTCGATGCCTTATCACCCATGACTGCGGAAGGGGATATTCTATATGGTGGTTCCTCTGGAACTGTAACAAAATTAGCTAAAGGTTCTGACGGAGAATATTTAAAACTTGCTTCAGGAGTTCCTTCGTGGGCATCTGTTGCTTCAGCGGCGGTAACGGCATTAAATAGTGCCACCGCAAATGAACTAGTTACCGTCGGGAGTACTACTACAGAACTAGACGCTGAAGCTAATCTAACGTATGCAAGTGATCTTTTGACTACGGCATCATCCTCTGCTGATTTACCCAGAATAGATATTACCAACACTCATGCTGGAGCAACGGCTGGTAAGATAAGGTTCAATAAAGATAGTGCTTCAGGTGACGATAACGACGTTATGGGTACTATCGAATGGTATGGTACAGATGCTGCTGAAAATACCCATGAAAAATTAGCCTATATTGATTCATATATTATAGATTCAGCGCATGGTTCGGAAGCTGCTGGATTGAGATTCTACGTTGCTGAAAATGATGCAACTAATACTCTTGGGTTACAAATCTTAGGACAAGCAGATGACGATGGAGAGGTTGATATAGTATTAGGCGCAGGTGCGGCTTCGACTACTACGATAGCAGGTACACTTACAATGGGTAGTACGGCTGCTATGACCAACGCAGGACTAGTATCAGTTGCCAACCAATCCAATATTACAGGGGTTGGAACTATATCGTCGGGTACTTGGGAAGCAACTGATGTCGCTGTAGCTCATGGCGGTACCGGAGCGTCGTCTGCGGGAGACGCAAGAACTAACTTAGGTCTTGGCACCGCTGCGGTTGCTGCTACCGGTATATCAAATACTAATGTTCCTGTCTTTACAAGTGGTGTTGCAGATGATGATTTTCTTAGGGTCGATGGGACATCTATAGAGGGACGTAGTGCTTCAGAGGTAGCTAGTGATATTGGAGCAGCAACAGTAGGTCTTTCAGTAGCAATGGCAATAGCTCTATAATGAGTATAATAATCTATAGGAGATTAAATTAGATGGCACAAGATTTTACAAGACATATTGCGAGGAGTACAGGCACTTCTGGGGCTACTATCTTCACCGCTGACAGTGATGATGCCGTAATCAGCCTACGTTTGGCTAACATCACAAGTGGTACAATCGAAGCTGATGTATTTATAACGACAGGTGGAAATGATTATTATTTAATAAAATCCATCAGTATCCCTACTGGTTCTTCTGTAGAGCTTATTGACGGTGCTAGTAGGTTTGTAATGATAAGTGGTGACGCACTAAAGGTTGATTGCGACACGGATAACGCCCTAGATGTTTGGTGTTCTGCGGTAGACGCAATCAGTACATAAGGAGTACAAAATGGGATATGTTGGATTACAACCAGCTAATGCAGCACTAACGTCTGCTGATATTACAGATGGGATTATAGGTAACGCCGATATAGCTTCGGACGCTGCTATAGTCTTGTCTAAAACTGCTCTAGCGGCAGGTACAGGGATAACCCTTTCTACAAACACACTTAACTTAGACGCTGCTCAAACAGGCATCACCTCTGCATATAATACTAGTCTTAAAGTTGGTAGGGATAGCCAGAACCTAATTGACTTTGCCACTACAGATAACAAGATTATTCTCAGGGTAAACAATGTTGATGAGGTTGAGCTAGTAGAAAACGCTTTATCCCCCGTTACTGCAAGCGGGGTTGATCTAGGAACCACATCCCTTGAATGGGGCAACATATACATTGGGGACGATAAAAAGGTTCAGTTTGGTGACGGTCAAGATGCCACTATTGAATATGATGAAGATGGTACAGACCAACTACGTATTGCTGGTGCAGGGGTAGTAATAGAAAATGATGTTGAGATTGCGGATAGTAAGTTCATAGAGTTTGCATCAGCAGCAGGGACACCAACCTCTGATAACACGGTTCAAGGGATTGTCATAGAGTTCCTTGCTACGGAAGCTATAACTCAGTTTGATGCCGTATATGTCAGCACAACAACAGGGCGTGTAGGCAGGGCGGATGCTAATGATGCTGCGAAAATGCCAGTTATCGGTATAGCTATTGAGGCACAAGGGAGCGCAGGTAGTTCGGTACGAGTACTTACTCATGGGGTGTATAGGGATGATGGTGGTTTTGGTGGGAACATGACAGTAGGTGTTGATTTATATGCACCAGAAACTCCCGGCACCTTAACTACTACTCGACCTAGTGATGACGGTGATTTTGTACAGGTTATAGGAGTTGCGACCGGGGTGAGAAGTGCATTCATCAATCCAAGTCTAGACGTTATAGAACACGCATAATGGCAAACGCAGTAGAGAAATTTAATAATGTTGCGATAGCTAGTACTGAAGCAATCAACGGCATAACGGATGCCAACCTGCAAGCGTTGAACGGGCTGGAGTTTACCGGTGTACCCGATGCTCACACGTTGATTTCAACGCATACGGCATCCGCTAGTTCTAGCCTAGACATAACCTCTGGTATTGACTCGACTTACGACGTATACGAGTTCCGCTTTGTGAACATGCACCCTGCAACGAACGGTGTGGACTTTTTCTTTCAAGTAAACGCAGCGGGAGCGTCAGGTTTTAACGAAACTATGACAACGACTGTTTTTAGAGCAGCCCATGATGAAGCGGACTCAGCTACTACTCTTACCTACCAAACATCTGATGACCAAGCACAAGGAACTGGCTACCAATCAATAGGTAACTATGGAGGCAATGATAACGACCAAGCAGTATCCGGTGTCTTGACGCTGTACGCCCCATCTAGCACGACCTATGTGAAGCACTTTACAGCAAGGGCGACAGACCACATGGCACACGACCAAGCGGGTGATTTTTTTGTTGCAGGGTATATCAATACAACATCGGCAATAGATGAAATAAGTTTCAAGATGGAAGCTGGCAACATAGACGCTGGCACTATCAAGATGTACGGGATAGCGACTTCCTAATGGCACTAACACTAATCTCCACACATACTGCGTCTGCTGATTCCAGCATTGATATTACTTCTGGCATCACTAGCACGTAT
>Ga0208012_1000693_pt1 | contig 10598 bp, 10 predicted proteins | sample 15BtaG_FD_184090 | JGI IMG/M metagenome (GOLD analysis project Ga0208012, IMG submission 184090) | Marine viral communities from the Subarctic Pacific Ocean - 15B_ETSP_OMZ_AT15312_CsCl metaG (SPAdes) (version 2) | ecosystem: Environmental > Aquatic > Marine > Oceanic | place: Pacific Ocean... | reverse complement strand
ACACATACAAAAGGTAACCTTCCTACAGTAGAAGGCTTTTCTTTATGGATAGGCTGTAACTCAGCTTACCTTAGCGACAGATGTAGGACTAATAAAGTAATAGCAAAGGCAATGCAAAGAATTAAAGGCTTACAGAAAGATAAACTTGTCAATAATGGTCTAAACAGAAGCTATGATTCAAGCATGTCAAAGTTTCTCTTGATGAATAATCATGGAATGAGTGAGAAGAGTGAGAGCAAGAATGAGAATGTAAACATAACAGTTCAAGCATATACACCAGAAGACACAAAGGAATGGAAGAAGACAATCATAAATGGTCAGATTATAGACGTTAAGCATGAAGAAGCTTGACATTAAGCAAAACATATGCTTAGACTTGACAAGCTTAATAAGCTATGCTTATAAGTTTGACTTATTTAATAATTGCCTAGTTATTATGTTAGTCTTATATGTATAACTTTAGTGTTCAATGATGTTATGCTTTTAAGAATCACCTAGTTTATTTTTAACTTACATGTCTAAAATAATAGATTTGTATTCTTGACTTTATGTTTTGCTTAATTCTTGACATAGGGGGGGAAGGGGGGGTTTAACTTTGTTTTCTGATAAATATACATGAAGGGACTTACTCATATATAAAAGCACCTTAAGCCAATCATAAAGCCAATCATATAAGTTTATATTAAGAGGGGGGGTGTTTTACATTAAGTTAAGCATAAAGGTTTAGTAGACAATATTAATATAATATGTGGTAGTATATAGATGGAAACTAATAACGCTAAAGTATGAATGTAAGTATACCTAATAATTTTAAACCTAGGGATTACCAATTCCCTTTTTGGCAAGCAATGATGGGGGGATGTAAGAGGGCTATTACTGTATGGCACAGAAGGGGAGGTAAGGATAAGACTATGTTTAGCATGATGTGTGTCAAGGCTGCACAGAAGGTTGGGATATATTATTATATATTTCCTACATATAGTCAAGGCAAGAAGGCTTTATGGGATGCAATAGATAAGGATGGATTTAAGGTTGTAACGCATATGCCAGAGGAGTATGTAAAGAGGAAGGATAATCAGAATATGAGTTTAGAGTTATTAAATGGGAGTATAATACAGATAATAGGTAGTGAGAATATAGATGGTATAGTTGGTACTAATCCAATAGGGATAGTGTATAGTGAGTTTTCTTTACAGAATAGGAAGGCTTGGGATTATATGAGTCCTATATTAAGGGAGAATGGAGGTTGGGCTGTGTTTAATTTTACACCTAGGGGGGAGAACTTTAGTAGTGAATTATTTAGTATGGCATGTGGTAAGGATATATTAAGTGTAGGAGGCAGGGATGGATTAAGTGGGGTGTTTACTACGGGGAATGAGGAATGGTTTGCACAGTTGTTAACTATAGCTGATACAAGGGTTGTTAATGAGGAGGAGATATGGAAAGAGGTTGAGGCTGGTATTATTAGTGAGGAGAAGGCATTACAGGAGTATTATTGTAGTTTTGTAGCTAGTATGGAAGATGCTTATTTTGGGAGTCAGTTAAGGAAGGTAGGGGGTAAAGGGAGGATATGTGAGGTTAGTTATGATGAGACGTTAAAAGTACATACTGCATGGGATTTAGGTATGAATGATGCCAATAGTATTATATTTTATCAGACTATTGGAAGGGAAGTTAGGGTTATAGATTTCTATGAGAATAGGCAAGAAGGATTACCTCATTATGCTAAGGTATTACAGGACAAGGGGTATATATATGGTAATCATTATGCTCCATTTGATATTAATGTAAAGGAGTTAGGGAGTGGTAGGACTAGGAAAGAGACAGCTAAGAGGTTGGGGATAGATTTTGAGGCATTAGAGAAGACTGGTTTTGAGGATGGTATAGAGACAGCCAGGGGGGTGTTGAGTAATAGGTGTTGGTTTGATGGTGAGAAGTGTAGGGATTTACTAAATAAGCTTAGATTGTATACTAAGGAAAGCAGGAAGTCTAATAGTAAGGAGCATAAGGAGATTAGTAATGCAGCTGATGCTTTCAGGTATTTAAGTCAGAGTGTTGATTTAAATAATGATAGTTTACAATTTTTTATTCCACAACCTGTGAATGTTGATGTTTACGATTGAGGCAATCTGTTATTATAGAGGCTAGGATGGGCTTATTAGAGGATTTGTATTTAGTGTTAGTTGTAATACCATAATTACCTAATGGTTTATTAGTGGTAGTTTTCCAACCAAATGTAAATTCACCTGTAGGGACTTTATTCTCTAAGGTTTTTAGTAAGGAAGGTAGTTTTTCTAATGTAGTTGGATATTTTATTTTATTGTTGTTTTGTTTTATTACTATTTCTATATCCATATTAAGGTGTTATGTTACAAATAGAGTATACATATGTTAAGTATATAAGTCAATAGGTACAAAAATACCCTCTTTTAAATAACTATGAAGCTTTTTACAGCCGTTATTTGATGTAGGAGGGTTAGATTTGCGAGTCTACATTCTACTATATGTTAAATTGCAGTTAAAGTTAGTGTAAAGGGTTTTTGATTAATAACTCGGTTGAATTCTGTTTTTTAAGGATTATCCCCCCTACCCCCTTAAAGTAAAGTGGTAAGAAAGGTATATATAACTCGTATATCATTTCGTATTTATATCATACCCCAGTATTGCAACCAAGATTTTAAAACTCCCTACTGTCAATTCAGATTCCTTTTTCCTTTAATAGCACATGCCACTTCCCTGGCAATCCACCTCTCGTCTCATTGAGTCTGATTCACTTAGTTTCCTAAATGTCCAGTATGATAGAGGGTGATGAAACCCACTAGTTAACCTATTCACTAGATTCATTATTATAATAACAGAAAAGAAATAATTTTGTCTAGTTTATATACAAATATAACAAAAGTGTTACATATATAACAAAATTATATAAAATATAGACAAAATAACTTGCAATGTTTTATTATTATAGTGAAATAATAGTAAGTTATTTATATGCCAAAGAAAAAAAAGGTTAAGAAAGACTCTGAAAGTATGGAAAACACAAAAGATTTACTTAGTCAGATTAGTGATGAGTATGAAGTTGGTAAGAGATACTTGGATAGTAAGAAGGATAAGTGGGAGAAAAGGTTAAAATTGTATAACAATCAGAAGAAGGATGATAAGAGTATAGGTGACCCATTGTTATTTGGGGTTTTACAGACAATATTGGCTGCCCTATATGATGATAAGTTAATGGTTGAATTTGAAGGTAGGGAAATTGGAGATGACCCTAATGCTGAAATTATAACTATGCTTGCCAATTATGATTATGATAAGATGGGTAAGGATAAGTTAGATTATGAGTGGATGTGGAATACTTGTTTCTTTGGTAGAGCATTATGTGCAGTTATGGAGTTTGACAAGGGTAAGGTTTTACCTATTCCAGAATTGTTTGACCCAATGGTAACTGTAAGAGACCCTTTAGCTACTAGCATTAATGGGAATTTAAAAGGACAAGGAGGGGCTAGGTTTTTTGGTCGCCCTTTATATATGAATGAACATCAATTAAAGAATAGTGGTTTTATTAAGAGTGAGGTTGATAAATTGTTTGTAGGTGCTGAGAATTTCTCAGAATTAGGTGAGGCTAAAGAGGCTAGAGATGAATCAGCAGGTACAGACACGATTGTTGGGCAGGACTCTTCTGTTGGTAATAATAAATATTATGAGTTATTGCAATGGTTTACATATTATAAAGGAGAGAGAGTTATGTGTATAACAGATTCTTCACACAATGCTTTACTTAGAATGTGGAAAGTAGAAGGTGAAACATTCCCTGTGGCTGAAAGAGTGTTATTTCCTACTCCTAATGATTATGATGGTGTTAGTATACCTGATTTAGTGGAAGACAAACAGAGATATAGAGCTATTATATTGAATAATGCAGCTAAGAGTATAGAGAGTAATCAATATCCTACTTATTTCTTTAATAGTAATAAAGTTTCTGCACCTCAATATTTGAATTATAACTTAGATAATAAATTCATACCTGTGGATGGTAGCCCTGGAGACGTTGTTAAACCAATGGAGAGGCAAGTTATTAAACAGGAGGCTTTATGGATATTAGACCAATTAAGTAATAGTGCTGATAAAGCAACTGCTACACCAGCTATAAGGCAAGGTGGTTTAAGTCAGGAAAAAAGACAAGCTACTGAGTTAAGCCTAGTTAATCAAGGTGTAGATGCTAGGTATAGCTTAAGTGCTAAAGTATTTGGTTGGAGTGAGAAACAATTTTGGAGATTATGGTTTAATCTATATAAGGAGAATTATAATAAAATAGTTAAAAATAAGACTTTAAAACTTACTGGAGTACTTGGAGGAAGGGATTTAAAACTTACTGGGGATAACTTTAAGACACAACATGATTTAGATATAAAGGTTGAGAGTAAGGTTGTATCAGATGGTCAAAAGATGGATGAATTAAAGAAAGTAGGTAATTTTAAAATGTTAACTGCTCAAGATGCTACAGTTAATCAGAGGTATGTGAATAGGAAGCTTGCTAAGTTAAGTGGGTTTACAGAGGATGAAATGATTTTATTATATCCACCTACACCAGATGAAGTAATAGCTGTAGAGGAGAATGGTTTACTATCAGATAATAAGCCAGTTCCTGTTAGCCCTAATGATAATGATATTGAACATTTATTCATTCATAATCAAGCTAAGGACTCTAAGGCTAAAGAGGCACACATAAAGACGCATAAGGCTGCTATGAAAATAAAGAAAGAGAATCCAGCTGCTGTACCACAGCCAACGATGGATGAGGGTGGAAGAAGTAAACAAGAGGATAAAGGAAGCTTACCTAAAGTAAATTATGACTCTAACTTAATCTAATGGATATACAAGAATATGAAAATAAGAAAGCATTAATGATAACCTTGCAAAACTCTAAAGGTTGGCAAGTATTGATGGAAGAGTTGGATAACACACAGATAAAGGACTTAAAGAATAGATTGTTAACACAAAGGTATGACTCAATGGAGTTAAGAGATAAGGATGTTGAGTACTTGGAGTTATTAGAAGGGTTAAAAGTATTCCCTGAGACATTTATTAAGATTAATGCACCTTTACCAGAAACGAAAAGCGAATCAGTATACGAATAAAGTAAGTAGCACTTTAACATATAGGGAAATAAAAACAAAAATTTTGGAAACTCGCAGGATTGGGTTAGCCCAATAAGGCAAAATGCTTTGGCAGTTTCCATTTGTAAGTCTTACTGGGCTTACTTAGTCCTGTAGACAAGTCCGTCTATGTATATTATCTCCATTCTATACATAAAGACGTGTATATATAATTTAACATTATTAAAATGGAAGAGAAAGAAACTACCAACGAGAATATGGATTCTCAGAATGAAAATTCTACTAATGTAGAACACCAACAAGAAGACGTTAAGATTAGAGGAAAGTCTAGTCAAAGAAGCAAGGAAAGTTATATCATCGAGAGGAAGGATGATAGAATTAAGAAGCTAGAGGCTGAATTAGAGATTTCTAAACAGGCTAAACAAGACTTTGACCCTAATGACGAAGAGATTGTTGAGAAGATTATGCAAAAGAAGTATGGCAACATGTTTGAAGATTTAAAAGAGCAAAAAATGGAACAGTCAACTAATAGTTTTCTTGTTCAAAACCCAGAATATGCTCAAATAGAAGGATTCGAAGATAAATTCAAGCAATATGCTAAACACCCAACTAGGCAAAATGTGCCATTAGAAACTATAGCTTTTGAAGTAGCAGGAAAAGAGAATTTAAGGAAATTATATTCCACACAATCAACAGATAGTGTAAGCAATTCTCAAATAACTGGTTCTTCCCTAAGAAGCTCATCTGATGCACCTAAGTCGTATGACACGTCCCTTGAAGGACTTGCTGCGATTGAAAAAGAATTAGGACTTTAACTAAATTAAAATGGCAAACACAACTAGAACACAAATCCCTGCTGAGGTAAGTAATGTATATAATAAGAAATTACTTTATAGAGCAATTCCACTATTCGTACATGGTTTATTCGCGCAACAGGACAAAATCGGCTCAAGAAAAGGTAGTAACGTTATGAAATGGAGACGTTATGGTAATCTTTCAAGTGCTACAACTGCACTAACAGAAGGTACTACACCAGCAGGAAGCCAACTTTCAACTACACTAGTAGATGCAACTGCTCTACAATATGGTGACTTTGTTACTGTAACTGATGTGGTAAGTTACTTATCTCCTGATGCTGTACTTATGGAAGCAGCTCAAATACTTGGAGACCAAGCAGGGCAAACTATGGATGACTTGACTAAGGATGTACTAACAGCTGGTACTGGAGCATATTACTCTGGAACTGGAAATACTGCTACAGACGAAGTAGCTGCTGGAGATGTACTAACTCAAGGAAACATTCAAACAGCTGTTACAGCGCTTAAAAACGCTTCAGCTAAGAAAATCACTTCTTATATCAACCCTCAAACTGGAGATACTACACAAGCTGTTAAAAGAGCTTTCGTAGGTATTAATCATGTAAACATGACTCCTACAATCGAGGCTATGGCTGACTTTATTCCTGTTACTAAATATGGTAACATGGGAATGATTCACCCAAATGAAATAGGAATGGTTAAAGAGGTAAGATTTATTGAAACAGAAAATGCTGACATCTTTGTTGGTGGAGGTACTGGTAGCATAGATGTTTACCCTACACTTATTATGGGTGCTGATGCTTATGGTATCACTAAAATAAGTGGACAAGAGTTGACTAACATTGTTAAACCTTTAGGTTCAGCAGGGACAGCAGACCCACTAAACCAAAGAGCAACATCAGGATGGAAAGCTACTTTCGTGGCTAAAATCCTTAATGATGCTTTCATCAAAAGAATTGAATCTGCTTTAGTATAAACTAGCTACTGACTTTAGGGGGTGCAATTCCCCCTAGTTATAAATTTAAGAAACTACCATGGATTACAAAGAATTAAAAGAAGTTGCAAAAGGGCTTGACATCAACCCTTTCGGCAAAAAGAAAGACGTATTAGAGCAGCTTGTTATGGAAGCACAAAATAAGAAAGAGGCTGAACTATTACAAAAAGTAGATGTTAAAATAGCTGAAGAAGTTAAACCTGTTGAAGAGGTTGATGCTGTAGAGGTGGCTAATAAGGATGAAGTAGTTATTGAAGGTGAAATATTTAAGTTGAGTGAAAAGGGTAACCCTGTTCCTAACTTTAAGTTAACAGCTGCTAATGATTATTCATATCAGAGAGAGGCTACAAGGCTAAAATTAGCTGTAGAGGAGAAAGTACCATTCTATGTACCTCTAGAGTCATTTGAAAAACAAGGAGATATTGAAACTGTTGAAATAAATGGTTGGGCTTATTACCTACCTAAGAATGAACAACATATGATACCAATGAGTATATATAAGGTGTTACAAAAAAAGCTAAAAATGAGAGACTCAACAGTTATACCTTCAGAAAAAAATATCAGTCAAGATGAAAATAAACAACGAGCTTTAAATTAATAATAATATATGACATATCTAAATTTCGCCGACCTGGTTCGGTACTACACTAAAACGAATACCTCAACATTTACTAATACAGATATAATGTTGTTGGCTAACACTTACATGGATGAAATTTCTTCTGGCGTTATTAAGTATGTCAATGAGGATTTCTTTGGGTTGCCTGCTTTTACTGATTTAGTGGCAGCTCAGAGAGAGTATCCTCTACCTGAAAAACTAATAAAAATAAAACAAGTAGAAGCTAAATTAGATGGAATTAATTGGAAACATTTAACTGAGTTTGATTTAAACTACTATGACCACCCTACAGATGAAGAGGATATATTAGAACAGTTTAGCGATGACAAACCTCAATTCGATATATTTAGGAACTCTATATGGATTTATAATGGAAGTGCTATAGTTGATGTTGTAGGTGGTTTAAAACTATGGTATATTACATTACCAGCTAATATTACAGACTTGTCTCTTACTACAGATATGTCTAACGACCCTACAAGCACCACAGCAGGTTTTCCAGTTGAATTACATGAATTACTAGCAAGGAGAGTTTCTATCGCTTATAAGGAGAGTAAAGACAAACCTAAACCTTTAACAGAAAAAGAGAAAAACTTTAATGTTGAATTAAGGGAAACATTTAAGGAAATGAGAAGGTTAAACATGGATAAGGTTATCCAGATGATTACACCTTATGATGACGGGTTTGAATATTAATTTAAAACTTATATGGCAAAATTTACATATAACTTATCAGCTGGGGATAATAATACAAGAAGAGAGGTTGTAACTCCTGAATCTTTTAGCACTATTAGAGATGGTGCGCAAACTGCAAGTCTGTTTGGTACTGAAATCTCTGCTAATATTAATGCTTCAACCTCACCAAGTGATACATTTGAGAGAATAATTAGAGGAATGTTAAGGTTTTCATGGGGTACATTTGAAACGCCTATAACAAAGGCAGTTTTAAATATGGATGTAATAGAGGTTGTATCTTCTTTTGGAAGTATTACTCCTGTATATATAGCAGGAACTTCAGCTTATGGTTATGAAAATGTAGAAAGAGTGAAGTTTTCTGATGGTATAACCACTTCAGGGGAGCAGTCAATAGAATTAAATTCAAATGCACTAGATGTTATAAATGAAAATAGTACATATATATTCTCTTTACAAACTGGATGGGATATAGAAGATGCTGCACCTACTTGGGTTTCTGATGGTGTGGGAAGGGGAAGGATAACAGCAAGTAGTATAACATTAGATTTATACACGTCTGGTTTTACACCTATAGCTAAACCTACTTCTACCTGGGTTGATGAAACTAAACCTACTTCTAGTTGGGTTGATGAAACTAAGCCTACTTCTACCTGGACTGATATAGCAAAAACAGAATTATTAAACGGGACTAAATTGTTGTTAGAAAATGGAAGTTATTTATTACTGGAGAGTAGTGATAAATTACTTTTAGAGTCTAGCGACGGAGGAGATACTTGGACTCCTGTGGATAAAAGTAGTGCTACATGGACAAATATAAGTAAAAGTTAATTTATAAATATGGCAAGAATAGAGTTAAAAGATTTTAATTTAGGAGGAGAAAGTGAAAGTATGCTACAAGGTAATAACAACTCTCTTTATAGGATAGTTGGGTTTGATTTACATAAAGAGCCTGGGATATTGAGTGTGGGGGATGTGATTGGGGACTATACTATAACAGGCACGACCTCACTTAGCAAGGTGATTAAAACCGCATCCAATAAGGTGTATTATTTTTTTGAGGATAAGGTTTATGAAAACACTACTCTGTTACACACGTTTGTTTCGTCAGGCTATAAAAATGCAATTATGTATGGTGGATATGTGTATTATGTGAACCAGAATTACTTAGGTAGAGCTACTGACATTTCTGATAGCGGAACTTACGATGACACTTGGGTTACGTTAACTGGTAGTAATAATGGAGATATACCAATGGAGGTTGTGGAAAACACTCTTTATGTGCATTGTGGAGACAGGATAGCTACCGTAGACTCTACTGGTACTTTTAGTGCTAATGTTTTAGATTTACCTATAGATAGCGTATATTATCCAGGTTTAGTAAAATATGGTTCAGACTTGTTAATTGGTTGTACTACGATATATGGAAATCAAAAAAGCGTAATTTATAGATGGGACAGGTTTTCGGAAAACTTATTAAATGAAGTTAATATCCCTGACTTAGCAATACATAGTATGTTTAACTACAAAGGTATTCCTTTGATTTCAGCAGGATATAGTGGTAATATATATATGTATAACGGGAGTGGATTACCATTATTTAAAAAATTAGAAAACAGAATGATTATCTCTCCGAACTGCTCAATGGAGCTTGGGGATGAGTTGTTGTTGGGAGTCAGCGTTGTAGGTGGGGATGGTACAACTATCCCAGGTATTTACAGCCTAAAGGCGAGTAATGTAGGTTACCCTACTGTGTTGAGCTTAAAACACTCTATACCAAACTACTCCTTATATCAAGGTGATTACTATATAGATGCAATTGGTTTTTACTTGTCGAATCTGGACGACCCACAAACCTTAGCTTTTGCTGCTAAAAGTAATACCTTTCATCCTATTAAAGTATCGAACCCTACATATAAATCATCTAATTCCTACATAGAAACAAAAATATTAAAAGTTGATAGAGCTGAACAGAATACGTTTAAAATAAAGATTGCATATAAGAGCTACTTACAAGGGGTAGGTCAATCAATAAATGTTTATTCTAGTGTTAATTATGCTGCTTATGGGAGTGCAATGGAGGCTACAATAGATGTAGATAGAAATATAGTAGAATTTACACAGGAAGTCCCTGGGGCTACTACAGTGCAATTTAAAGTAGAGGTAACTACAAGCGGTAGTAGTGAAACCGCACCAGAAATAGAAAGTATTATAATAGATTACTAATGGACAAAGAAGCAAGACAACAAATTGAAGAATTAAAGAATCAAGTATTAGTTTTAACTAATGATTTAAATGGTATTAAAGAAAAAGAATTAACTATAAATGACATTAGATGGCTTTCTTATGGTGGTAGA
>Ga0208012_1000690_pt1 | contig 10616 bp, 20 predicted proteins | sample 15BtaG_FD_184090 | JGI IMG/M metagenome (GOLD analysis project Ga0208012, IMG submission 184090) | Marine viral communities from the Subarctic Pacific Ocean - 15B_ETSP_OMZ_AT15312_CsCl metaG (SPAdes) (version 2) | ecosystem: Environmental > Aquatic > Marine > Oceanic | place: Pacific Ocean... | reverse complement strand
TCATTTATCCATATATCAACATTAATATATTTTGCACCTTTAGCACCTTTAAAAACTACTGATTCATTAATTTTATTTAGATCAATTGATCCTTTTAATAATTTACTCATTGTATTAAATTTTAATTAAGTTGATTATATATTTCGCACAAATATTTTATTTGATGTTTACAGTCATCAATCGGATAATGTTTTAATCCAATAAAATCAATTGATGATTTCGTTTTTGGATATAATAATGCCAATGTTCGCAGATCCATTTCCTTATGCCATTTCCAGGGGATATTAATGTTAAATGCTTGGTATGCATTTTCTAAAATACCCAAATCAAAGCGCGCTGAATTACCCCAAACAAACGCATCAGAATTTAAAAATCTTCCAAAGTTTTTTAAACCGGCAATCAATAATGGTGCATCATTACATAATATTTTTTCCCTGGCTTGTTCATTTTGAGATAACCACCATTTAACAGTATCGGCATCAATTTTTAAACCAGCATCCAAACAGCTTTGAATATCAATATTTGTTGTAAATTCTTTTCCCGTTTTCCCAGTTTGCAAATCAAAATAAACAGCTGCAATTGATAATATTACAGAATTGGATTTATTACCCAAAGTTTCAATATCAACCATTATATTATTCATCTTTTTCTTCATTCTTTCTGTTATATATTTTTAACAACCATTCACCATTTACATATAAATCATAGCCAAAAGATAAACCAACGCTTGACACCTTGCTATTTCCATAGTGTTAGTTGTTGTTTGTGTTGGTTTAGTCTTTTTATTGCTGCATTATAATATTCTTTATCTAATTCACAAGCAGTTAAATCAAAACCTAAGTTATGACAAGCAATTGCAATGCTTCCACTTCCTAAATGTGTATCTAAAATCTTATCCCCTTTTTTTGCGTAATTCATTAAGAGCCATTCGTATAGTTTGACGGGTTTTTGACAAGGGTGTATTTGTTCACCCTCTTTGATTACTCTATAAAATCCAGATTGCCAATTTATATGTATATAATCTACCTTTGTTTGAAAAGATAAACTTGCAATTTCTGCTTGTGATATTTTATTTGTTGTACCACCTTTATACCAAATTAAACTGCCACCCGTTCCATCTACAATTGGATAATAATTGCTACCCCAAATAATTCTTTTTTTACTCACTCTTTGCAATTCCTTAAAATATATTTGGTTTGGTATTTCTTCATTCCATTTGTAGTCATCTGCATATTTTTTATTATTTTTTTTTCTTATGCCATTTACATCTGTTCTTATTTCACAGGTAAATTTACCAATCCCATAAGGTGGGTCAACAATAGCAAGGTCAAAGTGATTATCCTCATACCTTACCATTAAGTCCATATTATCTTCGTTTGTTATTTCCATAGTACTTCAACATAATCGCTTTCGCCTTTTTCCCGTTTTCCCAGTTTGCAAATCAAAATAAACAGCTGCTATTGATAATATTACAGAATTGGATTTGTTACCCAAAGTTTCAATATCAACCATTATATTATCCATCTTTTTCTTCATTCTTTCTGTTATATATTTTTAACAACCATTCACCATTTACATATAAATCATACCCAAAAGTTAGCCACAATAACTACCTGTTTCGTACCCCTGTATATTCTGTGGCTTTTACTTTTTCTACTTTAAATGCAAATCTCCATACACTTTTACAATCTACGCAATCAACTAATTCAACTTTTCTCCAATGGCATAAGCCCCATAAAGCAATCCTTTCTATTATTGTTTCCTTACTTGGGTTATGTTCCCCATAGCAGCTTATAAGGTGTGCTTGAGTTATTCCGTTCAGTATGTTTACATAAGGCTTAGGCATAGTTACAAACATTACACCTTTTTCAATCAGTAAAAATACATCGGGGAAAAACCTATTAGGGAATCCATAAGGGTCTAAGTCCACTACATCAAACTTTTGTTTTAATGCTATTAATTGGTGAAAGTCTAAAAAGCTATCAACTCTATTGCAATGCACTAAAGAACATTCTTTTACATTTTCAGTTAGTTTGTCAAAAACTTTGCCTTTATATTCATTGGCTATTACTTCACCATAATCAGCATAAACTTTAGTTAAGTTGCCTTGTCCAGCAAATAATTCTAAAGTGCTTAAATCTCCCCATCCACAAATCTCACCTAATACATTTTTTATTTGGTTTATCTTTTCGTTTGGGTGGTGTGCCGTATCACAGTAATCTGCTTGTCTTTTTCTTACTATGTCGTGCCTTATCGCTCGATAAGTTTTTTTTGGTTCTTCCATATTAAATAATGTTTGTTGCATAATAATCCGTTAAAGTGCCTAACATCGCTTTCGCCTTTTTCCCGTTTTCCCAGTTTGCAAATCAAAATAAACAGCTGCTATTGATAATATTACAGAATTGGATTTATTACCCAAAGTTTCAATGTCAACCATTATATTATCCATCTTTTTCTTCATTCTTTCTGTTATATATTTTTAACAACCATTCACCATTTACATATAAATCATACCCAAAAGATAAACCAACGCGTTTAAACTTTTTTAATGTTTTACCTTGTACACTGATTTGATTTGGATATCCTTCATTTTTTATATTTCCTAAAAACCATTTTGTAAAATTTGTACTCATCACATATTTTAATTCTTTACCATCCCAATCACAATCCTTTGCATTAATTACCATTTCCCATTCAAATATTGATTCCATACAGTTTTTTCATTTCTTCAATTTTAACCTGGTTTTCTTTTATCGCATTTTGGTCTTTTTGTTTTTGGTCCATTTCGGGTTTTTTAGTTTTATTTTTTAATCTTTGGTACATCTTGTAAAATTTATCTTCATTTGGATGTTCAATTTTGTGTTTGCTGCACTCTTTTATTCTTTGGGTAACAGCAAATTCATCCTTTTCAACAGAATATTGATTTAATTCATGCAAAATATTTTGCAGCACCGGTTTCCCGTATGGGTTATTTTTTGCCAACCTGGATGTTAATGCCGTTAAATCGCTGATTGTGTAATGATAAAAATCTTTTAAAATGATTTCAACCATGTAAATCATTTGCCGATCCTGGACATCAGCTTTTAACAGATCAACCATAATTGCAATTTCAACCGCTAAAATTGATTTTACTTCTTTTTCACCGCGTAATAATTTTATTTGAGCAAATGATAGTTCATTAGATTCCCAAACTTCCATCATGCTGGTTGCCCGCTTACTTAATTTGCCGGCATTTTTAACTGTTAATTCTTTGTAATGTTCTTTTAAGTAAATCAGTTGTTGTTCCATGATCATTTTTTTGTTTAAGTTCAAAAAACCCCAGCCAACCATTTGCCATTGATTGGTTGATTATATTAACCGCTGTGTTTTCATTACCATCACTCTTTTTTGATAATGATGATAAAGCTGATTGTTCACCAATTATTTGATATTTTTTCTTTCCCATTTCTTTCCGGTAATTTTTCCAAAGCTGCCAATGGTGAATAAAATTATCAGATGTAAACGGCATTATTAAAACTTTTTCTTTTTCTTTTTTATTTTCTTTTTCTTTTTCCTTTTCTTCTTCCTTTTCCTTTTCTTTTTCCTTTTCTTCTTCCTTACTACCTTTTTTTAAATACAAAAGGGGCTTTAAAGGGGCTTCAAAGGGGCTTTGTTTTAAAGTAAAAGTTTCATCATCAATTTCAGTTAATAAACCATAAAAATCCAACTCTTTTATTACCTTTTTTAATGCTGGGTTATTGGTCCTTAATTCATTGTTATATTGGATTTTAACAAAGCTGGGGATAAACCATTTTTCACCATCCGCAATTAACATAATTTTACTTTCAAATGCAGCTAAAATTTTATCATCCGGATAATCAATATTGATCCCGCAGCGCAATTTGGCAACATCCATTTCAACATTCCAAATTCCCGCGGCATTACAATCACAAAAAAGGTACACCCAAAGGGGCTTCAAAGGGGCTTCCAAGCCCCTAATAAATGTATCTTTAAACATTTCGGTATCAATAAACCTTTTTCCCATATTATTACAATCTTAATTTTATTAATATCTTATTTCACCCCAAATTATTTGCTGGATTTCATCAACTAGCAATTTAAAATCCGGGTAATGATTTATTTCATTTTCAACCACCTTTGCAGCATGCATAATTGAGCAATGATGGCGGTTATAATATTTCCCAATAACGGACCAACCGGGCTGCTCCCATTCTCTATAATGTTCTTTGTGCTCCAGGTACATTAAAATATGTCTGATCATTACAATTTTCCTGGTTCGTTTTTTTGACAGTATATTATCCCGGCTAACATTAAAAGTTTTTTGCAGTTTTGGCGCGGATTCTAATACATTCATAAATGTATTTAAGTAAACTATTCCTGGCATATTTAATTATTTACAGAATATAGTGCAACTCTTTTTCCGGATTTGGTTTTAATCCATTCTGTTTTGATCGCATAACCTTGTTTTCTTAATTCCCAAATACGATCTTTGTAAGAAATGCAGTTAAAACGGGTAAAAATATCCAGCCCGGTTAATTTATTCCCATCTTCCAAAGCATCAATAATTAAATCATTTTGTGTTCTTTTTTGCATAATACTTATTTATTAATTATATGTGTGCGCAGCTTTTTCAATCGCTATTCTTTTAATGTCCATAGACATTAATTTAGCATGTGATATTAATAACATAATTGAATCGGTTTGGTCCACTTTTATTAAACCACCTTTTGCGCTTTCTTTTTTATGGTTTATTAAGTTTTGGCGGATTTTCCCAATTGCTGGGGTTATGGAATCAATTTTTAATTCATTAATTTCATCCAAAAGTTGGTTAATTGTCATTAAAGATTTCATAATAAAATTATTTTTGTTTAGCATTTAAATATCGTTCCAAATCTGTTGATCTCATGCGCCAATGCCCATTTTTAAACATCCCAAATTCAATTAATTTTTCTTTCCGGTTCAAAAATGATCCATAAGAACTCACATTTAACGCAGCCAGGATTTCACCAGCAGTTAAAATTTTATCTTCTTTTTTTTCTGCCAATAATCCCTTTTCAATGATATAATCCAGTTTTTTTTCCAATCTGATTAAAACATTATCTGTAATATTTTCCATATTTTTATAAATTATATGATGTATATTATATATTTTATATATATTTGAACAAAGTTGATATTAAGTATATAATATTGTACAAATATAAACAAAAACTCAACATAATTGATAAAAAGTTGATATAATATTAAATTAATTTATAAATAATTGGAATACAATCAAATAAAAGCGGTAATAAAATCCAAAGGATTAAGAATCCAGGATGTCGCTAAAAAATTAGGCTATACATATGCGGGATTAATTAAAGGAATTAAAACCAATACTTTAAATTACAATTCCAGGTTAAAATTATTTGAAATGTTGGATATGATTAATGAAATTTCTGATGATCAAAATGAATACAAAGAGTTATCAAAACATTTACAAACGACCATTGAAAAATTATTAAAACAAATTGAATTTTCAAATGACCAATTAGAAAAATTAGCAGAAATAATTCAAAATTTAACAACCAAATCAACTCAAGAAAATGAAAAAGTAACCCAAAAAGTATTAAAAAATGGCAGATGACTCCAAAAATGAGATTAATGAAAATTACATTAAATCTTTAGAATTACAGATTAAAAAATTAAATTTAATTATATCAAGTTTAACAAAAACACTAGGATATATTTCATATAAACGCGATGAAATTTTTAAGACAGAATGTAAAGTTTGTGAACCAGGTAAAGTTATAGAATTATACCCCCAAAAAAGCAAAGTAAAATCAATGGCGTTATAGTTCTAAACTTAAATCAATGTAAACTTTTGCTGTTTCATATTTTGATATTCCCATTGCTTTCATAACATCAAAAATTGATCCGGATGTTTTGGAATATAATGTTCCAAAAGTATGGCGCGCTAAATGAACAGTAATTGTTTTGTTAGTATTTATAGCGGATTGAATAATTTTTAAACCCTGGTTCATTTCTTGGTTGGAAATCTTTTTTCCAAAAATAAATTTATTTTTTTTATGCTGTTTATAATATGGTAATATCAACCTTTCCGGTTTACCATCAAATAATTCATATAGCCTTAGAAATACTCTCTTATCAACTTTTTTCATTCTTTCAAGCAACAGCACCAAACCGCCATCCCGTTTATTAAAATCGCTGTAATTAAGCCCAAATAAATCTGAATATCGTAAACCGGTATAACATGCAAATAAAAACATGTCTTTTATTAAATCAACCCTTTCAAATCCTGTTTGCAGCATTTCAATTTGTTCTAATTCTTTAAAAGTTAAATAATCATGGTTTGGTTTTGGTCTTATGTTTTTAAAATATTCAAATGGATGTTCATTTTGATCAATTTTTTTATCCCTAATTGCCAGGTTTACAAATTTTATAATATCCTTGTTTATTTTCCATTTTGTTCCAGGGCTGTATTTGCGTTTATTTAACATATTATTAAATAAATCAACAAATTCCGGGTTAAGATCATTAAATGTTAAACCTGGATTAAATTCTTTTAAAATATTAATGGATCTTTTTTGTGATTGGAGTGTTGATATTGTAATATCTATAATCTTCAATTTTTCAAAACAGTAATCAATAAATGATGGATCATTACCTTTTTTTAAAAAACTTTTTAAAATATCCGGGGTTAATTTTGATCCCTTTTTTAATAGATCATATTCATATTCTATAATTTCATTTTTAAAATTATTCAAATATATATTGTGATTATAATATTGATCATTTTTTGCGGTTACCATTTTTTTACTATCATTCCAATGTTCTTTTTTGATTTTTAGCTTTGTATTAATCCAAATTCTTTTTTGATTTTTAAAATAAACAACCAATTCAACAACTCCATATCCTGTTTTAATTGCATGTTTTCTTCTATCAAAGATTAATTTATATGTTACAATTGTTTTCATGGTCCAGGAATTAGATTTAAAAATATGATACACAATTTTAAAATATGGTACAATATGCAGTTATTTATTTAGTGCGGTATCTCAATTGTAACAAAAAAATTATATACTATTGTATAATATTGTATATTATATGTATATTTCATTTCTCTGTAAATGTACAAAAACTATGCAATAACATACAATAACATACAATTTAGGATTTTTGGGCATAAAAAAAGCCACCTAAAAAGGTGGCTGAAGCGGTCTGGACGGAACTAAATAAACTATTGATTATCAATCATTATAATACAATATGTATCATGTCAGTAACAAAAAACAATTATTTTATACTTTCCAATCAAAAAAATGTGGGGTAATTCTTTTGTTTTTACCGGATATTTCCATAATTACAAACCCGGACGATCCTTTTTTAAAATTAGTTTGCACCCAATCGCTGCTGGGAGATAATGCCAGGTAATTAAAATAATCAAAATCATCTGATGCTGAATAATCCAATAATAATTGATGGGAATCACCTTTTTCAAAAGTTACATTAAAATCCCGGTTCATTAAATTGTTTGCTTTTAAATACTCTTCAATTTTGGAAATGCCATTTGGATCAATATGTGGTTTAAAACCAAATCTTAAATTTTCCCTGTCTTTGCCATGCGATAAAACAAAAACATGGTTGCCCCATGTATAATGGTTAATGAATTTTTGATAATTTGTAACAGTTATATTATATTTAATTTTTGCTAACTCCTTAACAGCATAATTTACAATATATCCAAAACTCCCCGCATGATTATCATTGCAAATATTAAACATTTCAACATGATTAAATAATGGATAACAGTTATTCAATAACTGATCTTTAAAAACAACAGCATTTTCAAACATTTGTTCATTGGTCATGTTTTGCGGCAAATCATGCTGTTTTCTTACTGTTTTTGCATTCCACCCATCAACATAATCACCCAAATCAATTATATGTAATTCATCAAAATCATTTGCCAAATCTTTTAAAACAGAAATAATTTTATCTAATCGCAAAAATAATTCATCACGATCCCATTTTCCACCATATAAAGAATTTCCATTTTTATTGGTTGTCATTCCAATATGAACATCTGTTATTATTAATCGCAATAACTTTTTTCCCGCCTTATTTTTGGATCTTACATTGCGCTTGACCTTTTTAGCTGAATCATTTATAATTTTACTAATTAATTTTTCTGTAATTTTTAGATCATCTTTTTTTTCATAGTCCAAAACAATGTTAAATGCTTGCTGCCCCTGGTGATTAACATATTTTGCCGATTTCACCAGCTTCATATCAATCCCATTTTCTGTACAATAATTTTTAAATGAATCATTATTTAAATAATCTGAATAACCAGTATCATTTTGGCATGTTTCAGAATCATTAATTAATAATGTGGACCAACTTTTACACTCTTTGCATTTAATTCTATGCTTACCGCCCCGCCTTCCTTTTTTAATAACCTTTGAACTTCCGCATTTTTCACAATTCATTTTTTATAATTTTATTTTCCAAAAAACTGAAATAAAAACTCTTTTATTTATTACATCATAACCACCAACATATAAATGCTGTTTCTTATTAATAAATGCAAATTGTGGACCAGCACCAAAACCAACCGCTGATCCATTAATGCCTAATCCAATATAATATTGATTTTTTGGAATTGGTTTATAATATGAGAATTTTAATTGCCGGTTAATTATTCTATTACGGCTAACTGTATCGGTTAAAATGGCAAATGATTTTTGATAAAAATAAATTGTATCAATAAAAATTTTTTTTGCCTGGTAATCTTTGACAATAAAAACAGTATCAAAAATTGTATCTGTTATTATTTGGTTATAAATTATTGTATCCGGCTGGATTTTATAAACAGTATCAATAATTATTATAGGATCAACAATTGTTTTTTTGTTGTTACAATTTCTTTGTAGAATTATAACCAGGAATAAAATAATTATAAAAAGTAAATATTTTATATTATTTACCAAATTTTATTCTTTAAAATTCTTATTATGGTTAAAAATTCCCTGGATCACTTCAGCAACAAAAATGAACACAAATAAAATTGCCATGTATTTTATTGGATTTGGATTTAACATTAAAACGGATGAAATTAATAGATACATTAAATTTAAACGGGTATAAAACATTACTTTTTCCATAATTATAAATGCATTTCAAAATGTGGGGTATCCAAAATTGAATTAAAATTACCGCCCCATCTGTTTTTTTCATTTAGCTTTTCCCAAAATTCTCCAAGCTGATCAATCAGATCATGCCGATATATTAATTCACCGCGAATAAAAAAATTAAAATCAACCGCTAATCTTTTCATGTGGTTACTATTTAATGTACGGGTTAACCCCTTATCAAAATAAATTTGTTGCTGTTCTTTTGATCGGTACGCTTCGCCAAATGTTAATTTTACTCCTATGGCATCAGCATATAAAATTAATTTTGCTACATTTAAAACAAATTGTTGTTGATAATAATTTATTTTCATAATTCAATATATATATCTTCCGGGGCTGTACTTCGCCCCCCAAAAAACGGGTAACATCTAAATTTACAAAACCCAATTTTGCCAGGCATCATGATTGTTTTATTGTTTATTGTAATGATATAACTTTTATGTTTATATTCAATAGAATATTTATAATAGATGCCAGGTTGTAATGATGTAATCAACATTTCATTCCTAACACCATTATAATAAACATATCCCGCAATATTTATTTTACCGCCATCACTCCGCCAAACCAATCTTGCAGAATTTTCATGGATTTTAAATGATGAAATACCGGTTAATTTATTCCACCCTGGTATTAATTCTTTAATCAAACTGGAATGAGAAAAATGAACAACCCCGGATATTTTATTTGATACAAATGGAAACAACCTATTCCATGTGAAATTTGCAAAATGGTTTCCCCGCTTTATTTTATATTTCATGCTTTTTATTATTTGATGGTCTAAATGTATCGCCCAAAATATACACATATAACGGGCTATTGGATAACGCTAAAAACATTCCCAAATCTGACAGATCAGCAACATGATAAATTCCAAATCCACCAATTAAGAAATTGACAATAATAACAGCAATTGAAAATCTTAATCTTTTACTTGCTGGGATTTTTATCATCTTTTATTTTAGCTATTTTTATCATTAAATAAGCCATAGTTAACAAACCTACCAGCATACCAATAACTCCATTTGCCACCTCCATTTGTTCTGTAACCGATATGCTCATCAATTTAAAGTTCGCAAATGAAACAATACCACCCCCCAAAGTTGTTAAAACAGTCCTTAAATGCTCCATTACACCCACTCGTTATACCAATGTTTATCTTCTATTATATATTTGCTTACAGGCAATTCATAATCACTCACAATATCAACTGCAAAATCTTCATTAAAACTTGCTTCTGTTAATATTTCGCCCTCTTCATCGTATGTCGCTGCAATAGGCACATGACCAACTTCCCTAACTGTTATGCTTCCCTCTGCAATTTGAGCAGTATAAGTTGAGCCACTTGGATAATTACCATCTTCATCTTTTATAATGAAATCGCCTTTTATACTATCCCACTGTTTTTTGCTTGTAAAA
>Ga0208012_1000683_pt1 | contig 10683 bp, 15 predicted proteins | sample 15BtaG_FD_184090 | JGI IMG/M metagenome (GOLD analysis project Ga0208012, IMG submission 184090) | Marine viral communities from the Subarctic Pacific Ocean - 15B_ETSP_OMZ_AT15312_CsCl metaG (SPAdes) (version 2) | ecosystem: Environmental > Aquatic > Marine > Oceanic | place: Pacific Ocean... | reverse complement strand
AACCCTTCTAATCCAAAATAGAGACAAAGCACGTGCTATTTTAAAAGCATTAAGCGGCTAGTGAAAGAAAATTTTGAATAATCACTTATATAAACCTATTTATAGAGAAAACCAATATGAAATTTGGTACGTACGGAAAAACAAGGGATGAACAACCATGAAAATCACCAAAAATAGACTTAGGCAAATAATCCAAGAAGAGCTTGTACAGGTTCTTAACGAGCAAGCAAGAGATCCCCGGTCGAAGTTCCGCATGCGAGACCTTAATCCGTTTAGCAGCGACGATCCGGATCCTTTTATTGCAGATCCGGATTTAGCAGCTCAAGGTGGGCCGGCAGAATATGATGCAGTAGGACGCCCACATGGCTCACCTACAGAGCGCGCAGTGCATAAAGCTCAGATGGCACAAACAGCTGGACTCCAGCAGCAAGCAGGTGGAAGAAAAGCAAAGGTTGTTGATCCGTCTAGAGGCTTTGGCGCAGACAATCAGCCAGGATTAGGTGGTGATTGGTGCAATCCTAAGTTAAGTCGTTCACAAGTTTTAAATGTTCTTAGAAGCAATAATCTATATACAGGACCTAAATGGTACAAGAGCTTACCATATAATCACCCTGCTAGAGTTAAATTCCGTGAGTGGAATAGGTGTGCCGGAGGCAAACCTCATAGTCCGGACCCGAAAGATACAACAGACCCTGAAGGAACTGAAGGAGCTGAGGCTGAAGTTACTGAGGGGGTATGCGAGAACGAGGACGTTATGCATGATACATATGCCATGTATAATGCTCTAAAAGGATGGAATACAGATGAAGAAATGGTATATCAGGTCTTAGAGAGAAATTCGAATTGTGCATGCATGAAAGAACTTTATGCAAACTTTGACAAGCTTCTAGAGATGAAAGATGATACTGATGCCGGTGATCTAATCGATTGGTTAAGAGATGATGGCGAGTATAAAGCTGCAGCTATGGTTAAAAAATGTATGATGGGAACGGACGTACGTCAGATTGATACTGAGTGGAGGTAAGCCCTCTTATGAAGATCACAAAGTTTAAGCTTAAACAAATCATTAAAGAAGAGCTGGAAAAAATTACAGAAGTTCACGGTTTGGGAGGGGAAGACCCTCCAACTTCTGGCGATATTAAATTTTCTGGTCAATATGAACAGGCCTTTGATGATGACACAACATCTAAAATACATTCAAATCCTAAATTAGCCGGACACCCAGAGAGTTGGCTTAGAATGGCCGACAGACTTAAGCAGATGTCTAGAGTGTGGGTTGATCCTGAAGATGGAAAAATGCTGGAGCTAGCTGGTGCAATTTTAAGATCAGCTTTTGAACAATCTAGCGCAGAATTAGAATCGAGTATGCAAGGCGTTGATGCGCTTGAATTACCCGGCGCGCCTTCTACAAAATCGCTAGATCATCAGCGCCGGCGTACTTTTAGAAATCCATAATATAAAATTACGGGGGTGAACTGGTATCGACTGAGTATTGAAGATATAGCGTGCAAGGCTGTGTGAGTGTGGCACAGTATAAAAACACTCAACAATTTAAACGCCAACGATAACGTTGCATTTGATTACGCCCTAGCGGCGTAGTCACGGGGAATGACGAGAGCCTTGTTAACCAAAGACTGTTCATCGATGGTTTTCTTCGGAAAGTAGATGTAAAGGGTTTTTCCAAGTAAGGCCCATAGGACAAACTTGGTGGTGCGCGGTGCGAGTTTGTCAGAGATCATAAACTGACTAACCTTGTGAATGACGTTGTATTAGAAATATTTAGGACCCGGGTTCGACTCCCGGCACCTCCACCAACTATTTAATAATATGAAGAAACTATTTGAAAATTGGCGAAGATTCCTAGGTGAGAGTATAACGATCAACGGAGTCCCGATAAATGTAGAGATATCTAGTGATCCAGAGAGTATCGCGAAAGGATTGATGCATAGAAAGCAACTAGATAGTGATTCTGGTATGTTATTCTGTTTTCCTGATCAGCAAGAACGATCGTTTTGGATGAAGAATACAAATATTCCATTATCAGTTGCATATGCGAACAATGATGGTAATATATTAAATATAGAAGATATGATTCCTCACAGCGAAGAAGGAATTAGATCTCAAGGGCCAGCATCGTTTGCTTTGGAGATGAATAAAGGCTGGTTTGATAAAAATAACGTCGTCGCGGGAGATAGACTCGGCGGCCTTTCTCTATTAAAGAAAAAATTAGCTACTAGTTATTAATATGAAAAAAATGCTAATAGCTCTTCTTATGTTTTCACTATCTGCGTGTGTAACAACTACAAAAAATACAATCCCGATAGAAAACAAATCTAAAATTACCGTAAAGAATTTTGTTAGTACATGTGGGGTCCCAATAGAAAGTTATTTTATTCAGCGTTTGGGGATTAGGGTACATAGACATAAAAAGTGTATGGGTGTTGATGATATGTTATCATTAGTTTGGTCTGGTAAGTTAACTAAAGAAAATTTTGATGGTATTACTATTTTAGCTATAGCATATGCAACGCATTTATCTAGACAAGATCCAAATACTACTTATTATATATCATTTTTAAAAAATGATTATTTTACGCAACAAGGTCGTACGACTTATATATCATTTTTTGAGATAAAAAGGAAAAATAACAAATGAAAATATTATTTGAAAACTGGCGAAGATATTTAGAAGAACAGGCCGAGAAAATAGAGATAGAAAAACCAGTAGATGACGACGACGGGGAGTACGTCGATGATGATCCCATCGACTCCGCGGATCCCGAATACGAGGCCTTCGAGGACGACGGCCGAGGTGACGAAGACGAACTGGACGAAGGATGCGGTGAAGATGTAGCCGGCATATCTCCCAGACGAGACGTTGCAACAATAGCTATTCTAGATGAGTCATGACCTGAGTCAGAAGAATTCTAGTTTAGAATTTATAAAATATATTTTAAAATTCATAAAAAATCTCATTTAAACGTTAAATGGTGTAAAAAATATTTGCCATGGCATTATAATCATCATTTGGGGAAGAACCAAGATGCTAATTGGGGTGTTACTACTGATTGGGTCGATTGCCTCCTTAATACTAGAATTAAATATTTTTAATTAAAATACTTAAATTATAATATATTTGTTATTATAATAGTTAATATGCAGTTCTCAGCTTATACTATAAGGAGATTATATTGAGTGTAAATAATATTCCAAATAAACCATGGAAAAATGAAAGCTTTCATTCTTCTTTCGAAGAAGCAGATTCTGTTCGTAACAAACTACTTAGAATTTGGAAAACAGATATAAAACATGAAGGTAGACAGGTTAAGATAAGATGGATGCCTTCCAAAAATAAATTTGTAGTAAAGACTAGACTACATCCTGATTTTGAACCAAAGAAGGAGGAAAAGAAAAGTGGGAAAAGTCGCAAACGAAATAAAAAAGATTCAAGTGGAAGAATATTTGACCCTACCGCAAGTATTTGAGAAATATCCTCATCTTGCTAGACTCCAATACCAAGAGTTGTCGGAAGAAAGCAAATTAAATGAGGATTCAAATAATCAACTCCAACTTTTGTTGGATTAAAAAGGAGGTTTTCTATGGAAAGCTTATTGGTCCCTGCCCTATGTGGCGTTGTCGGCGTCGTAGTCGGCTGGGTACTAGCTAAGAAAAACGTTGTTTAATTAGCTAATTTATGGCCTCTCAATGGTTTATATCATTGAGAGGTTTTTATTTACCCCAATAAAAATGGGCTTATTATTATAATAGAATACTGGCCCATAGCTCAGTAGGTTAGAGCGCCATTCTTATAAAGTGGGTGTCGCGGGTTCAAGTCCCGCTGGGCCAACCAAACACAAGGAAAAAAAATGATTGCAGACATTGTTGTTGGGTTACAACATGGAGACGAAGCAAAGGGAAAAGTGACACATCACCTCTGTTCGGAGGGTGATTATACACATGTATTGAGATTCAATGGCGGCGGGAATGCCGGCCATACCATCTATCATGATGGTCAAAAATTTGTGACACATTATATACCATCAGGTGTTTTTTATGGAATTAAAAGTGTCATTGGAAGCGGCTGTGTATTGAATGTACAACATTTTTTTGAAGAACTCGATCAATTAAGAGAAGCTGGCATTGATACTTCTCTAGTAAAAATTGCTAAAAACTGTCATATAATTACTAGAGATCACCTAGAAGAAGACGGAAAGGATCAAAAGATTGGTACAACTAAAAAAGGTACCGGGCCGGCCTATAGGAACAAGTATAATCGTACCGGCTTGCGCGCTAAAGATGCAATGGAACTCAAGCCTTTCTTAATCGATCTTTATGAGGAATTTTTTAGTAATGAAAACGATGTTAAAATTTTGTGTGAAGGCGCCCAAGGGTTTGAATTAGACATAGATTGGGGTGATTATCCATATGTTACATCTAGTCACTGCACCTCTGCTAGCGCCTTACTTAATAGTATTCCAGCGCATGCAGTTAGGAATGTGTGGGGTGTTGGAAAAGTATATGATACATATGTTGGTAAGAAACACTTTGAGCCAGATGATAAAGTGTTCGAAAAAATTAGAGATATCGGAGAAGAATACGGCGCAACAACTGGCCGGCCCAGACAATGTGATTGGTTGGATGTTGATCGTTTAATTAAATCTATTAATATTAATGGTATTACGCATCTTGTGTTAAATAAGGTTGATGTCTTAGAGAAATTAAATCGATTCGCAGTTTATGATAGTCAAAAAATTCATAATTTTGATGACTGTGATGATATGTGTGCCTATATTATGGGCCGGCTAGATGATGACGGAGATCTCTTGCAAGATTTAAAAGAGATTTACTTTTCTGGCAATAAAAACAACATTAATTAACACGCCCTCTTAGCTCAGTTGGTAGAGCATCGGACTCTTAATCCGCAGGTCGTAGGTTCGATCCCTACAGGGGGTACCACATACAGGTAATTAAAATGAATTATAAATTAAAAAAAGATGATTATATATCATCAAAAAAGTATGTCTGGAGAAGCGGAATATGTTTGGGGCATATTTTTTCCGAAGTAAAAGATCGTCTAGACGTTGATTGGCAAAAGTATAGAGAAGATAAAACTCTTCGAATGACAGTTAGTGACAGATTAATTGTGAAATACAATGCAATTTCATATCCAAATGAAAGTTGTGGCCAACATGACAGCATCGAGAACGCAATTAATGCAATTGAAGAAAAACAGCATAAAATGTTTGCAAATTTAGAAAACTATGATATAGTTACTATTGGAGACGATAATGTCTGATCGCTGGAGCTTGTGGACACGTAATGTTGTTGACAGATATAAAAATTGGTCTACTGAATCCATTAAGAGAGATTTGCAGAGAACCGCAAATCCCTTCGCAGTTTGTATGGAACACTGGCAAGGCGATTTTAACATCAGCACGCTCATTCGTAACGCAAATGCATTCAATGCTAAAGAAGTTTATTATTTGGGTAAAAAAAAGTATGATCGCCGCGGAACGGTCGGTGCACATCATTATGTGGACCTTGTATTTCTTAATAGTGGCGTATCTGAGTTGGTAGATCTTAAAAATGAGTATACGATTATTGCAATTGACAACAATGTGCCTAATACACATAAATTGGGTGAATTTGATTGGAATATGCTAGAAAAACCACCCCTCATGGTCTTTGGCGAGGAGGGAGTAGGCCTAACTGATGAGGTGCTAAAAATTGCTGATTATAGCGTAGAAATCCCACAATATGGATCAGTTCGAAGCCTTAATGTTGGGACGAGTTCTGGAATTCTAATGTATAGTTTCCTTCAATCTTTAGAAAGTTCCAAAGTTGTTCATAAGTTGCAGAAAGGCTTATGTGATGAAATCGATAGTGTACAGAGTGAATCATCCCAATTAGCTCTCCTTTAACGTTAACGATAGGTGAACCAGATGATCCTCCAGCAACAGCTGTGCTATAAAAAGCGCTTCCTTTTGAATTGCCAAAAAAGAACCCTTGGTATGCTGGTACCATTTGTTGATCGATGATCCCAAGAGGAGCAGCTAAATTATATGTTATTTCTGCATATTCTGGTTTTTTTGAACTTATTCTTATATAAGGTGGCAAATCGCCAGTTATACTAGCCAACAAGCATATGTCTTGTACATTATCATATTTTATTACTTTTATAATATATTCTTTGTCATCCCTATCGATCGCCTTCAGAAAAAAATGTCCGTTGTGCATGCTGACAAACTTTTCAGAGCTTTTTTGCTTGCAAACATGTGCAGCAGTCAAGATGGTTTTTTTATTTTTGTATAGTACTACGGCGCCTGATCCCATTGATATTAATTCAGGTTCTGCACAGACACCAGTTTCCTCATCGCATGTGCCTAGTCTTGCCCATGTTTCAATTTTTAAAATTGATTTTTTAACATCCTGAAGAGACTTAATTATATTTGTTTGAATTGCACAACTATTTACAAGTGATGATAAAAGTAGTAGTATTGTGATTAATAAAAATTTCTTCATTATATTTTAACTAGTTTTTTAGCACAGAGTAAAGCATGAAAAAAACTTACGTATTGGATACTAACGTGTTTTTAACAAACGCGCGCTCAATTTTCGAATTTCAAAACAATGATATTATTATACCTTTAAAAGTTTTAGATGAAATTGACAAGCATAAAAAAAGACAAGATGGCGTCGGTTTAAACGCTCGCGCGATAATTCGCACATTGGATAATCTTCGAAGCAAAGGCAACCTTCATAAAGGGGTGAGAATTGCAAAAGGCAAGGGCATCTTATTTGTTAGAGGCTATGATGTAGAAGATTTGCCGAACGCATGTGACTTGCAAAGTGCAGACAACGAGATCATTACAACTGCAATTACTGAGCAGAAGAAAAATCTTAAAAGAAAAGTAATTGTTGTAACACGCGATATTAATATGCGGGTGAAATGCGATTCACTTGAAATATTAACTGAAGATTATGTTACCAACAAAGTTGTAACCGATCGTAATAAATTATTTACTGGGTTTGCAAAACACTTAGTGGATGATCAAACAATCGATCATGTGTATGAAGGCCAAGAAGTTTATCTTGAAAAAGAAGAAGGTAGATTCAAGCCAAATCAGTTTTTAATGTTGGTTTCAAACGCTAATGAAAAGAAAACAGCGCTAGCCAGATTTAAAAATTATAACGCGCCCCTGCATAAAGTATCTGAATTCAAAAATGGGGTATGGGGGCTTAAACCTCGTAACAAAGAGCAAATGTTTGCTTTAGACGTTTTGTTGGACCCAAGTATACCTATTGTAACTTTAGTAGGGAAAGCCGGCTGTGGAAAAACTCTTTTAGCTATAGCCGCTGGTCTAGACCAGGTTCTAGAAGAAAACAGATATAAAAAATTAGTTGTTTCACGGCCCGTACAACCCCTAGGAAAAGATATAGGTTATCTTCCGGGTACAATGGAAGAGAAGATGCGACCATGGCTTATGCCAATCCAAGATAATCTAGATCACTTGCTTAATGGCAAGAAAGACAATATGGGAATATTCTTTGATAATGGAACAATTCAAATAGAGGCCTTAACATATATTCGTGGTAGATCAATATCTAATGCGTTTATCATCATCGATGAAGCTCAAAATTTAACAATACATGAATTAAAAACTATAATTACTAGAGTGGGCGAGAACACTAAAATAGTTCTTACCGGTGATATAGAACAAATTGATAGCGTATATTTAGATTCTACCTCTAATGGGCTGTCGTATGCAGTGGAAAAATTTAAAACACATGATATAGCTGGGCATATGACTCTTATAAAAGGTGAAAGATCTAAAGTTGCAACTTTAGCTTCAAAGGTATTATAATGAAAACAATTAGTGCAAAAGAATTTGATAAAAACCCGGCTTTGACGGAGATTGTCAATCCTGAAAATGATTTAAAAAACATGTTAGTAGAATATGTGGGAGAAACTCTAGCTCCAGATGACCAAAATATAACAGTCGAAATGATAGTCGAAGTACTTGCAAGAGAGTTTCCGGAGTTTATGCTAGCTATAGCAGAGGAAAATTGGGTGCGAGGCTATCAACAAGCTTTAGACGACGTTGATACAGGGAAGAAGCTAGTTGAAGAAGAAGAGAATGTCAAACGAAAAAATTGCAAATTATGTGAAGAATAAAAACGATTCCTTCACGTCACAAAAATATGGCTATTTAACAATAGTTTTCAAAAACCGGTTTATAAACGATATAGACCATAAAAAAGTCTTGTTAACGATAAATAATTTGCTTCCTGAGCATTTTTTGGAATTAATTGATGTAATCTACGTAGGGGATTTTAATTTTTTACGTGAGCGATCTGTTAATGCTGCTTACTCTGATGGAGCTATATATGTTAGTAATATTGAGCAAGATAATGAAAGCGATTTAATTGATGATATTATTCACGAGTTTGCGCATGCTGTAGAAGAAAAATATGGATATGAAATATATCTAGACGGAAAAATAGAAAAAAATTTTTTAGCGAAAAGGAATCGTCTAAAAAACTTATTAAAATTTGATAATTATGATTTAAGCTTGCAAGACTTCACCAATCCTAAATTTAATCCAACTTTTGATGATTTTATAAGGAAAGAGATTGGATATGCAAAATTAAATGGATATATCAACAATATGTTCCTAGGAGGATACTCAGTTATTTCGGTTAACGAATATTTTGCCCGCGGGTTCGAAGAATTTTATTTAGGAAAAACTCTTTATTTACAAGAAATTTGTCCTTATATTTATAAAAAATTACTTTCTTTACATCAAGAAGAGGAGAATCTATATGAAATGTGAATTTAATATTAATGGTGAGTTACTAGAAATGACAGTTACCATACCAAAAAGAGAGTCTGGAAGGGATGAACGCCTGCGCGTTGGAAGATCAACAGCTTATGAACTAGCAAAGGGGTTTAAGTGCCCCAGCGGCGTTAGTTTAGGAGAGTGCAAGACTCCAAATCTCTCGCTAGACAATGGAAAAGACAAGCTTGAAGATGTGTGGATTTTTAAACTAAATAAATCAACTAAGAAAGCAACTGCGACGAAGAAATCAACTAAAAAGCCTGCTGCAGCCACCAACCGCGTTAGCAAGAAGACAACAAAAGAGGAAAAATGAGATCTCACATATCTTTTTCAGAAGTAAAAGTTTGGGATGAGTGTCCATATAAGCATAAGCTAGTTTATATTGAAGATGTTAAAAAATTCCATGGCAACGAACATACTGCCTTTGGCACAGCTATACATGAAGTATGCGAGAAATCTGTGTTAGGGGCAATTGATAAAGATTTTGATTCTCTCAATGAATGCTTTAGTGTTAAGTTTTTAGAAGAAATAAAAAATTTAAATGAGAAAAACGTAGAATTAAATAAAAATCTCATAAAAAATATGAGAACTCAAGCCGCCGCTTTATTACCTTATATTCCTCCTTCTCTTAAAGAATATTTTGGAGAATATGAGGTCTTCTCTGCAGAAGAGCAGCTTTACGAGGGTATCGAAGATTATGAAAAAAAGTTTAAAGGCTTTATTGACCTTGTCTTGAAAACAAAAGATGGCAAGTATCATATAATTGATTGGAAAACCTGTTCTTGGGGGTGGGATTCTAGAAGAAAAGCTGATCGCATAACAACATATCAACTTACACTTTATAAATATTTCTTTGCTGCTAAGCATAATATAGATCCTGCGAACATTGAAACTCATTTTGCTTTATTGAAAAGAACAGCTAAGAATAATAAGGTTGAAATATTTCGTGTAACAAGCGGCGCAAAAAAAACTGAAAATTCTCTTAAATTATTGGACAAGGCGCTTTATAATATTAAAAATGACAATTATTTAAAAAATCGATTGTCTTGCACATCTGGTTACGGATGCGAATTTTATAAAACGAAATATTGTAGGTAAATATGGAAAAAATTAAATTATTTGTTATTGCTGATCATCCTTTCTCTCCTTCTGGTGTTGGGATTCAAACTAGAAATATGATTGAGCATCTTTTAAAAACAGGAAGATATTCGGTTATATGTTTTGGAGGAGCTATAAAGCATGAAGACTATAACCCGGTAAGGACTGAAGAGTATGGAGAAGACTTAGTAATATACCCAGTCGACGGATATGGCACTCAAGATGGTGTTAGATCAATTCTTCGCACAGAAAAACCAGATGTATTGTGGTTTATGACTGATCCTAGATTTTTTCCATGGTTGTGGGAGATAGAGAATGAGATTAGATCATTGATACCGATGGTTTATTACCACGTGTGGGATAACTATCCTTATCCGGAATATAATAAAGTTTGGTATGATTCATGTGACTATGTTGGTTGTATTTCGAAAGTTACTCATGATATAGTTAAAACTGTCTCCCCCGATGTTGATTCATTTTATTTACCACACGCAGTCAATACAGAGTATTTTAAACCAATACCTTTAGAAAACAAACCTGAGCTAAGAAATTCAATGGGCCTTGACCAAGATAAATTTATTATATTTTGGAATAACCGGAATGCTAGAAGGAAGCAATCGGGCACTTTGATTTTTTGGTTTAAAGACTTTCTAGAAAAAGTAGGACATGATAAAGCAAAACTTATAATGCACACCGATCCCAAAGATCCCAATGGCCCTAATTTATTAGGTGTTATTGAAAAATT
>Ga0208012_1000680_pt1 | contig 10709 bp, 21 predicted proteins | sample 15BtaG_FD_184090 | JGI IMG/M metagenome (GOLD analysis project Ga0208012, IMG submission 184090) | Marine viral communities from the Subarctic Pacific Ocean - 15B_ETSP_OMZ_AT15312_CsCl metaG (SPAdes) (version 2) | ecosystem: Environmental > Aquatic > Marine > Oceanic | place: Pacific Ocean... | reverse complement strand
CATCGCCAATTCGTATGGATCATTCTGCACGACTGCGATGGTGTCCTTCTCCCATCGCTCGAATGCGGCGTCTGCCATGTTGTGCGTCATCCCGATGTGCAGCATCCAGGTCAGTGCCTCGATGTAATCCTGCGACTGATCCAGTAGCGCAGTCGCATCGATGAATGATTTGTACTTGGCGGCAGATATTCCTTTGACCCCACCGGACTCGATGTGGATCCAGTTCTCGCCATACGCTTCCCAGATACGCTCCTCGAGAGCATCGCCGAATCCGGTTGCCATCTTGCAGACGTAGTGCAACTTGGCGCGAGGGTTGTCGGGGATGTCGGGCATCGCATGCGCGAACTTGAATTGACGTTCACCATTACGGACGGTCCACTCGCCTTGGAGTTTGATGCGTTCACCCTGTTTCGGGATCCAGCGGATCTCTCCGGTCACCGTGCCGGCGTCGGTCACGATGATGCACCAATGGCCGGATCCAGATTCCTTGTCGAACGGGACTCGCTTTACTTCGGTGATGAGCTCAGTCATTGGGCGAACTCGTAATATTCATGTGACGGTGAACGTCGACGACAAAAATCCTCATGCCGAAAATCTCTTTAATGCCATCAGGTGGTACAATAAATGCCTGTGGACTTTTGCATATCTCAGCCACGACATCACTTATGTCCTTGTGTCCAAGATAAATCACGGGTTCATTTCCGTTCCAAGTGTGCTCAGATTTGTACTTGCAACGCGCAGTGTAAATTTCCTCTAACGTCATGATCTAAATCCTTTCGATCTCACTTTCGACCCCGTCCAGGTCGCACCGACGCTCATAAAGCACTCGCCAGCACAATGCCGATGCCAATTCAGGCGTACCGGCAAACAGGATCCCCGCACCGTAGTAACTCAATTCGGCAATCCTTGCCCGAATGAACTGCGGTGTGATGCGCGGATGATTGTGTGGTGGTCCCTCGATGCCACCGGTCGTCTCTACAAAGCAGGTATGCACAAAGTCAGCCTCAACGATGCACACCATGCTCGGCCAATTTGCTGCCCTCATCTTCTGGAACCGAACTCGAAACTGGTCCCAGGTCGACGAGATGCTGCCGACAAAGTCATCAAGCGACTTACGCTCAACTGCGAACATGTGTTGATCGCCACGAAGAGCGTAGTCGCCGATGCCTATTGTACCGCGAGCGACCTTGGCCGATTCCTCTGGAAAGGACCAAGGACGTTGCTCGCGGGTGTCTATGATGATGTCGAGTTTGTTCAACATCCGACTACATCGGCAGTTCGTCGAGGTCGTCGCCGGGGAACATCTCGTTCTCGTCCACAGGTGGCGCACCGGTCTCGTCGGCATCGGACTTCGCACCAGCACCATACAGTGCGGCGATCTGGTCCTGCGCCGACTTAGCGTCGACCACTTCATCGTTACGCCCACCTTCACCAGGCAGGTTGATGTAGTAGTTCAGGTAACCGCTGGCATTCTTCTTGCCGAAGAACTCGACGGTCTGCCCCTTCAGCGTCGGCTTGACGGCAGACAGTTCCATGCCGTTACCAGGTACGCCCAGCACTGCGAGAGTGTGGAACGTCTTGTCGGCAGTCGTCTCGACGCCTTCGCGCTGCATGTTGCTCGGCAGGTAGTCCGAATCGATGTGCAGGTAGCAGTAACCGTAGTGCGGCTTGCCTTCGACCTTCTTGCCGGCCTCGACCTTGACCGAGAATGCGCCATCTTCGTCCTGCTTGAACGGATGCTTGATGATTTCGGCATCCGTGATCTTGACCTGGAACGTGCCGAGTTCCTCCAGTGCCAATTTGGTTTTCGTGTCGCTCATGTGATACCCCTTTCGTGGGTTCGTGTTGTGAAATTAACGTGATCGAACGTCAGTCTTCTCGAAAATACGCACCCCAGGAATACTGCGACTCCCTCCTTTCGTTACTGCTGCGCGAATCAATGCTTCGTCCGGTTTGCAGTACTCTCGGGGTACGTTATGCGGGTTCTCGATTTCAAAGGTCCAAGTCGTAATGACGTTGGACATCGATCGCCTTACCTCCTGCGTCACAGGCTTGACCGGTGCCTGCTCAATCTTGCGTTCTGCCTCCTCCTCGGCGAACGGGTTCTCGTCCTTCTCTGCTTCCATCTTCAACCGTGCTTCTTCTGCCGCTTGCCGTTCGATCTCCTCCTGACGTTTACGGTTCTGCTCCTGCAAAAATGGTGTCATCATCCCCTTGAGACGACGCTTTTCAGATTCCATCGGCGCCCGAGCGTCATCGGCGATTTTCTTGATCAACCGAGTCGCATCCAGAAACGGTGCGCCAAACTTCTTGCGAAAGGCTTCCATCTGGTTGGATCCCTTGGTGATGCGCGACAGGATCACTTCGGCATCCTCGTAGGAGTCCTGGTCGGTGACCGTCGTGATCGCTGTTGATTTCGCCAGCAGTTTCTGTCGGGCCTCAAGCCATGCCGGATCCAGATCGATCTTGCTCGGTATGTCAGCGAATGTCGTCGTCGTGATTTCGGTGCTCATCGGATGTTGTCCTTTTTCTCGTCTACTACCATCGGCAGGATCACCCCCACCGCACCATCGAATCCATGCGCCCGGATCGGACTGCGAACGATATCGTCATCATCGGCCCGAATGAACAGGATCAATTCTTCCTTGTCGCCGAGTGCCTTCGCCAATCGAAACAGTGCCTCCGGGTTGATCTTCATGGCGAAATGATCATCGATTACCGGAATCACTTTCTTCATGTCCTTCACATTCGGACACTTCATCGTGCCGTCGTGACCCTTCTCGACCTGGATCAACTCCAACTGCTCGCCTTCTTCCTTGGCAGTGTAGCTGGATAGCGATCGAGGAAACACAGTCGTATCCTCGGCGACCACAGTCAGGTCGTCCTGCAAGTGGAGTGCAATCGCCCCATCACCCAACGTGTGCGTCCTGGCGTACACCAGAGAGTCTCGGGTGATCGGACCCTTCACTTCCCCCTTGCCGGATGCACAAGGCACCACAGCGGCGATTACGCCATCGCTAGCGACCGCGGAGGAGTTGTCGATCTGGATGTAATTGAGCGGGATCTTCTCGGAATCCTTGCTCGCCGCTTCTTCGATCCGGTAGCGTTTATCGATCTGCATTATGCCTGCGCCTTTTTATTGGCCAATGCCAGTTCAATTTCAGCCTTGTGCATGTCCGTGATCCGCACATCATTGCTCGCGAGTCCAGATTCCAGCCATTTAACCGGCATCTTGCTCCATTTCATGCCTGCCTTCTCGCCGCAGGGCATCACCGTGTAGTCGATCATCTCGACTTCAGCGTCCTCGGACCCCTCAGTAGGGAACGGAACGGCATCACTCGCAGGCGAGGTCGGCGCAGGCGCGGCAGCAGGGGGCTCATTGGTACCCTTGGGTGCCTTTTTAGCCTCCGACGCCTTCTGGGTGCCTTTACGGGGCTTTCTGGGTTTGGTGACCTTTTTCTCTGCCTCGGCAGGATCGACCACCACTTCTTCGGCCGGCACCTCGGTGAAATCCTCGACTTCATCGGGCGTATAGGCGAGTCGGGCGCCCGGATCCAACGTGGCGACACCGTCAGAAATGACGCGAGACCAGAGCATCTGCATCCGCGAGCGGGGAGTCTTGTACTTGGTCTTGAGTTTGCGCTGGGCAGGTTTGCGATCCAATTGAGCCAACTGCTCCTTCTCGCCACCGGCATAAACGAAGGGTTCGGCCATGGCATCTTCCCATGTCAGACTCGAGATGTACTCGTTGCCATCCTTCTTGAGCGTGATGCTCGCTTTGTCTGCAGTCCGGACAACGTCGGAGAATGTGCCACCACGATTCTCGAACTCAGCCAGCATCGCATGTGCCGTCATCGAGAAGCGTCCCTGACGGAGGTGAAACTTCTGCTGGAACTCGACCAGGTCTTCGCCACGTTGATGTGCCGAACTCAAGACCATGAATGCCTCGCCAGCGTTCTTCGTTCCCAGGTATCCGGCCTTGGCAAGTAATTCCGATGCCGTGCCGAAGTCTGCCATGTTGTTCATCGGCAGGCGTGATTTGCTGTGTACAGCAACTGCGGTCGTGCTTTGTTCTGCACTCATGCTTTGGTTCCTTTTCGTTTTGTTGTTGTCGCCCATCTCGTTCGTCAGACCCCACTATGTCACCGGCTCAAAACCAGTGCAACAATTAAATTCATCAAATGTAACTTTTTCTCATTCTGCAATTAAATGCAAACCAACACGGGCAGACACACGGGCAGCACCCTATTCAAACCTCCCGCCAATGCCCAGATATACACGGTACACACAACCAACACGGGCATTTTCCTATTGTAACAGGGTAAGGGGTTAGTTAATGCATTAAATCCCCTAGAGACTGTGTTAGTTGTGTGTTTCTCTATTATTCTAATATAAATAAGAACCTATATAGGCTAATACCAACTACTTACAACCGAACCCCGACCAACACACTCATATTTGATTTTGCCCGTGTCTTGCCCGTGTGTGCCTGTGTGTTCGTAACACTATCATCCAATAACATTGTAATTAAATTACATTCTCAGCGATTCGCGCAAATGAGAAATAATAAATTTCATCGCTTTGTAAGAAAATTACATTTTGATCTGGCGCGATCCCGTCTCACCTCCAGGACCGTGAATACCACGATCCCGAAGATGAATCCGGCTGAGATTACGCATGCCACTTTGAACAGGAATATGACCACATCCTCGATCATGACATCCCTTCGAATGTTGGTGGTTTCATCGCCCCGAGATCCACCCGCTGGTGTTCGACGTCATCGGCACCAGGTAGTCCATCGATCTCCCATGAGCGATCATCCTGCAGTGCGTTGATCTCGTCGTTGTGGTTCATCACCACTGCCAACTGGTACCCCAGCAATGCCATCCTGATCATCAGCGACAACCGGTCGTGATCCAAGTCTCGCGACATCAGGATCTGACCGGCAGTCTCGGCCGCAATCCGTTCCAGTGCCTGATCGTTCGTCTCTGTTGCTTTTGCCACCATGGCGCTACTCCTCCTCTTTCGTTTTGGTGATCATCTCGTTCGGCCGGCACTCCATGCCAGTCATGTCCTCGAAATGAAGATCCGGGAACTTCTCCATCATCGGTTCGAACCAATCCATAATCGATCGATCATGAACCGGCACCAAGCAGGTCTTGCCGCACGACGACACGGATACATTCATCCATGTCACCGGTCCACCCACCTCTGGATCCCCAAGGTACCATGCCTGATACAGAACCAGGTCCGTCCCGCTCACCGGAATCCTTGTGATGATCACCCCATCGGCATTCACCATCATCGAGCTCACCATCATGCTGCTATCAATGCTCATCGTCTTGTCCTTTCAATTTTCGAGCCTCAATCACTTCGTCTGCGACCAGAATGAACTCACACGCCAGTTCTGGTACTATCGCGTTACCGTACCCCTTCAGGATCGGGGTGCGCCCTTTGACCCCTTTTGCAAGCGGGAAACCATCTTCAGCCCGAGTTCCGTCCAGATTCGGGGATACCCCATCACCCATGCACTGAAGTATGGATTCAGCCGGTACCCTTCTTGATTTCCCGTCACGGCAGTGGATCCATGCTGAACGTGACCAATCAACAGGTTCGCTACCCTGGGAAGCTGATCCAGTCTTGTCCGGGTCGATCCGTCTGGATTCACTCCTGTCGTTGCCGTCCCTGGGGTGTCCTTCCAATCCCTCGACATCGCAGTCGGCCATCCCGACACCAGATCCTGACCCGCTTGCGAACTCATCGTATCCGCTTTCCCCCGACTGTGACGCATCCCGCAACTCTCCGAGTCCTCCGCTCGAGGTGTCGCCCACCCCGACATCTCCGCTTGAGCCTGGATGTCCGATCCCCCCGACTCCGTCCGACCCAGTTCCTGCTTCCGATCCGACGACTCCCCTCCCCCCGTGATCGTACGAGGTGTCGCCCACCCACCATATCCGTTGTCGGATGTGCGGCGCCCCGATGCCACAAGCTGGAAGTACAATCGCCCCGCAGGCGTACCCTTCCTTTTCCAACTCATCTTGTACTCCGTCGAGCCATCCAAGGCTAATCGCTTGCGAAACCTGTTCCCCAAAGATTCGCTCAGGCCTACACTCTCGGACCAACTCCGCGAAGACCGGGAAGAGGTGACGCTCGTCGTCTTGCGCGAGTCCTTTCCCTGCGACCGAGAAGGGTTGGCAGGGTAAACTCGCTGACCAAACAAATCGAGCATCGCTCCATCCTGCGAGTCGGAGGGCATACGCCCACCCTCCGATTCCGGCGAACCAGTGGCATTGTGTGAATTCTCTGACGTCATCGGCACTCACTTCCTCAATCGATCGATTGTCTATGACCCCATCAGGGATCAGGTTTTCATTCATGAGCTCGCGCAACCAGGCGCAGGCATTCGGGTCAATGTCGTTGTAGTATGCGGCCATTACTGCCGGCCCCGCTTGTGGCCGAACTCGCGTTCCTGCCGCTCATCCAATTCATCCATCAGCCGCTCAGTCTCGTCATCGACCACGACCACGTTCTTCCGCTCGTTGCGGATCCGTCTCAGCATCGCCGGCGACAGGTTCCGGTAGTCACCGTCCATGGCCTTGAATCGCTTGCGAGACCGTTCCCGGTATTCCTTGTCGGTGTATCGTCGTTTGTTTCCTCGGTACGTCATCGTCCTGGTCTCCCTTGGGTTAGTAGATTTCGTAGACGTCAATTGCTTCGTGGGTGACGCAGACGAGAACCTTTTCCCCATCGCGTTCCATGATCAGGCGAACTGTTTCCATGTCGTCATAGATGGGTTCGCCGGTGAAGTCGGCAATGTGCTGAAGCAGGTCGTTTTTTGCGTCCGTGAACTTATTATGAGCCAAACGCATCTTTTCTTGTGCCATCAGCATATCCATCAACTCTGCATCAGGTGTCCTGATTCCTCGTTTTTCAGTGTCGGGTTCAAAGTTCATCGTCCTGGTCTCCCTATTTCCTGCCGTCTTCGATTGCCGTGATGGCACTTCCAATGCGAGTCATCAATCCGCGGAGGAGATCCACATCGCTGCGGGTCACTTCCTTCGGCGCCGACGAATGATACTCGACGTAGTTCGCCATGTCCTGTTTGATCGTCGCCAGTACGTCAGATTTCTCCATCTCGGCGTAGTACCGGTGATCGGCCTGGTTGCTGATCGTCTCCGCATCCTGCGCCATCTGAGCCATCCCTGTTGCGTCTGCTTCTGTCATCGTCCTGTTCCCTTCGGTTAGTTTGTAACTACTTTATGTTCCCTGACACGCTCCGTGGTAAACACCACGAAATTGCGCTTCTGGCATTCATTACGAGCAAATGTCCGTGCATCGCGCCAGTTGTCGAATGTGCCGAGATTTGACACGAACTTATTGAAGTCGCGCAATTCAACGTCATAGTCACCGGGTTCAATGATGATGACAATATGCTGGAAGTCCGTTTCCATCGTCCTGTTCCCTTCGTGTTAGTCTTTAAGCCCACCAGGCACCCACTGTTTCGACCAGCGACCCCCAGCATTATCCATCGCATCTTCGCGCTCGATCTCAGCCCAGAAGCACTCTCTGCTGCAGGCTACGATCATATCGTCCCGGTCACGAAACACAACATCCCCTTCCAGAAGAGGGCAACCGCATGTCACGCACGGTGACTCCTCGGTGATGTCGCGTATCGAATCTACTCTCGGGTTCTTTTTCATCGTCCTTTCCTCGTTCGTGTAATTTCGATGTACGCTGCGCGACTGGCATCTTTTTCGTCCATGCCAGTTTCAATTAATTCCTGCATTCTTTCGTAATGACGCTTCAGTGTTTCTTTGCGTGATCGGTCCCAAGTCTTGTAGTCTCCTTTTTTGCTTCCTAGTGCCATCTTCATCTCCTCGTTTGTGTATGCGTTAATCTCGACGGGGTGAATTAAAGCAATCGCCGTGCCAACTCACAATAAATCGCTTTTCCTTAGCAAACTCGCAATCAGCCCCACCAGGAACCCACCAAATTTGAATCAGATTCGCGAACTTGAGACGCATGCTTGACAAATTGCGAAGAAATACCCCATGATCTCCCCGTCGTCTGGGTACTCCCTTGGTGCTCATTGTGGGGTCGGCAGGTCTTAGTTCCTTTCGTCCTGCTGACCCCACTTCCTTTCATTGCGGGTTGGGGAAGTCTGGCATCCCGTCTGGTTCATACCCAGGAGGTCGCAGGTTCAAATCCTGCACCCGCTACCACTCAGCCCCATGAGACCCATCAGCCCCATCAGCGCCCCATGACCAACCCCATCGGCCCCACCAGACTCGGCCCCATCGGCCCCACCAGGCATCCCCAGGCTCGCGCAGATTTTGACTCAAATTTCGCGACCGATTTTGACCCCCGAAAATCGAAATCGGATAAATCGGACATGAGTTATCCGATATAACTCGGATATCAGTTATCCGATTTATCTCAGATAATTCAGACATCATTTATCCGATTTATCTCTGATTTCGCACCTCTGAATTATCCGAATTGAAATTTATTTTTAGCTTCAAATCTGGCACAGATTTTGAACGTAGCCGGCCGATTTGGTGCGGCAAAATGTCGCGGGGTCAAATCGTCTCCAGGATAGGCCTAGAATAGATCGCAATCGAATTCGGGTGCATAGACATGGGTTGATAGGTTTAAATCGATTCTATGGGCATTGCGCGCGCCTATTGTCGCGCTATTGAATCCGGTCGCATGCATCCGGCCGCATGCTATAGGGCACAAAAAAAGGCCGGATTCGGTTTGATCCGAATCCGGCCTTATGGCCATTGACTAGCCTATTTCGTGAGTACTCTCACAAGCGATAGAATCCCTACCTTTTTGCGTCGGAATATCCGCTTTCTATTACCGCGCCGAATGTTGCCACTATGGCCAAACAAGGCCTTTACTTTTCTGCCCATGACTATAGAGCTCCTTTCATTTTTTGAGCTATGCTTTGGACGTCTAATGCGACATCTTCCAGGTTCACCAGGTAATCATCAATGTCCTCGGAATTCTCGGGATCTTGAGAATAGGCATCAATGATCCGAGATGCCTTTTCAAGTGTTTCGATATCGGCTTTATCCTGTCGGCTTTTCGTCGGCATTGTTGCCGGCAAATCATCCGGGACAATCGCGTACATGATGCCGAAAAGGTAATCGGGCTCCCTCATATTGTCTATGGCGTTGAATAGCCTTAAGGCTTGTTTTTGGCTTTTCAATGCCTTGCAAATCCTGATTACTTGCCTGGTTTGTATTCTGGTTTTCATGCTCATTTTTCCGGTCCTTTCCTAGTGCAAACCATACGAGATATTGACGGTTTTCTTGTCCCAACATTTGCGGCAATTCCCGCAATGTCCGAGATCCATATCATGTCCTTTTGGCAAGGCTTTAAACTTAGCCTTTGATAGCATCTTGCCATCTTTCCCGGTGCGGTATGCCTGGCATGCATGCCCTACCGGCTCGGCTTTATCGTGGACTGATGAGGTATGATCCCAGGTAGGACTAGGCGCTTTGTCGATCATAGTAGCAGATACGCGCACGATCATATTTTTAGGAAACTCCCCGTATTCGCGCATGTAGTTTGAGATATGCGCGGTTTCCCTGGTAGGGATCCAATGTTTTGTTTCTGGCGTTGCTTTGCATACCTCAACGATGGCCAGAAGGTGATCGAATGATTGCAGGTCTCCCGAATCGTGCCAACGAAAATAGGGCATGCCATCGATAAGCTTAATCATAGCCTTTGACCAGGTCTCGAGATCGGCAAGCGATGCAAACCGGTTTGCATGGGCTTTCTTCGTGTTGGGCATCACATACATGCCTTTTCGAGCATAACATTTGTAGCAAGTCGATCCGGGTACCGCTCGCATTTTAGAGCCGACATTACAATGCAAGGCGCTTATGCCATAAGACGCACACGGCATCTTGGACGATTTCGATAGTCCTCCGGTATATAGTGCCGCATCTTTTTTCGTTTTGAATTCAAATCGTTTCCTGGTTTCAGCTTGTCGGCTAGGTGTTGTGCATGTTGATGTCATTATCGTAATTCCTTTTCGAGCTTGTTTAAGCATTTTTTGCATACGTTGTTATTAGGGTTTTTTGCATGCTTTTCGTTAACGTATACGGCCGGGTTTTTTGCACCGCATATGGTCTTACCGGTGTCGAGATATTGGGCTCCCAATATATGCGCCTTGTGTGATTGTGTCGCAATTGCACGACGAATTCCGTTTGTTTGATGCCATGTCATTATCATTTACCTTTCGTCTCTGTTTTGGGATCCGGCATTATTGTCGGCTTGCCCGTCTCGTGAAATCGTACCAGCGCGGCAATATATACCGCACGGTTTAGTTTGATTGTGGTTTTCGCTTTCACGCGCTCTTTATAAGCGGAAACTATGCCAGCATTCATAATAGCGCTATTCCCTAAGAAATCCGGTTTTCGCTTTCCCGAATTCCTGTCATTCGATCAAATCTGAGACGCACCTTTGCACCAATGCGAATCAAGAACTATGCCAACGTCATGGACAATATCCGTGCCAACTCGCCGAATCCAGGCGTGACAAATTGACGCGGCACCGGCGGGCAAACTCGGATAACTCCTATCCGAATTATCTCGGATAAATCAGACAACTTATGTCCGAGTTATATGCGATAAATGCGACAACAGATGTCCGATTTGTCGCAATTGGGTCCTTCTGGGGCGCGAAAGCGACCTCTT